>JACCDP010793203.1_pt1 | contig 15354 bp, 15 predicted proteins | sample 7445841 | NCBI WGS metagenome assembly JACCDP01 (sample SAMN15323441, study PRJNA562643) | freshwater metagenome | isolation source: river surface water | place: USA:Blue River Watershed | collected 2017-08-17 | reverse complement strand
GTTGAAATCATTGAAAATATCTTATAACCGTGCAAGACAAGCTGCTATTACGACTGAATTAACAGAGATCGTAAGTGGTGCAGCTGCATTAAACGGATAAGCAAAAGCATTATGGAAATAAGTCAAATCATACCGCATATCGAAGCCTTGGTTTTTGCAAGTGATAAAGCATTGAATGCGAATGATATCACTGAATTAATCAATACTGCTTTTGGTTTCCTAGAAGAACGCATCTCGCTTGAACAAGTGGAAGCTGCGTTGGAAGGGATCCAAGAAAAATACAGTACAGAATACTATCCATTTGAATTAAAGCAAAGCGGTGGCGGATGGCAGTTTTTAACCAAGCCTAGTTTCCATAGCACCATTGCACAATTGAATGGCGATAAGTTTTTGAAGCGTTTATCCAATGCTGCATTAGAATCATTGGCCATCATCGCTTACAAGCAACCCATTACTAAAGGAGAAGTGGAAGCCATTAGAGGTGTGAACAGTGATTATTCAATGCAAAAATTATTGGAGAAGGAATTGATTGTGATCAGTGGTCGCAACGAATTGCTTCCGGGCAAGCCATTGATCTATTCAACTTCTAGAAATTTCATGGACTATTTTGGTATTAACTCAACCGAGGACTTACCAAAGATTAGAGAAGTATTGGCCGACCAGATTGTAGAAGCGACTGTGATTAAGCCAGAAGATTTTACTGACAATAGCGTATTTGAACAAACAACTGAAGCTTTAGCTGAAGAAAACGAACAAGCAGAGACGCCAAATACGGAGGAAGAAACCGGAGATATTTCATAAAAATATTGAACTAAGATAAGGCCAGAACATCGTTCTGGCCTTATCTTTATAGCATGAACGCAAGTCTTTCTTATTCATCACTAAATGCTGCTGCAGAAAAATTTGGAACACCATTGTATGTGTACCATGCAGAAAAAATCGAACAGCAATATCAAAATTTACTAGCGCATTTTGAGTCCACTCAAACTAAATTTTTTTACGCATGTAAAGCATTGACCAATGTCCATATTTTAAAAGTAATTAAGGACATGGGCTGCAATATTGATTGTAGTTCTATCAATGAAGTTAGACTGGCATTGCATGTTGGATTTTTACCAAACAATATTTTATATACAAGTAATAGTGTTGACTTTGATGAAATAAGCACTGCTGTTGAATTGGGTGTAAATGTGAATATTGATAGTTTATCCAACTTAGAAAAATTTGGTCAAAAATTTGGCGAGACAAAAGCCATTGGGGTGCGCATAAGACCAGATGTGATGGCCGGTGGTAATTTAAAAATATCTACAGGGCATATTAAAAGCAAGTTTGGTATTCCACTCACACAATTGGATGCATTAAAATTGATCCAAGAAAAATACAAGATTAATATTCGCACTTTACATATCCATACTGGAAGTGAAATTAAAGATGTGGCTGTTTTTATGAAGTCTGCAGAAGTATTTGATACCTTACTCCCCCATTTTCCAACGGTAGAAGTGTTGGATTTTGGCGGTGGATTCAAAGTCCCTTATGCGCCTGGTGAAGAAGGTACTGATATGGCACAATTAGGCGCGGAAGTAAATAAGGTGATGAAGCAACTATCAGAGAAATTTGGTCGCAATTTCACTGCTTGGTTTGAGCCAGGTAAATATATGGTGAGCGAAGCTGGATTTTTTATTGCCAAAGTCAATGTTTTAAAAACTTCTGTCGATATTAAATTCGCCGGGTTAAATACAGGACTGAATCATTTAATTCGTCCAATGTTTTATGATGCTTACCATCATATTGATAATATTTCAAGCCCAGAAAATCCAATGAAGCAGTATGCCGTGGTAGGGAATATTTGTGAAACGGATACCTTCGCATGGGACAGGGCTATTCCTGAAATTACCGAAGGCGATTTATTGGTTTTTTACAACGCAGGTGCTTATGGCTATGAAATGGCAAGCAATTACAACGCAAGGTTCAAGCCAGCACAAGTATTATTTCAACATGGTGCCGCAAAACTAATAAGTAGAGCGGATCAGTTTGAAGACCTATTGTCTTTACAAGTACCTTTGTAACCTCATGATTGAAATCCAACATATCAACAAAGCCTTTGGCGATAAAAAAATTATCGACGATGTAAGTGCCCAGTTTAAACCAGGTATGTGTAATCTAATTATTGGGGCGAGCGGTAGTGGTAAAACTGTTTTGATTAAATGTATTGTAGATTTAATCCAAGCAGATCAAGGAAAAGTCTTATTTGACAATGCTGATTTTACTACTTTAAATAAAGCTCAAAAAAAGACATTAAGAAATAGTATTGGGATGTTATTCCAAGGCAACGCTTTATTTGATTCTATGACGGTTCAAGAAAATGTAAAATTTCCTTTGGACATGTTTAGTGATTTAGATGAAGCCGAAAAGTTAGTGAAGGTGAATCAGATTTTAGCACGTGTTCAACTAACAGGTGTCAACGAGAAGTTTCCTTCAGAAATTAGTGGTGGTATGAAAAAGCGTGTTGGTCTAGCACGTGCACTGGTATTAGAACCAAAATATTTATTCTGCGATGAACCCAATTCTGGTTTAGATCCTCAAACATCGCTCGTTATTGACCATTTAATTCAAGATTTAACGAAGGAATTTAATATTACTACCCTTGTTGTAACCCATGACATGAATAGTGTGATGGAAATTGGCGAATATATTATCTACCTACATAAAGGAAAAAAAGAATGGGAAGGTAGCAATGAGGATATCATATTTAGTCAAAATAAATTATTAAACGATTTCATCTTTGCTTCTGGATTTTTACAAGACGCAAAAGCCATGCGTATGATGGCACAAAAAAAATAAATTATGAAAAAAGTAACGACCCTTTTTAGCTTAATCATTTTAAGCTTATTTGCTTCAACGACTTTGTTGGCTCAAGGAAATATTGACCCCAATGCCCCTTTCCTTAAAGACAAAAATATCCCAAAATTTACCCTGAATTTGACCACGGGTAAATCCTTTAGCAATAAGCAGATCCCAAAAACCAAGTACACCTGCATCATCATATTTAGCCCAGACTGTTCCCATTGTCAAGAGGAGGCTGCTGAGTTAACAAAAAATGCAGACAAGTTTAAGTCGGTGTTCTTTATTTGGAATAGTTATAAGGAAATGGCTGACATTAAGGCCTTTGCAATAAAATATGGCTTAGATAAACAATCTAATGTCATTGTTGGCAGGGACCCTGAGTTTTCTATCCCGGTATTCTTTAGACCTCGTATGACGCCATTTGTGGCTTTGTATGCCAATGGTCAGCTATTAAAAGTATATGAACAAGGCGTAAAAGTACCTGAATTACTTAAAATTATAGGAGGCAAATAACTAACTTTGTCCCGTTAAATCAAGTTCAACATTTAAAATAAAATATATGAAAATTACAGTTGTTGGTGCGGGTGCTGTTGGAGCAACATGTGCAGATGATATTGCACGTAAAGAATTGGCTTCTGAATTAGTATTATTAGACATTAAAGAAGGTTTTGCAGAAGGTAAAGCGCAAGACATGATGCAGACTGCTGCATTATTAGGTTTTGATACACGCATTACCGGAAGCACCAATGACTATACAAAAACAGCCAACTCGGATGTTGTTGTAATTACTTCTGGCTTACCTCGTAAACCAGGTATGACAAGAGAAGAATTAATTGGTACAAACGCAGGTATCGTAAAAGGTGTTTGTGAAAATGTTTTAAAGCATTCTCCAAATGCAATCATCATTGTAATTAGTAATCCAATGGACACAATGACTTATTTAGCATTGCAGTCTACAGGCTTACCAAAAAATAGAATCATTGGCATGGGTGGTACATTAGACAGTGCTAGATTCAAATATCAATTAAGTAACCATTTAAACTGCAGCCCTGCAGACTTAAATGCCATTGTAGTGGGTGGACACGGCGACACCACTATGATCCCTTTAATTAAGCATGCTACGTGGAATAGTATTCCAGTAACAAAATTCTTGAACGAAGATCAACAACAACAAGTCATTAATGATACCATGGTAGGTGGTGCAACTTTAACTAAATTATTAGGAACTTCTGCTTGGTATGCACCAGGTGCTGCAGGAGCTGCCTTGGTTGAAAGCATCGTACGCGACGAAAAGAAATTATTCACTTGTTGCGTAAGCTTAAATGGCGAGTACGGTCAAAACGATATTTGCTTAGGCGTACCTGTTGTGATTGGAAAGAATGGATGGGAAAAAATTGTTGACATGGATTTATCTGCAGACGAGCAAGCAGCATTCAACAAGAGTGCAGATGCAGTTAGAAGCATGAACGACGTTCTAAAGACTTTATAATCTTTTTAGAATAAATAAATAAAGCCTCGCATTGCGGGGCTTTATTTATTTAAATAGTATATAGATATAAACACACTACTATTAAAATTGAAAGTAAAGTAACTAGTAGTTCAGCAAATACATTCTTTTTAGATTGAATTGCTTGTATCAACCTATCCAATTTGAAAAAAAGAAGTATTGAAAATATAGTCATAAAATAATAAGGCATAAATTAATTATTTGATTCGTGAGCAATACAAATACCAAAAGTAACTACTTCGATTGCAACCCCAACTGGCCCGAGAAATCTCTTTGCAATTGTACTGAAAGCTTTTGTCATAGCAGCAGAAGTCCATGCAGCATAACTTGAAGCGTCAATGGCATAAATTAAATCTGCACCTATAGCATTTAATGCACAATCAAGAAAATCATTAGCATCTAATTTCATTACTTGTTTTGTATTTAATAGATAAGATTTTGTGATTGATGATTTATTGTCAACTTTAAAACTATTTTCATTATATTTAGAATTTAAATTATCGTTTGGGGTATATAGACCACCAAATGCTATTTTAGAACTAAGATCGTCTAATGGTATTGAATTTATTTTAGCTAGTTTAGTTGAATAATCAATTAACGGCTTTGTCGCATTTAAAATCTTATTTTGTTGACTTATTGATAGTCCAATTTTCCCTGTAATTAATTCAATTTTATAGTCAGATAAGCTTATTTCTTTTGGCTTTGATTCATTTAAGATTAAATCAAATTTTTTGTTTATATCTCTTAGCATTATATAATAAGCTTTTGAGATAAAATTTCAGAACTAGGTTTAAAATTTTCACTTTCTTTTTGACAAGAAAATAAAAACAATATTGTTAAAATTAAAAATGATTTTTTCATAAAATTATATTTGTTGATTTACATTTTAAAAGTACACGGATAAAGCATTCAAAAATCATGAGAAAAAAAGCTTACGGATATTTCCACATATTACTTAGAATATATTCTAAGAATGCCAATAAGATATAGTTATCATAATAACTATTAAAAATTAGCTATATATTTATTGAAACAGCAACACTGGAAAAAGAAAAACAACATACTATCTCTAAAACAATTGGAAAAGCTATGAAATATGCAAGGATGAATGCTGCTATTTCAATTGCTAAAATCTCAAACGATTTAAAGATAAATCCTTCAACAATTGTAAGTATTGAAGATGGCAAACACCAGACAAGTTTTTGTATTATTTATAGCATCTTGGCTTATCTAAAAATAGACTCGAAATTGTTATTCGACGAACTTGAAATTGCACTAAAGGGAAAGAGATAAAAAATACTATATTTCTTTATAATAAGCAATCGCTTTATCTGCTATGGATTGCAGGTCTTGCTTTTTCATACATGCAAAATGCCCTTGTGGACATTGTTTAGTACCATAATTAGAACAAGGCTGGCATGAAAGATTGGGAACAATTGCATTGAAATACATTTCGTTACTATTCAAACTAGTAGATACAGTTTCACTATTTAAAGTTATTTGATTCACTTTTTGTGCTACTGGATAATAAGGTTCCACTTGCAATGCAGGAGCAGTCGCGCCCCAGATAGCCACTGTCTTTTTATGAAAAGCGCAGGCAATATATAAAAAACCAGTGTCGTGTGAAATGACTGTTCTAGATTGCTTTACCAACAATGCAGACTCGTGTAAATTAAATTTGCCGCAAGCATTCCAGATTTTAATTGGATTAATTGCCTCAATAGCTGCACCTTCTTCTTGATCGGCCTTGCCACCAATGAGTACAATTGGATAAGGAATTTTATGACAAAGTGCTTGCAATGATGCGACTGGTAATTTTTTACTTGCATAAGATGCACCTATAACCAACGCGATATAGCCAGACTGAAAGGATACGGGCAATGCATTGGATGGTAGCGAAGTCTCTTTTGGGATAAAATAATCCAAGCCTTTTCCGTCATTCACGACACCTAAAGCCGATAAAGCGTCTAAGGAACGATCTACTATATGTTTAGCAGGCATATAGTTCAAATGCAGTTTGGTTAATAGTAATTTTTGAAAACTTAACTTTTGATAAGATAAACTAGGAACACCTAATGCTTTTTGAATTTGAAAAGTCCTTAGGTTTTTATGAAGGTCAATGATATAATCAAATTGAAATGCTTTTAAATCCTTGATAGTCGCATTTAGGTCTTTGTCAAAATAATGGAAATGATCGATATAAGGATTGGCCTCGGTGACCGCTTTCATTGAAGCCTTTGTTAAAAAATGGAGCTCTACACCTGGGATCTGCTGCTTCGCGCAACGTATAGCTGGAGTGGTGAATACGATATCACCAATAGAAGAAAAACGTATGAATAATAAGCGCATAGTGCTTAACAATTTAATCTATTGCTATTTATAAAGATATCAATTATGGTAAAGGGTGGTCCTGCTCAATAAAATCTAAATCCTTATGGTAGGTTTCTTCTGTAAAAACAAATGCAAGCATAGTGACACCCATTACAACACATCCAGTAACAATACCACTTTGCACAATAGTCCAGCCCATTGACTTTTGCAAAATGTCTAAAAATAACAAGATAATAAGGGGCAATGCACCTCGGACCATATTTGGAATAGTGGTTGCCGCAGTGGCTCTTAAATTGGTGCCAAACTGTTCTGCTGCCATTTGATTAAAGATGGCCCAATAACCAGTGCTAAAGCCTAAGAAAGCACAAATGGCATACATTCTGCTGTCGCTATTGTTGAAAGTGCTAAAGAATAATACCATCCCAACTATGCTAAGTACATAAAATAAAAGCAAGGCTTTTTTTCTACTTTGAAAATATTGACTCACCCATCCAATTAATAAGTCTCCCACTGCAATACCAATATATGCGAACATCACAGACTTGCCTGAATCAATTAAATTATCCCCATATAAACCTGTTGCAAACTTATTACTATAGTTCACCATGACACCAATTACAAACCATGTTGGCAAACCAACCAAAATGGCCTTAATGTATTTTGAAAATCTATTGTAGGATGTAAAAAACATAAAGAAGTTGCCCTTGACAGCATTACTCAATTTTACAGACTCAAACATAAAGGACTCAGCAACACGCACACGCAGAACCAATAAAAAGAAACCTAATCCGCCTCCTATTTTATAACACAATCTCCAATCCTGTGTGTACTTAAATGTAAAATATGCAAAGACAGCACCAGACAAACCAATCCCTGCCACCATAGAAGTACCAAGCCCTCTTTTATTTTTTGGTAACATTTCGGAGACCAAAGTAATCCCCGCTCCTAGTTCTCCTGCAAGACCAATGCCGCCAATGAATCTGCAATAAGCATACTGGTCTACTGTTTGAACATAGCCAGTAACAATATTCGCCACAGAATATAAAAGGATGGAACCAAATAAAACTTTTAGTCTGCCTAGTTTATCTCCAACCACACCCCACAAAATACCTCCAATTAACAATCCTGACATTTGCCAGTTAATGATATGCGCACTATCAACAAGGATGGTTTCTAATGTAGACCCAACTGCAAGCACACTTGGTTGACGCACAATCGTGAATAAAAGTAAATCGTAGACATCAACAAAATAGCCCAATGCAGCTACAAATACAGGCAAAGAAAAAAGTCCAATTTGCTTATTGTTCATGCATGAAAATTTATTGCTTACGCTTTTTTAGCGCGATGTGAAATTACATTGATGATGACTGGCAAAGTGGTCACACCAACAATACCTAATACAATGACTTCTAAATGATTTTTCAAATCAAAATTAAAACGAGTCAAAATCCATGACTGTAAAAAATAACCGGCACATAGCATACTTCCCACCCAAGCTAAACAGCCGATAATATTATAATACATGAACTTAGCCTTATCCATTTTTACAATACCCGCTAAAATTGGACCGAACGTTCTTATGATAGGGATGAATCTTGCGATGATGATGGCTCTACCTCCGTGTTTTTGATAAAACTCATCTGCTTGGATCAAATATTTTTTCTTGAAAAAAAGATTCTCTTTCCAATCAAACATGGTAGGTCCAACTTTATTCCCAAAAACATACCCAACATAGTTACCAAGAATACCTGCCGTAGAAATAAATATAAAAAGAATGGCTAAATTAATCCAATGGTTATTAGAAGCATAAATTTCTGCAGCCAATGGTGCACAATAAATACCTGCTACAAATAATAAACTATCTCCCGGCAAAAAGAAGCCAGCAAACAATCCAGTCTCTGCAAAAACAACTAATAAAAGAAGCCATAAGCCACCATGCTCAATATAAAATTGAGGTTGTAACAACTGACTCCAATGAAAAGCTTCTAATAATGTGATCATACTAGATGGTATAAATTTAAACTTGTTGTGGTTCTGTTAATTCCCCTTCCCATTTGCTCACTGCAGTGGTTGCCAAACTATTCCCCAATACATTGGTGGCAGAACGGAACATGTCACAAAAATGATCAATAGGTAAAATCAATGCAATACCTTCTGGAGGAATATTGAACATGGCACAAGTCGCTGTAACAACAACCAATGAAGCTCTTGGTACACCAGCAATTCCCTTGCTCGTTAACATCAACACCACCAACATGGTTAATTGTGTTCCAACGTCTAAATGAATGCCGTATGCTTGTGCAATGGCCATACTTGCGAAAGTCATGTACATCATACTGCCATCTAAGTTGAATGAATAACCGAGTGGCAAAATGAAAGAAACAATTTTATCCTTACATCCAAAACGCTCCAACTCTTCGGTTAATTTTGGAAAAACAGCTTCACTACTTGTTGTACTAAATGCAATTACCAATGGTGTAGTAATATGTTTTAACAAGGAAGGCACACGATTCTTTAAAATCAAATAGCCAACCCCTAATAACACAATCCATAAGGTCCCTATACCTACCAAGAAATACAATAAATATTTACCATAAAATAAAAATATGGTCAAGCCCTTTGTTGCAATCACTGCAGCAATAGCACCAAAAACACCCAAAGGTGCAAAGTTCATCACATAGCCCACCATCTTTAATATGATATGTGCTACCGTATCTAGTGCCTTGATAAATCCTTTTGCAGGCTCTCCAATGGCAGCAGCAGCAACACCAAAGAAAATACTAAAGATCACGATTTGTAAAATTTCATTGGTGGCCATAGCTTCGAACATGCTCTTTGGAAATACATGCTCCACAAAATTGATCACACTAAAGGACTGCGTTTTACCCATCAAATCTTTCACACCAGAACTATCCCCTACCGATAAATCCAATCCTTCGCCTGGCTTTAAAATATTCACCAAGACTAATCCAATCAATAAACTAATTAAAGAGGCGGACAAAAACCATAATAAGGCCTTGCCACCAACTCGTCCAACTGTTTTAAGATCTCCCAATTTTGCAATACCCACAACCAATGTTGTAAACACCAATGGTGCAATAATCATTTGAACCAATCTTAAAAAGATGGTGGTCAATAGTTTGATGTTTTTAGCAAAAGCATCAATAGTTGCTTGGTCCTTACTTTCATGAATAAAGTAGCCCAAAATGGCACCTGCCACCATGGCGATGACAATGTATACGGTTAGTTTGTTCGATTTTTTCATAGCTTGCTTAGTCCTGCAATATACCACATAAGTTCTAAAAAAATAGACGTCTATAAAATTTGAATTTGCCCCTTTTTTTTAGCTAAAACAGCAACTTTATTGCGAAAAAAATGCTACTTTTCAACTTAAATAGAAACCAATTATATTATGAGTTTATTTAGAAAGAAAGATTTGGCTGCGATGTTAGCTCAATCCGAAGACGGAGGCAAGGGATTAAAAAGAACCCTTGGCGCAGGTAATTTAATTGCCTTAGGTATTGGTGCCATTATTGGTGCTGGCTTGTTTGTAAGAACAGCTGCTGCAGCTGGTCAAGCAGCTGGACCTGCGGTTACCATTTCATTTATCATTGCAGCTGTTGGATGTGCTTTTGCTGGCTTATGTTATGCAGAATTTGCAGCTATGATCCCAATTGCTGGTAGTGCTTACGCTTATTCTTATGTAACTATGGGTGAATTAGTTGCTTGGATTATTGGCTGGGCTTTAATTATGGAATATGCCTTAGGAGCTGCTACAGTTTCTATTGCTTGGAGTGAATACCTCAATAAGCTGACGGGAGGCGCCATACCTTATGAATGGAGCCATAGTCCTTTTGAAAGCTTCACAGACAGTATGGGTGTTGCACACTCTGGTATCATGAACGCTCCTGCTTTAATTATCCTTTTGGCTTTAACTTTATTATTGATCAAAGGTTCACAAGAATCTGCTATTGTAAATGCAATCATTGTATTTATTAAAGTGGCAATTGTAATCATATTCATAGCTGTTGGATGGCAGTTTATTAAGCCAGAGAATCACACACCATATTTAATCCCTGCTGGTCAAGCCGCTGTAACAGATAGCGCGGGTAAAGTGATTGCCGATTATTCCGGTGCCTTTAAACATGGCTGGGGTGGCGTACTCGGTGGTGCTGCTATCGTATTTTTTGCCTTCATTGGCTTTGATGCGGTTTCAACTGCTGCGCAAGAAGCTAAGAATCCTAAAAGAGATATGCCTATTGGTATCTTAGGTTCTTTAGTGGTTTGTACCATTCTTTATATCTTATTTGGCCACGTGTTAACAGGTGTTGCACCTTGGACGGATTTTGTTGATCCAGAAAAAGGAAGAGAAGCATCTGTTGCTTATGCCATTTCAACTTATATGACTGGCTATGGCTGGTTAGCCACTGCCGTGACTGTGGCGATTTTAGCAGGTTTCTCATCTGTTATCTTAGTGATGTTAATGGGACAAAGCCGTATTTTTTATTCTATGAGTAAGGATGGTTTATTGCCAAAAGCATTTGGCGATTTACACCCTAAATACCAAACACCATATAAATCAAACTGGATCCTATTTGTATTTGTAGGTCTATTTGCTGCTTTCGTTCCAGGAAGCGTTGCAGGTGATTTGACAAGTTTTGGTACCTTATTTGCTTTCGTATTAGTTAGCTTAGGCATTTGGATCTTAAGACGTAAATCACCAGAAATGGAGCGTCCATTCAAAACACCATTGGTACCATTGGTGCCTATTTTAGGTGCTGTGATTTGTTTGGCTATGATTTTCGCACTAGACATGCAAACCCTTAAAGTAGCATTCATTTGGATGATTTTAGGCTTATTTGTGTACTTCTTGTATAGCAAGAAAACAAGTAAGTTGAATAATTAATTCTAATTGAGATAAATTAAAATAGTCCCGATTTTCGGGACTATTTTTTTTGTGTTATTTTTACAGACTTAAAAGAACAATTATGGGAAGAATATTTGAAGTAAGAAAGGCGACCATGTTTAAACGCTTTGATCGTATGGCTAAGCAGTTTACACGCATTGGTAAAGAAATTGTAATTGCTGTTAAAGCAAGTGGCCCTAACCCAGATGATAACCCGGCTTTAAGAAGATGTTATCAGAATGCCCGAAGCGTAGGGATGCCAAAGGACCGTGTTGAAGCGGCTATTAAAAGAGCCATGGGCAAAGACACTTCTAACTATGAAGAAATTTTATATGAAGGCTATGCGCCACATGGCGTTGCAATATTAGTAGAGACAGCAACCGACAACCATGTAAGAACGGTTGCCAATGTGAAGAGTCATTTTAATAAAGGCAATGGTGCGATGGGCAATAGCGGCAGTGTAAGTTTTCAGTTTAAGAAAATGGGTGTGTTTAAATTGAATCCAGAAGGATTGGTGATGGATGATTTAGAATTAGAATTGATTGACCATGGCTTAGATGAGTTAGGAGAAAGCAACGACGATAATGGAAATCCAATTATTGTTTTAAGATGTGCATTCACCGATTTTGGTAACTTACAAAAAGCATTGGAAGAGAAAAATATCACTGCAATCTCATCGGAACTAGAGTGGATACCAAGTACCACGGTGCCTGTGACAGATGAACAAGCAGAAGATATTAGTAAGTTAATTGAAAGACTGGAGGAAGATGAAGACGTGAACAAGGTATTTCACAATATGGGATAAATTCAACGACTACGAAAACTGCAATCACGATATTATGTTTCATTTTTGCGCAGACAATTTCTGCGCAAAAATTGAATGTAAAAAATGCAAAGGCGTATTGGAAAACCGAAAAGAAAACGCCCATTCTAGTAAGCGCTATTTCAAAAGAAACTTATACGATACAAAATAAAGTTGCGCCAAACTACTACACCACACAAACTGGATTTTTCTGCAATCAAGAAAGGGCCTTGGAAAAGAAAACCAAAATTCCATTAAGGGTTAGACTAGGCTCTTTAAGTTATACGGAACAACTAGAAGGTTATTGATTGATTAATGATAGAAAGAAATAAAGTAAGTAAGAAGGAAAGAAATTATTCTGGAATGACTTACTCTGCAATCATATCCTTCACTACTTGAATCACTTCCTCTGTATTTGGTTTAGAGAAATAATCACCATCACTTGCATAAGCTGGACGATGTGCTTTAGCAGACAAAGTTCTAGCACTTGCATCTAACCATTTATATCCGCCCTGTATTTCGATCACTTGTTGATACATATATGCAGTAGCACCTCCAGGCACATCTTCATCTACAAATAAAATTCGATTGGTTTTTTTAAGGGATGCAACTATTTGATGGTTGATATCAAATGGTAAAAGCGTTTGTACGTCTATGACTTCACAATCTATTCCCATGGCTGCTAAACGTATCGCTGCATCTTCTACAATTCTTAATGTAGATCCATAAGATACAATGGTGATATCGGCACCAGCTCTTACAATCTCAGGCATCCCTAATGGAACAGAGAACTCGTTGATGTTGGATGGCACTGATTCTTTTAATCGATAGCCATTTAAACACTCTATCAATAAAGCAGGATCATTCCCTTGTAATAATGTATTGTACATACCTACTGCTTGCACCATGTTTCTTGGCACACAAACAAACATACCTCTTAATGCATGCACAATCATACCCATTGGTGAGCCACTATGGAAGATCCCTTCTAATCGGTGTCCTCTTGTTCTAATGATCACCGGACTACTTTGTCTTCCTACAGACCTGTAATGTAAGGTTGCAACATCATCACTTAAGGTTTGTATGCCAAACATTAAATAATCTAAGTATTGAATTTCTGCAATCGGTCTTAAACCTCTCATAGCCAAACCATGCGCTTGTCCCATGATGGTTTGTTCTCTAATACCTGTATCAAAAATTCTATTTACACCATACTTAGCTTGTAATCCAGCAAAGCCTTGATTTACGTCTCCAATATTTCCTAAGTCTTCGCCAAAAGCAACTACTTTAGGATTGTTTGCAAATAAGTGATCGAAATATTGATTCAATACTTCATACCCATTTAACTGTTTTGGATTTGCATCCATCACAGCTGGAACCACCGGCACATTCAATGCACTCTTTGGCCCTTCATTGTACAAATGCTTACTATAATAAGGTGCTTGTTCTTTATAATAATCCGCTAATAATTGACTAATTGCTTTTGCATTAGGATGCGCTGGCACCTGCTCTAGCACAATATTTAAAATTCTAAAGAGATCTCTTTTTAATGGTTCTTTGTTTGCAACCAATTCTTGCATCATGCGATACAATGGTGCATCTTGTGGTAATCCAGCAAATACCAAATCAGCTGCTGCTTGAATTTTTGTTTTAATTGGATTAATATATTGATCCCATGCAGCTTGCTTTAAATCTCTCACATCTTGTTTTACTTCTGACTCTAATTGGTCTAATGACTCAGCTGTAGCAAGTTCATTCAATATCAACCATGCACGCATTTGTTTATTGCAATCCCAATTTCTTTCCCACTCTAATCTTTCTGCAGATTTATACCTTTCGTGGCTTCCACTTGTAGAGTGGCCTTGAGGTTGTGTCACTTCTTTGACATGAAATACAACTGGTGTATGGGTTGCACGCGTATAAGCAATCCCTTCTTCAAAGGTTTCGCAAAGTGCCGCATAATCCCATCCGTTTACTGTAAATATTTTAATCCCATTGGTGCCTGGTTTTTTTTCAAATCCAGCCAATACTTCTGATATAGACCCTTTAGTTGTTTGTAATTCTGTTGGTACAGAAATGCCATACCCATCGTCATATACAATTACTGCCAATGGCACTTGTAATACACCTGCCGCATTGATGGTTTCCCAAAAATGTCCTTCGGATGTACTTGCATCACCAATGGTACAAAAACAAACTTCATTACCCTCATTGGTTAATCCAGCAAATGCAGGATCGGGATTTGCATTTCTAAAAAATTTAGAACCTAGTGCCAATCCAAGACCTCTTACCATTTGTCCTGCTGTAGGTGCGATATCTGAGGATACATTAAAACTATCTACTAATGGTAACCAGTCACCTTTTTCATTTACAAACGGCGTGCTAAAATGCGAGTTCATGTTTCGACCACCACTATAGGGATCGTTTTCAACATCGGCATATAATTGCGCAAAATAATCTACTATATTAGATGTGCCTAATGCAAACATTAAAGTTTGGTCACGATAATAACCGCTTCTAAAATCACCTTTTTGAAAAAATTTTGCAAGTGCTACCTGTGCGATTTCTTTACCATCGCCGAAGATGCCAAATTTGGCCTTGCCTGTCAATACCTCACGCCTACCCAACAAACTCACTTCTCTACTTGCAAGTGCAGTTCGGTAGTCCTCTAAAACAGTTTTTCGAAATGCTTCAAATGATAGCATGTCCTGATTAGATACAGCTTCTAAGTTGGATTCCATGCAACAAAAATAGGGGTCAAAATGCAATAAAAATCAAGAAAGAGATAAAATCAGTTAATTATCGAAATTTCAATAATTTAGAGCAGCTTTTAACCAATTACCCAATAAATTAATATACCTATGAAGTACATTTTTACACTCAGTTTTTCACTTGCTGCATTATTTTGTTCAGCTCAATCCGGAATTAAATTTGATAAAGCTGCACATAATTTTGGGAAGATCG
>JACCDP011079092.1_pt1 | contig 15359 bp, 14 predicted proteins | sample 7445841 | NCBI WGS metagenome assembly JACCDP01 (sample SAMN15323441, study PRJNA562643) | freshwater metagenome | isolation source: river surface water | place: USA:Blue River Watershed | collected 2017-08-17 | reverse complement strand
GGGGAGGGCATCCCCAAAGTAACGCTACAGGAGTTGAAGCCTCTACTCTACTTGGTGCAAACCTGGTTGAGCAAGTTTTGACGATGAATGTAGAATCCCCGTTTCTTTAGACCGGGGAGTGTCAAAGTAAGTTACAAGTAAAGAGTAAATTACCGAGTATTATTCTGTATGATTCCTATTCAATGGTTGACAAAAAATCTGTACATATCTATCTTTACTTGTGTGACATTGTGAATAAGATTTAAAATTAACTCCCAATTCCAATAAATTGGATCAATTTGTAAAATGTCAGATAATTAGTCAGGACTGACGCAACTGGCACATTGCTAGTACGGATGAAAACATAATGATAACTGCAATAGTGATTGGTTATGGTAATGAATTACGTGGTGATGATGCCATTGGACAACAGGTAGCAAAAGCGATAAAATATTGGCATTTATTATCTGTACAATCAATTGCAGTTCACCAATTAACACCAGAATTAGCTGAAAATTTGGCCAATTCTCAATTAGCAATTTTTGTGGATGCCCGTATTGATTCTCAATTGGGTGAGGTACAGGTACAATCATTATTACCTTCTAAATCTAGTTATATAGATGCTCATATAAGTGATCCCAGATCCCTACTTGCACTATCTCAATTTCTCTATGGTCATTGTCCAGAGGCTTGGTTAATTACAGTCCCAGGAGTCAACTTTGAATTGAGCGATCGCCTTTCCCCCACAGCAGAAAAAGGCATTGCGATCGCAATAGATAAAATTATTCAAATTCTCAATACAAGTAAAATTTATAAATCGAGTTAGAATGGAAAATAGGTAATAGAAAACACCTATAAATGATAACTAATCCAGGAGTAGCTATGCAAGAACCTATTAAACCTACTAGCGATAAGGCTTATGATATCTTGCATACAGAGAGAATAAACCCCTTAGATGCAATTTTTGCACCTAAAACTGTTGCTATTATTGGTGCTAGTGAAAAACCGGGCAGTGTGGGACGTACTCTATTATGGAATTTAATTACAAATCCCTTTAACGGTACAGTTTTTCCCATCAATCCTAAGCGAAATAGTGTATTAGGAATTAAAGCCTATGCTACCATTTTTGATGTTCCTGAAAAAATAGATTTAGCCGTAATTGCCACCCCTGCTCCCACTGTCCCTCAAATCATTTCTGATTGTGTTAAAGCGGGAATTAAAGGTGCAATAATTATTTCCGCAGGTTTTAAAGAGGCAGGTACAAAAGGCATTGCTTTAGAAAAAGAAATTCTCGAAATAGCACACAGAGGAAAAATTAGAATAATTGGACCCAACTGTTTAGGAGTTATGAGTCCAATTTCCGGTTTAAATGCCACCTTTGCCAGTAAAATGGCACAACCAGGAAACTTAGGTTTCTTGAGTCAAAGCGGGGCATTATGTACATCAATTTTAGATTGGAGTTTACAGGAAAACGTTGGTTTTAGTGCCTTCGTTTCCATCGGTTCAATGTTAGATATTGGTTGGGGAGATTTAATTTATTATTTAGGAGATGACCCCAATACAAAAAGTATTGTAATTTATATGGAATCTATCGGTGATGCGCGTTCTTTTCTTTCCGCAGCGCGAGAAGTAGCGTTAACAAAACCGATAATTGTCATTAAAGCCGGTCGTACAGAAGCAGCAGCAAAAGCGGCCGCTTCCCATACAGGATCATTAGCAGGAAGTGATGCTGTTTTAGATGCAGCTTTTAGAAGATGTGGAGTATTAAGAGTTAATAGTATTTCTGATTTATTTGATATGTCAGAAGTATTAGCCAAACAACCGAGGCCCAAAGGTCCAAGATTAACAATTTTAACTAATGCTGGGGGTCCAGGAGTATTAGCTACAGATACATTAATAGAAAGTAAGGGAGAACTAGCACCAATTTCTGAAGCAGTAATTAATTCCTTAAATGAAATTTTACCCCCACAATGGAGTCACAATAATCCTATTGATATTTTAGGAGATGCCGATCCTCAACGTTATACAAAAGCCTTAGAAATTGCTGCTCAAGATCCTCATAGTGATGGTTTATTAGTGATTTTAACTCCCCAAGCCATGACCGATCCGACAAAAATTGCTCAAGGATTAAAACCTTATGCACAAATGCCAAATAAACCTATTTTAGCAAGTTGGATGGGTGGGGAAGATGTGGCACAAGGGCAACAAATTCTTAACCGTCAAGGTATTCCTACTTATGCTTATCCCGATACAGCAGCGCGGATATTTAGCTATATGTGGCGGTATAGTTATAACCTCAAGGGAATTTATGAAACTCCCGTATTACCAAACTTAGAATGTAATAGTAATTTCCGTGATTGTGCATTAGTTGAAACCATTATTAACGATGCTAGAAAAGCCCGAAGAACGATTTTAACAGAATTTGAGTCTAAGGAAATTTTAGCAGCCTATGGTATTCCTGTAATTGCTGGAAGCATTGCCAAAAATGCCGAGGAAGCAGTAGAATTTGCGGAAAAAATCGGTTATCCCGTGGTTTTAAAGTTGTATTCTCAAACTATAACTCATAAAACAGATGTGGGAGGTGTACAGTTAAATTTGCGAAATGCCGAAGCTGTAAAAAAAGCCTATCATTTAATAGAAAATTCGGTATTAGAAAAAGCTAAACCAGAAGATTTTTTAGGCGTAACCGTGCAGCAAATGGTAAAAACTAGCGGTTATGAATTGATAATTGGCAGTAGTTTAGATCCGCAATTTGGACCAGTTTTATTATTTGGTGCTGGGGGACAATTAGTAGAAATTTTCCAAGATAGTTCTATTGCTTTACCACCTCTGAATACCACCTTAGCTAGAAGGATGATGGAACAAACTAAAATCTATAAAGCATTGAAAGGAGTGCGGGGTAGAGAAAGTATTAATATGGCAGCTTTAGAGGAGTTATTAGTAGTATTCAGTCACCTGGTAGTAGAACAACCTTGGATTAAAGAAATAGACATTAATCCTTTATTAGCTATTCCTCCCAGTCCTGATCATGCTGGTGGTTTAATAGCATTAGATGGCAGAATAGTTTTACATTCTCCTGATGTAGAAAAATATCAATTACCAAAATTAGCCATTCGTCCCTATCCTCACCAATATGTTAGTAATTGGACTTTGAGAACTGGTACACAAATTACTATCCGTCCTATCCGTCCAGAAGATGAACCATTAATAGTCAAATTTCACAAAACCCTATCAGAACAAAGTGTATATTTACGTTACTTTCATCTAGTGAAATTAAGTCACCGTATTGCCCATGAACGACTTACCAGAATTTGTTTTATTGACTATGATCGAGAAATGGCATTAGTTGCAGAACATGAAAACCCAGAAACCAAAGAAACCGAAATTCTGGCAGTAGGCAGATTGAGTAAATTACATGATAATAATGCAGCAGAATTTGCTATACTGGTGAGCGATAAATTTCAATGTCAAGGTTTAGGTACGGAAATAGTCCGCAGATTAATAGAAGTAGGTAAAAATGAAACAATCTGCTGTATTTATTCTGATATTTTGGCAGATAATACAGGAATGCAAAAAGTATGTGAAAAACTCGGTTTTACAATTTCCCGTACCAGTGATGCCACAGTATTAAGGGCAGAAATTAAATTAACATAGCAGGAGACTTCAGGATGGGAGACAGGAGGGAAAGCCTTATCCTGTATAATTTAGGACTTACGCAAGTGTCATACCAAAAATCTGTTATAGGGTGTAGTTCCATAAACTCACCAACCACCTCAGACTGCATAAATCCTGCAAATAAACATACCCCCGGTAGTCCCCCCTTAGCAAGCTACCGTGTATACAGAAGTTTAATCAAGTGACCTAATAGGGTTTTGATGCCTCCTAACCCCGAATTATGGGGGAATAAGAATTTCAAAGTCCCCCAAACTTGGAGGATTTAGGGGACTAAATAATCATAAAACGAAGACAGTATAGAACTTATACACAGTAGCCTTAGCAAGGGGGGGTAAATTATATACAACTTTACAAAGAAATGGTACTTACTATATTTTCATCAATTTTAAATTAAATTTTTTAATTTTTTTTCAACAAACCATAAGATTTAGATCAAGAGAAAGGTGACGCACTGGAAAAGATAACTCTACAATTAGAGTTAAGGATAGGCAAAACTAGCAATAGCAGTTTATGTACAAATTAAAGGATCTATTGAAGATATAACCTTTATACACAGGCTTGTTATCTGACAAAAACTATTTCAATTATCAGTCAAGTAGGTTTTATACATGAATGAACAACAAAGAACTAAGAGTATTTTCTCTGGTGTGGTAGCAGCTATCTCCGCCACAGTAGTAGTAGTTAGCGGTGGTGTAGCTTGGTTTGCATCTCAGTCTCCCAATACTCCTGCACCTGCGAACTCTTCACAAACTATTAAAGAACCTGTCAAGAATTCTACAACCCAACAAGGGAATGAACAGACTGCTAACATCTATTGGCTCAGATCCCAGGAAAATCGTCTAGATTTAGTTCCCCAACCTCTGAAAATTGCCGCCAACCAACCTCAGCAGGTTTTAGAGGGTGCTTTTGAAACCTTATTAGCCGGACCAAAGGAAGCAACAGACTCTACCACTATTCCCGAAGGTACTAAACTATTAGGATTAAAAACAGAAAATAACGATATTCATGTGAATTTATCTGAAAACTTTACTACTGGTGGCGGTAGTACATCTATGATGGGTCGGGTCGGACAAGTTGTATATACTGCCACTACTTTAAACCCTAAAGCCAATGTATACATTGAAGTTAACGGTAAACCCTTAGAGGTATTGGGGGGTGAAGGTGTGGAAATAGAACAACCACTCACCCGCGCAAGTTTTCAGAAAAATTATCCGTTGAAGTAATTGGTAATTGGTAATTGCCTGTTGCCTATCACCTAAAATAATTAATCAGGGTTAATTCTCATTAAAGGCTGGCCATATTCTACTGGTTCACCATTTTGAACTAAAATTTCCATCACCTGTCCAGAGACTTCGGCTTCAATTTCGTTCATCAGTTTCATCGCTTCAATAATACAGACACTTTGACCAGCTTTGACGCGATCGCCCACTTCCACAAATGGAGCTTCTCCTGGTGCTGGAGCGCGGTAAAACGTGCCTACCATGGGTGATTGTACCTCAACCAATTTTTGATTAATTGGTGAAGGAGCGGGAGCAGATGATGTGACTACATTATCCACAACTTTATTAATTACCATTTCTGGTGCAGTTGTAGATACCAAGTGGGTTACACCAGAACTAACTGCGCTGCTAATTGGTGCTTGGCTATTATTGCTAAAACTGATGGCTTTTCTGACTGTTAGCTCAAACTCATTATTTTTGAGTGTAACTTCAGCAATGTCGGTTTGGGCAATAGTTACTAATAGCTGACGGATTTCATTAAAGTCTAATGTCACAATTGTTTTACCTCGACCTAACCGTTAAATTAAAATTCTCAGTGAGGCAGGGATTTAATCCCTCTATAAAAAAGGGATTGAAATCATTAAGTACCAATTTGAGATTTGGGATTTTATTTCTCACTATTCCCAGTTGGTATCAAAATTATTGGAAAATTATTCCCTGCCTAAATATTTATCTTCTCTGGTATCAATCTTGATCCGCTCTCCTTGAGCAATAAACAAAGGAACCATGATGATTGCACCAGTTTCTAGGGTGGCTGGTTTAGTACCACCTGTGGCAGTATCACCCTTAACACCAGGATCTGTTTGCACAATTTCCAAGACTACAGAATTAGGTAGTTCAACTTCTAGCACCTGTTCACCCCAGCGAATCACATTCACTTCCATACCATCTTTAAGGTACTTGACGCGATCGCCAATTTGCGCTGAAGTTAATCTACCTTCTTCATAAGTCTCCATATCCATAAAGACAAACTCATCACCTTCTTTATAGGTATGTTGCATCGTTATCTTTTCCAGAGTAGCCTGGGGGACAGTTTCCCCAGCCCGAAAAGTTTTTTCTAACTGTTTCCCACTTTGGACATTTTTCAGGGTTGTCCGCACGAAAGCAGAACCCTTACCTGGCTTAACATGAAGAAAATCTACCACGCGCCAGACCGAACCATCTAATACAATTGAAACACCAGGTCGAAAGTCGTTACTAGAGATCATGAAACTTGCAAATTTTCCAAGACAATCGGCATTTATTGTACCCTTCTAGCGTCATAATTGGTTAGCTGTCACTTGTCAGTTGTCGGTGAATAGGCAATAGCCAATAAAGATTCTCCCCAGCCCTCCGGCCTCTTCCATCTCCAGTCCCTCAATGTGGGAAGATAATTAATGGGTTACTTCCAGTCAACACTTTAATGCTGAAGAAAGAAAAATTCCATGTTGAACTTATTAAAGTCCTGGGTGAAGAACAGCCTCAAGGCAATATTGCTATTAACAATATTTTTAGCCATTGGTACAGTTGGGTGGACTACCACTGCTAACGCCGGCTTACCAGCCGGTAACGCAATTACCGACGGTAGGGCTTTGTTGCGCTATGCACTGCCAATTAATAATCAACCTGTCCGTAAACTGCAAGCCAGTTTAGAGGACATTTCTAACCAACTGCGAGCGAATAAGCGGTGGAGCGCGGTTAATAATGACCTCAAGCAGGCATTGCGAATACTCGATAAACCTTCTCAAATATTAACAAGCGTTCCGGAAGAACGCCAACCTCAAGCTCAAGCTTGGATGACTGAATTGAAATCTGGCATCATAGAACTACAAGAAGTGGTGAAAACTAAACGAAAAGAACCTATTCTTGATGGCAGAGCTAAATTACTCAATCTTGTCACCTTGTTAGAAGAATCAATGGTGACAAAATTCCCCTTTGAAGTTCCGGCTGAGTATAGTAACTTACCCCAACTCAAAGGACGCGCTACCATTGCTTTCAAAACTAATAAAGGTGATTTGACTGTAGTTGTAGATGGCTATAGCGCCCCTGTGACTGCTGGTAATTTTGTTGATTTGGTACAAAGAGGTTTTTATAACGGTTTAGAATTCACCCGTTCGGAAGAGTCTTATTTTCTCCAAACCGGAGATCCTGTAGGTAAGGAAGTCGGTTTTATTGATCCTCAAACTGGCAAATATCGGGCTATTCCTTTAGAAATTTTAGTCCAAGGTGAAAAAGAACCAACCTATGGCATTACTCTCGAAGAAGCCGGGCGTTATTTAGATATGCCGATTTTACCATTTTCTTCTTTTGGTGCTTTAGTTATGGCACGGCCAGAAAATGAAGCTAATGGTGGTTCTTCTCAGATTTTCTTTTTCCTTTTTGAACCTGAACTTACCCCCGCAGGACGTAATCTTCTAGATGGTCGTTATGCTGTATTTGGTTATCTGACCGAAGGTAGAGAGATTTTAGATAAGCTCAAAGCTGGTGACAAAATTGAATCTGCAACTGTTGTTAAAGGAATTGAAAATTTAGTTCAACCTCCAGCGGTTTCATAAAAGATTAAAATCAAAATGTAGGGGCGTTTGAGTTTTATTAAAAGTCCCTACTTTCTCAAAGCGATTCCAGCTTTTTTCCTTTGGAGTTAGCAGTAATAACATCTTTCAATTAATTTTTGAGTCTATCCATTATTTTCCTTAATTTAGCTAGAGCGTTGTTTTCTAAACTTGTAGGGTTTTAGGGATATTTTACCGCAAATATCATCAAGGGAGCGGTAGAGCCATTTATATTTTTAATATAAGCAAATTAAAATTAAACTTCCCAATCTTCAAACTGTAAACCATTTACCCGGCTAAATTCCTTGACATTATGCGTCACCAAGATCAAATTATTTGCGATCGCAATAGCCGCAATTTGTAAATCATAGGGACCAATTGGCGTACCACTAGCAGCTAATTCTGCCCTAATGCGCCCAAAAATATTAGCAGCAGCATCATCAAAAGGTAAAGACACAAAAAGCTTGAGAAATCTTTCCTGTCCAGCTAAAGTTTTAGATGGATTATGACTACGCATTGCACCATAAAATAGTTCTGCTTTCACAATTGAACAAACAGCAACATCATTAGGTGATATTGTTGCTAATCGTTCCCTGACATTAGACAGAGGACGATTTAGATAAACAATACAGGCATTAGTAAGCTGTTGTGCATTTAATTTGTATAAATGAGACAGGCAAGATGCCTGTGCCACAAGAGTTTAGAAATTTATGATTATACAATTTAGCCGCCTAACAGCTTATCTAATAAGTAAATCACTCCAACTGCTCCCGTTCTTCATATTCACCTTGAGGATATCTTTGTATAGGATCATCAGCTAAACAACCAGCAGTTTCTTCAAAAAAGCCAGAAGGCCAGCCTAATTCTTCTGGTGATTTCTGTGGAGATTGAACTTTTGTATCTATGTCATGTTTTTGTGATTTAAACTGTAAAAACTCAATGAAATTTAACACTTCCTCCTGTTGTTGAGACGTTAAACTTTCGATAAGTTCTAAGATAGATTTAGGATTTTCTACTGCTTGAGTCATAATTAAAAATCCTCATCATTTGTTAAAAAAGACTTTTCTTAATTGTATCTTATTTTTTAGCCGTTTCATCTTGTAGGGGTTTAGCCATGATTTGGCATCACTAGCTATTGAGACCAGGTGCAGATAAATTAAGCTATCATGGGTTCTTAAAAGTTTTTGTGTAAGTCCTAATTTTGGCTTACTCAAGAGTAATCATTCGTTTTTCTGAATATATCCGAGAAAACCATGATACAATCAGCTTATTTGTGCAACATTCCATGACTAAAACCTCATAATACTGAAACAACAAGAATCCTTAGCCATGATGACTAACTTCAAAGTGAGCGATAATCACAAATAGTCGAATTGGGATCAACTCGAACTGTGTCATCTGAAATATGCGATCGCTGTAAATGATCAGCAGGGATTTACCAACGCTGCTGCATATCTGGAAGTATCGGTTATACCAACAGTAGCAACCATCTACTATTACTTCTTTATGTTCAGAAATTAGCATTTACATGAGATAAATAGCAACTTTAATTAATCATTAATTCTCCTCGCATAACTGTTACAGCTTGTCCAGATATAAAAACCCTATTTTCTCCTGGATAATAGACTTTTACCACTCCACCTCGACTAGAAGCTTGATAAGCTAAATACTCATCTTTCCCTAATTTATCTCGCCAAAAAGGTGCTAAACAACAATGTGCAGCACCTGTTACCGGATCTTCATTAATCCCTAAAGCAGGGGCAAAAAAGCGGGAGACAAAATCATATTCTGAGTCAGCATTAGCAATACTAGTAACGATAATATCAGCCTTGGTGAGAGTTTTCATCTGTTGGAAATTTGGCTGCATTTCTCTGACTAATTCTTCAGATTTTACTTCTACTAAATAACCCAAAGAATTTTGGACAACAGATTTAATAGTTACTCCTAAAACTTCACTTAATTCTGGAGTTACTTCCACAGGTTGAGAAAGATTAACAGGAAAATCTAGCTGAATCCAATCATTTGCCAATTTTGCTATTAATATCCCGCTTTTTGTGTAAAACCGCGCTTCTTGATTGGGTAATAAATGTCCTTGTGACCATAATACATGAGCGCTCGCTAAAGTTGCGTGTCCACACAAAGGAACTTCTACTGTAGGTGTAAACCAACGTAAATTAAAACCGTCATCTTGTTTAACTAAAAAAGCGGTTTCTGATAAATTCATTTCCTGGGCAATATTTTGCATCCATGATTCAGATTTTGCACTATCTAAAACACAAATAGCAGCAGGATTTCCCTTAAATGGGGTATTAGTAAAAGCATCAACTTGAGTAATAATTTGATTCATTTGCATAACTATCTCAATCTATGATTCTGTGTGAGATCTTAACCACTGTTCTAAGAGGCTGTTTGAAAAGTTGTGGACCCACCCTAACCCTCCCCTTCACAAGCAGGGCGTTTTGTGCTTATTTAGACCCCTAAATCCGCCAGAATTGGGGGACTTTGAAATTCTTATGCCTGAACAATACTATTGCCAATTTTCCCAAATATGTCTGAAACCTAATAAAATCGCAACGATATCAATAGGGTTTCAGGGTTTTGACAATAGTATTACTGAAACGAAGGATTTTCTTGCACTCACATCATGGTGAATTTATACAGTGCGTAAGTCCTATATTCTATCTTTCTTTGGGATCTATATATTCCCAAAAAATCTGTTCTCAATCCTTTTGGTTACTCATAGGTTCTTGAATAACTCTTTCCCCGAAGTATTGAGGGGATACCTAAAACAACCTCTAATTTCCAATTTCCTATCCCCAATCTTCAATCTCTGTGTTAGATTGGGCATACTTGATATATATTTTTTCCTTTGACACAGTTGTCACTATGGTAATTACAAAAAGTAAGCTGGTTTTAGGTGCTACGGTAGTAACCCTGTCTACAATTGCTGCTACTGGCTTAGGCATACACTCAATTGGTAAAGCTTCATTTAAAGATAGTCATAAAGATTTAATAGATGAAGTTTGGCAGATTATCTACTACCGTTATGTAGATGGCACGTTTAACCAGGTAGATTGGCAAGCTGTACGGAAAGAATATCTAAGTAAGACCTATACTAATGATAAGGAAGCATACAAGTCCGTCCGGGAAATGTTGAAAAAGCTAGAAGACCCCTATACCCGGTTTATGGATCCTGAAGAATTTAAAAATATGCAGGTTGATACCTCTGGTGAACTTACAGGTATTGGTATCACTATTAGTCAAGATGAAAAAACCAAACAACTGGTTGTGATTGCCCCTATTGAAGACACACCAGCATTTAAAGCGGGTATTTTAGCGAAAGATGTAATTCTGGAGATTGATGGCAAAAGCACGAAAGAGATGGATACTAATGATGCAGTATCTCTCATTCGTGGTGAATCAGGAACAAGGGTGAAGTTAACGATTCTCCGCAATGGTCAGAAAAAACAGTTTAACATCCAAAGAGCGCGAATTGAAATTCATCCTGTCCGCTTTTCGGAAAAGAAAACCCCATCTGGTAACATTGGCTATATTCGCTTAAATCAATTTAGCGCCAATGCCAGCAAGGAAATGAGGGATGCTATTAAAAATTTAGAAGGTAAACAGGTTTCTGGCTATGTTTTAGATTTACGTGGCAACCCGGGCGGTTTACTGTACGCCAGTGTAGAAATAGCACAGATGTGGATGAATACAGGTACAATTGTTTCTACTATTGATCGCAAAGGTATGCAAGATCAACAAGTTGCTAATGGCTCGGCTTTAACTAACAAGCCATTGGTGGTATTAGTAGATAAGGGGTCAGCTAGTGCTAGTGAAATCCTCTCTGGGGCATTACAAGATAATAAACGGGCGATTTTAGTCGGAAATCAAACCTTTGGTAAGGGGTTAGTTCAGTCTGTGCAACCTTTAAAATCTGGTTCTGGTTTGGCTGTGACTATTGCTAAATATCATACTCCCAGTGGCAAAGATATTAATAAACATGGTATTGATCCCGATGTCAAGGTAAAATTAACCGAAGCCCAACGTCAAGAGTTATGGTTGCGGGGAAGGGATAAACTGGCAACTATGGAAGATCCTGAATTTGCTAAAGCTGTAGAATTATTAGGTAAACAAGCTGCTGGTAATACTAATACCAGCAAGAAAAATTAAATAGGGGTTGACGGTTGTAAGGGCGAACGGCCGTTCGCCCCTCCTGGCTCACTCCCAGCAATGCAAATTAATGTGACTATTTGCCACTACAACCGCAGAGGCAAAATTTTCTGCTGGTGTTAATTCTCTTAAAGTCCAATTTCCTGAAACCAATAATTGACTAGGTTGATTAGGTGTTAAACCAATTTCAATTTCTTCTAATTGGACTAAACCATCTCCTGTAGCTTTTAAATAGGCTTCTTTGCAAGTCCAATAACGAAAAAATATTTGTTGCTGTTCTGCTGGCGAAACTAGACGTAAGTGTTCATATTCTCTGGGCGAAAAGAAGCGTTTAGCCAGACTTTCTAAGTCAGACATAGTACGAAGATATTCTAAATCTACACCTATTTGATGTTGATAACTTAGCCCCAATAAAGCTAAATTTTGGGAGTGGGATAAATTGAATAATAATCCTCTATCCGCAAATTTAGCCGCTAATAAAGGCTTACCACGGGCTTGATATGCAAATTCTACTTGTTTGGGATCAATACCTAAATATTGCCCCAAAATGGCGCGAAGAGTGCCACGTCCAGCGATAAATCTTTGCCGATGTTCAGGAAAATAAAACCTTTCAGCGCGAGTAATTTCATCACTAGATAAAGTTGCTTGCAAAGCTTGTAATTGTGATTCTGACTGGTGGAGATTAATCCGCCAAATATGCACATCATCAGATGATAAAATTAGGTTTTTGGGTGCAGGTAGCCAGTTGTAATTAAACACAATTGCTAATAATTAAAATGTAAGGATTCAGGATACAGAATGGTAAGTATTCAGCTATAAGTAATTGTGCAAAATAAATTTCATATTGAGGAAAGGTGCTACGCCTCGGTAACAGGTGACAGACAAGAGATACAGAGATTTCTCTTGTTTTCCCCAATGTGCAATTAATTTTTCTCAGGTACTTAACACTTGTTTCCAGATCCCCGACTTCTTTGATTAATTGTATTTGGAAAGGATAAATCTATCAAAGAAGTCGGGGATCTTACCTAAATTCTGACATTAAACTTTACTTTTTTGCAGAGAAATATTTTCAATTTTTTGGCTACGTCTTGTTTCTATCCATTCTAAAATGCGATTCCAAGCCCACCATTGATCAGGATCTTGATATTGATTTTGACATTTTTTACTACTTATGTAACCAACATGACCACCATAGCGGGTGAGTAATAAATCTATATCAGAATTTTTACTAGCAGCAGTTTCTAAATCAGGAATAATGGCAGGATCAAATAAGGGGTCATCGGCAGCATATAAAATTAAGGTGGGCTTAGATAGTTGAGGTAATAATTCTAACCCACTGCTGGCTTGATAGTAGTCGGCAACGGTGGCAAAACCTAAACGTTCAATTACCAGTTCTTCGTCAAATCCCCAAATGCTATTAGCCCTAGCAATGGCTTCTGGTTCAATAGATTCAGGATAAGCTGTATGAATTTTCCAAGCGAGCTTTTTCAACTCTTTGGCAATGCGGGACTCAACATATTTACCGAAAGGGTGTGTAACTAAATATGTGAGCGATCGCAAAGAATCCAAACTCGGACAAATCACCGCCCCACCGGCAATATCAATATCTTGAGGTGCTAAGTCCGTGGCTGCTTTCACGCCCCACAATGCCAATTGTCCTCCTAAAGAATAGCCTGTAAACCAAAATGGTGAAGGACAACCCATTTTTGCAGCAGTTTGGGCAATTCTGACAAAATCTTCCCCTTCATACAAACCATCAGATGTCAATGTTGGTGATAATTCTGCGGTTTTACCATGCGCTCGCCAATCAAATAACACCACAGCATAACCTTGGGCGTAGGCTTTACGTCCCAAAATTCGCAAAAACCATTGCTGGTCTAGTTCTCCAGTAATCCCATAAGTACCAACAATTGTACCATGGGCATTGGGGGGGATGGCGACCTGACCAAAAATTGGCACACCCTGACCACCTGTGAAGATGACTTCGTGATATTTTGGTTCTGGATGAGTAGTTTTACTCTCCCAATCCCGACAAGCCCACAAAGCGATATAGGTTGTCATGGTCACGCCATTTTCCAAAAAATAGGGCGGTAAATACTCGTACTTATACATAATGCTAGTATAACGAATTTCACAATCATTTAATTTTAATATTTATATTAGATTTAAAATATTTTTATAAGAAAACTGGCTGAAAACCCCGGAATTGCGACCTAAACATTGTGGGGATTTTCAGGTGTTAATGTCTTTTAATCCAGGAATGAAAGCCGTATGGGTGATTTATTCCCCAGTGACATATGGTGTTATACTATTTGTAACAGGAAAGGTGATCAATCTGTCTAAAAACCTAACTACCTAACGGTAATCTGTACCTTGACAATTAAATCTATGGGGTTCTACTGCATTGTTCTAGTTTCCTCCTAGCAGTGGGTAAAAGATTTATAGGAACTAGAGTTGTGTTGAGCGAAGTCGAAACACGAATCAGAATTTTGAAACTTTCTCGTTTCAAGTTAAACAGGATTTGCAGTCATGCAACTACGGTCGGACAGACCGAAAGTTAACGCTTGGGGAGAGTCCCACCTCTGGGCTAGATAACGCAAGGAGTCTGGTTTAAGTGGTCTCGTTGAACCAAGAATCCCCGTGTCTTTAGACCGGGGAGTGTCAAATACCAAAGGTTCTATTTACCCCTAAATAAAGTAGTCATAATTTTTTAAGAATGCCGAGGATTCTTGTCATAGACGATGACCCAGCGATTTCAGAACTTGTTGCCGTCAACTTGGAAATGGCTGGCTACGATGTTAGTCAAGCTGAAGACGGCATCAAAGGTCAAGCGCTGGCTCTCCAGCTACAACCCGACTTAATCATGCTCGATCTGATGCTACCTAGAGTAGATGGGTTTACAGTTTGTCAACGCTTACGTCGGGATGAACGTACTGCGGAAATTCCTGTATTGATGTTGACTGCTTTAAGCCAAACCCAAGATAAGGTAGAAGGGTTTAATGCTGGTGCAGATGACTACCTTACCAAACCCTTTGAGGTAGAAGAATTACTAGCACGAGTGCGGGCTTTGTTGCGACGTACTGACCGAATTCCCCAAGCTGCAAAACATAGCGAAATTCTCAACTATGGACCGTTAACCCTTGTTCCCGAAAGATTTGAGGCGATTTGGTTCAAAGCAACGGTGAAACTGACTCATTTAGAGTTTGAATTACTTCACTGTTTGTTGCAACGTCATGGACAAACGGTTTCTCCTAGCGAAATCCTCAGAGAAGTTTGGGGTTATGATCCTGATGATGACATTGAGACTATTCGGGTACATATTCGCCACTTGAGGACTAAACTCGAACCCGATCCTCGTCATCCACGCTACATTAAAACTGTCTATGGTGCGGGATATTGTCTAGAGTTACCTAGTGTACCTCCTCCGAGTGAGGAAGCGATCGCCACAATCGTTGAGTGAACTCTGGTTAAATATCCCCAATTATTCTAAGGGTGTGGACAGCATCTCCACCCCCTACCCCTTTTCAACTGCTATATAAAGAAAGAGCTTGAGGGTTAGAAAAGAGAAGGTGCAAGAAAAAAGGGTGCGGAAGATGGGTTAATAGATTCAAACACACCTCTTAACTCAGTAATCCTCTGTTTTACAGTTTTCGCAACGTCTTTAGCTCGATTAATCTCAGTGATTGCCTTATTAACTTCACCCTCATGTTCTCGTGCTTTTGTC
>JACCDP010717664.1_pt1 | contig 15359 bp, 9 predicted proteins | sample 7445841 | NCBI WGS metagenome assembly JACCDP01 (sample SAMN15323441, study PRJNA562643) | freshwater metagenome | isolation source: river surface water | place: USA:Blue River Watershed | collected 2017-08-17 | reverse complement strand
TTCAAAGACAGCCCACCAACCTGCAGGAGGCCGTGCAGACCGTTCAGCAACTGGAGACGGCCGGCTTCAACTACTCGATCGGCCTGAGTCAGATCAATCGCATTCATTTCAAACGGCTCGGCTGGGACGGCGACATCAAAAAAGGTTTTGACATTTGCATGAATCTCGAAGCCGGCGCCGATGTCTATGTTCGCTGCAAACAGGGAGCCGCTCGGTCGGCGGCCGCCGAAACCCAGCATGACGCCGTGCGTGCAGCGCTGTCCTGCTACAACTCCGGCAATTACCTGGACGGCGAGAAATCTGGCTATGTGAGCAAGGTTCTTGCCAATAGTGGCGAAAAGTCCCCGCTGCCAAATAAATCCGCTTTCCGATCCATGTTCGATTAACAACCTCGAAAACCACCATGAACAAATCACCCATTCAATTGAGCACCCAAATCGCCGTCGTCGCTGCGCTGCTGCTTTCTGCCCACCCGGCATTTGCACAAATCAGCAGCACGGCCGGGACGCTTCTCGGGAATGTCAACTCGTGGATGCTGGGCATCGGCGGCGTCATCGTGACCTGCGCGCTGATGTTCGTGGGCTTTCGCATGGTGTTTCAGGCGGCTGAGTGGAAAGACGTGGCCCCCGTGTTCTGGGGCGGTGTGCTGATCGGCTCTGCTGCGGCCATCGGCCCGCAGCTGATCAGCTGACTGACGCCTCGTCGCACCGTTAGGTAGCGACCTCTCCCTGCCGTATCGATCTTCCTGGCGCTGCGTAGCCGGCGCCGGTGTGATCGTGCACGCCCGTCGCTTGAGCGACCGGCGTTGCCAGGGCCAGCCCACACCACGCCGGTCTGACGCGTCGTGTGGACACAGGGCCGCGGCCTTCAGTGGCCATCTGCTTCAGCTCTTGCCATGAACTATCGAGACGTGATCTTCAAAGGGGCGACCCGCCCGGCCACCATGGCCGGCGTGCCGGTGGTGCCCTTCATTCTGGTGGTGGGCCTGCACATCTTGATCGGCATGTGGGCAGTGATCCTGGTCGGCTTTTTCGTGGCCACGGGCATCGCACTGTCGTGTGTCATCTGCGTCCTCGCGATGCGCCACATCAGCTCGCAGGACGACCAGCGGCTGTTGCAGTACATGCTCGTGATCCGAGGCTTCCCCGCCAAACGCAACCTGCATCACTGGGGCGCGAAGAGCTTTTCTGCCACGCGATACACCCGGCGCTCGGCCGCCGACCAGGGTGGCCGATGAGAAGCTCGACGCAACGCCTGGCCAACCAGGACGACGTGCTGAGCCGGCACATCCCCATGTCGGCACGCATCACCAGCACCGTGGTCTCGGCCCGCACCGGTGACTACATGTCGACCTGGCAGATCGATGGACTGGCGTTCGACGGCCTCTCCATCGCCGAGGCCTACGCCAAGATGGAGGCGTTCAACGTACTCGTGCGCAGCCTGTCGAACGGCAAGTTCGCGTTCTGGGTGCATCGGCTGCGGCGCTTCACCGGCGCCCGCCTCACGGCGCCACAGGAGACCTTCGCCCAGCACGTGGTGGAGAAGTACTACGAGCAGTTGAACAACGAAGGCCTGATGGCCACCGAGATCTACCTGACCGTGCTGTACCGGCCCTTCCCGCAGAAGGCGGGGCGGCTGACGGCACGCCCCGCGCACACCGTGGACGAAATGCGGCACGAGGAGCTGGAGATCCTGGAGCGGATGGGCGATCTGCAGAAGCAGGTCTCGACCTCGCTGGCCTCTTACGGCCCGACGCTGCTGACGGACTACGAGCACGAAGGCGTCACCTATAGCCGTCAGCAGGAGTTCTACGGCTACCTGATCAATGGTGTGTGGCGCCCCGTGCCGGTCAAGGACGTGCCGCTGCACCACTACCTGTCGCTGTCGCGCGTGCTGTTCGGCAACGAAATCGTCGAAACACGCGGGCTTGTCGGCACGCATTACTCGACCTTCATCGACATCAAGGACTACGCCGAGTACTCCGAGCCGGGCATCCTCAACACGATGATCGCGCTGCCGTTCGAGTACATCGAGACGCAGTCGTTCTCGCCGAAGCACACGATGGACGCGCTGGCCGCGCTGCGCATCCAGCGCCGCAGGCTCGCCAGCGCCGACGATGGCGCGGTCAGTCAGATCGTCGAACTGGACGCGGCGATCGACGGCGTCATCAGCGGTTCGTTCGCTTTCGGCGAATACCACTACGTGATGCAGATCATTGGCGACTCGGTCAAAGACGTCAAAGACTGCCGGGCCATCGCCCTGGAGCGCATGCAGTCCATCGGCTTCCTCGGCGTGCCGGTCGACCTGGTGGTGGACCAAGCCTATCTGTCCCAGCTTCCGGGCAACTGGCGTGCACGGCCGCGCTCGGCCCACCTCAGTTCACGCAACTTCGCGGGCCTGTGCTCGTTGCACAACTTCCAGCCCGGCAAACGCGACGGCAACCCGTGGGGCGAGGCGGTCACGATCTTCCGCACGCCGGCGGCGCAGCCGTATTACTTCAACTTCCACACGACGCCGCTGCACGAGGACTGCACGGGTCAGTCTGCGCTGGGCAACTGCCAGATCATCGGGCAGTCGGGCTCGGGCAAGACCGTGCTCGCGCTATACCTGTTGTTGAACCTGCGCAAGTACGGCACCCAGGTCGTCTACTTCGACAAGGACCGCGGCGCCGAGATCGCCATCCGCGCGGCGGGCGGCAAGTACCTCTCGCTGCGCAAGGGAGAGCCGACGCAGTTCAACCCCTTCAAGATGGCGCCCACCGAGAGCAATCTGCTGTTCTGGGACGACCTGGTGCGGTTCTGCACCTACCGCGCGGAGATGCCGCATTCCCCGCGCGAGGAGGCCGAGATCACCCATGCGGTGCGCGCCGTGGCGCGGCTCCCGCGCGAACTGCGCGGGTTCGAGGCGGTCATTCAGAACCTGCCCAACGTCGACCAGAACAGTGTGGCCGAGCGGCTGAAGCGCTGGACGGCATCGGGCTCTCTCGGTTGGGCGCTGGACTGCGCCGACGACGCCTTGCAGTTCGACGACGGCGGCATCTTCGGTTTCGACTACACCGACCTGCTCGAAGACCCGGCGACCTGCCCGGCCATCATGATCTACCTGATGTACCGCGTCGAAGCCATGATCGACGGCAGGCGCTTCGCGTTCTTCATGGACGAGTACTGGAAGGCGCTGTCGGTGTCCTACTTCGAGGACTTCGCGAAGAACAAGCAAAAGACGATACGCAAGCAGAACGGGTTCGGCGTCTACATGACGCAAAGCCCGTCGGACACCTTGCGCAGCCCCATCGCGCGCGCCCTGATCGAGCAGACCGCCACCTTCATCTTTCTTCCGAACCCCACGGCGGATGAAGGCGACTACGTCGACGGGTTCAAGCTCACGCCGACGGAGTTCGAACTCCTCAAGGGCCTGGGCGAAGGCTCGCGCCAGTTCCTGATCAAACAAGGCGAAGCGGTGTCGCTCGCCAGCTTCAACCTGACCGACTTCGACGAGGAGTTGAAGGTGTTGTCAGGCAACACGGCCAACGTGCAGAAGCTCGACCGGCTCAGAGCCATTCACGGCGACGACCCGGCCGACTGGATGCCCCACTTCCTGCAGTGAGCCATGCCCTTCTCAGCCTTCACAGAAATCAACTCGTGGATGGAAACCGCGTTCGAGCCGCTGGCGACGAACCTGCCGGGCCAGCTCGCGAACGGTGTCATCCCCCTGGTGGCCGCTGGCGTGAGCCTGCAGGTGGCGTTCCACGGCGCCGCGGTCATTCGCGGCACCGGGGGATCGAACCACTTCCTGGACGTGTTTGCCAAGGCCATGCGGGCATTCCTGGTCTTTGCCCTCTGCCTGACGAGCAACGCCTATTCCTCCGAAATTCGCCCGATCTTCAAGGAGCTGCAGGACAGCCTGACCACCTATGTGAGCGGCGGCAGTGGTGACATCTACGCCGAGCTCGACGCAGTGATGCAGTCCGGCATCTCGACGTTCGAGACCGTGCATTCGCTGCTCTACGAGCGTGAGCACCTCTCCATCGAGATCTGCGTGTTCGGGTGCAAGGGCATTCACCTGGACGGCGTGCCGGCCATCATCCTGCAGGCCATCGTCAGCTTCTTCATCCTGGCCTTCGGCATCTTCGCGTTCATCGACGTGCAGGTGATCAGCCAGTCCATCGTCATCGTGCTGGCGTTCGGCCCCCTGTTCCTGGCCGGCTTTGCCTTCGAGTCCACGGCGAAGTGGGCGGAGGGATGGCTCACGTCGGCCGTCAAGTACGTGATGACGGCCATCGTGCTGCTGGTGGTCGTGATCGCGGCGAAACAGCAGGCGGAGAACTTCATCCGCTTGTTGGAAAGCCGCGCCAACGGCTTTGACTTGATCCCGATGGGGAGCTCGGTCGGCTCACCGCTCTACCAGGAGCAGGGCAAGATCATCGCCATCATGATCGTGCTGTCCGCACTGCTGGCCAAGGCGAGCAGCATTGCCGGCGACATGGTCGGCTCGTTCGGCATCGCCAGCAACGCCATCGGCATGGTGCGCGCGGCGCAGGGCTCTGCCATCGGCGCCATGAAGGGCATGGTCCAGGGCGGCATGGGCGGCGGCGGCGTCAAGGGCGCCATGAAAGGCCTGGCGCTGGGCGCTGCGGGCATGCATGTGCCTAGCGGCGGCACGGGCGGCACTGGCGGCGCCGCCAAGAGCGGGGCCAGCCCGGTGAGCGGTTCGGGCGGTGCCAGCAGCGGCCCCGTTGGGGGTTCCGCGAGAGCCACCGCGCCGAGGTCGATAGGCAGCCGTGCCAAGCAGCGCCTGGCCAACATGGCCGCCTACGGCGCCGGGGCGCTGGCGGGCCGAACCGTGGGCCGAAGCCCGCTGCCGGCCATGGCCCAAAAGGCCAGCCGAAAGCTCTCCACGGCCCGCCAGAACCTCTCCACGTCGATGCGGTTTTCTGATCCGGCCAAGGAAGCCAGCATGAATTCTTCCAACCGCGCAGGGCAGGCATTTCGTGACGCCTGGGAGCGCGGCAAGCGCCCAAAAGCGGACTGACCCACTCCACCCTTTGTTGCCTCCCGTACAGCCATGCATAGACATCTCCGCCGTGTTGGCGCCATCCTCTGCGGCGCGCTTCTGACGACCGCCTGCTCCCACCCACCGCAAAAGCCCGCCTACCCCGACGGCAGTGTCCGGGTGCCGATCAACCCGCCGTCGGCCAGGCCGCACAAGGTCACCGACGTGCCCACTCCCGGCGCCAGCGCTGCATCGCCCGGAGCACAGCCGTGATCACGCTGCGCAGGGACAAGGCGCCAACGCCGGGGGCACCCGCCGCCCCGCCGCAGCTGAGCTGGGAAGCGGACGTGGTGGTGCTCGAGCGCCAGTCGCGCGTCCTGGCCTGGCGTGTCGCGGCCGCCGCTGGCGCCTTGCTCGTGGTGATGACGATCTGCCTGGCCTTGCTGATCCCGCTCAAGCAGGCCATCCCCTACGTCATCACCGTGGACAAGCAGACCGGCGAGGCGCAGCTCGCATCGACCGGCCCCAAGTTCGTCGGCGAAAGCGATCTGACCCACAAGTACTGGATCCGGGAGTACGTCGTCTCCCGGGAGCGCTACATCTACAAGCTGCTGCAGCAGGACTACGACACCGTGCGCGTGCTCGCTGATGGCCCGCTGTGGAAGGAGTACTCCGCCCAGTTCAACGGTGCGAATGCGCTCGACAAAAAGATTGGCGACTCGATCGAGGTGATCCCCAGCATCCTGAGCATCGTGCTGCACGCCGACAACACCGCCACGGTGCGCTACGACCTCCTCAAGCGCGACACCAAGCAAGGCAGCCTGAGCTCCACCAGCCGACGCATCGCGACGCTGAAGTTCACCTACCAGGCCAAGACGCTGGTCAAAGAAGCCGACCTCATCGCAAACCCACTGGGGTTCACCGTGGTGGCGTACCACACCGACCAGGAGTACGTCACGGAATCTCCCATGCCCGCTGGAGCGCTCAAATGAAACTCACCGCCGCTGCCGTTCTTGTTGGTCTGCTCTGGAGCAGCTGCGCCAGTGCCGCGCCGATGTTGAATCAAGGCACCGAGCCGGGCCGCATCGCCCATATCAAGTACGCGGCAGACACCGTCACACGCGTGCTGGGCGCCGTCGACCACCCGGTGCTCATCGAGCTCAGTGCTGCCGAGGTCATCGAAGACGTCGCCGGGGGCGGCATCTCGGGGTGGGAGGTTCAAAAGCGTGGCTCTCGCCTGTTCGTGCGTGCGCTCGCAACGGCCACGAAGGCCACGATGCTGGTGACGACCCGCAGCCGTTCCTACGTGTTCGATCTCGTCCCGCTGCGGCCGTCTCCCAAGGGTGGTGTCGACCTGCGGATGTCCAAGGTGGTGTTCGAGTACGACGGCGCAGCGTCGCCCGGCTCCGGCGCCACCTCATCCGCTGCAGCGAGCGCCTCGTCCGGCAAGCGCCCTGGCCTGGAGGCGATGCCCATGGCCGGCGCCAACCATCAGCCCTACCGCAACGCCAGCTACACGATGCAGGTGGTGTCCGAGACGGTGGACATCCGCCCCCGCGAGGCCTTCGACGACGGCCGCTTCACCTGGCTGCTGTTCCCGCGCAACCAGGAGCTGCCGGCCGTCTACAAGAGCGTGCCCGGCACGGAGGAAGAGGTCGTCGTCAACTCGCACATGGAGGGCGACTGGCTCGTGTTGCACGCCGTGGCGCCGCTGTGGAACCTGCGCCTGGCCGGGTCCATGGTCGGGGTGTTCAACGAGGCCTATGACGCGATGGGCGTGGGCTCGGGGACGAAGACGGTGTTCCCCGGCGTGACGCGCGTGGACCAGCCATGAGCACCGAACCGAACGCCGCTGCGGCGGCGGCGCCCGCCGACGACTACGACCCGCACCGGTTCGACGTCGAGCGCACCCGCCGCAAGTCCAACGTCTTCCCGAAGATCGTCGTCGGCTTCGTGGTCTGCCTGGCCGTGATCGGCGGCACGGCCTACTTCATCAAGACGAAGATCGCCAACTTCATGCGGGCGCAGACCCAGCCCACGGCGAGCGAGCAGCATCTGAAGGTCGACGAGAAGCCGCCGGAGACCCGCCGCTTCGAGGACGTGCTGCGCACCGCCCTCACCCCGGCCATCCCGACCCCGCCGCCCTCCGCGCCAGCGGCGATCCCGGTGATCGCCACGGCAAGCGCGCCTGCGGCCGCGCAAGCCCCACCGCCCCCGCCGCCCAACATGATGCTGGGCAGCACGACGGCAGTGGCACCGACAGCGGCACCGGCAACAGCGCTCGGCGCGGCGCCGATGCAGGTACTCGGGCAGGCGCTTGCGCCAGCGCAGGAGCCACCGGGCGTCGAGCCGCCACGGATGCGCACCATCGAGGCCTATGCCGAACACACGGCAGATGGCATGAAGGTGCCGACGACCACAGCCCAGGTCAGCGCGCGCAAGTTCGGCGATCGCTCCTATCTGCTGGCGCGCGGCTCCTTCATCCCCTGCGTGCTGGAGACCCAGCTGATCTCCACCATCTCGGGCAGCTCCAACTGCGTGGTGCCGGAGCATGTGTATTCGGAGAACGGCAAGGTGCTGCTGATCGAGAAGGGCAGCAAGATCATCGGCGAGTACAAGTCCAACGTGAATCAAGGCAGCGTGCGCATCGCCATCCTGTGGCAGCGCATCAAGACCCCCACGGGCGTGGTGATCGATGTTGACTCGCCGACGACCGACGCCGTCGGGGCGATGGGCGTCGAAGGCGGGATCGACTATCACTGGCCCCAACGCATCGGCGCCGCAGTGCTGCTGTCCATCGTGGGTGATGCCATCGACATCGAGAAAGCCAAGGCCTCGAATTCGTCGACGACCGTCGTGACGGGCCAGAACACCCAGAACACCTCCAAGAGCCTGGCGGAGAAGGTGCTCGAGTCGACGATCAACATCCCGCCGACGATCTCGAAGAACCGCGGCGACCGGGTGACGGTGTACCTCAACCGCGACCTCTGGTTCAACACGGTCTACACCCACACGGAGACCGCGGCCCCATGAGCACGCTGGCGACTCCCGGCCTGGCGCGCGAGACCTCGGTCCTCGTCTTCCTGCAGCCGTTCAAGGCGTGGATGGACGACCCGGAGGTCACCGAGATCGCGGTCAACGCCCCCGGCGTCGTGTGGGTGGAGGCGCACTCGACCTGGACCCGCCACGCCTGCCCCGAGGCCGTCGGCGCACAGCTGCGCGCCCTCGGCACCGCCGTGGCCACCTACTCCAGCCAGAAGTGGGATGAGACGGCACCGATCCTGAGCGCCTCCATGCCTGACGGCTCGCGCATCCAGCTGGTGATGCCGCCGGCGGTCGAGGAAGGGCGCTACTCCTTCACGATGCGCAAGCCGTCCCGGCTGATCCGCGGCATCGAGGACTTCGCGGCGGAAGGCCTGTTCCGCAAGGTCCGCCCGATGCAAGGCCACGTCAGCGCGCAGGACCAGGAGCTGCTCGACCTGCTCAACGCCGAGCACTACGAGGAGTTCATCAAGCAGTCGGTGCGCTACCGCAAGAACATCATCGTCTCGGGTGCCACGGGCTCGGGCAAGACGACGTTCATGAAGGGCCTGGTGCGGCAGATCCCGATGACGGAGCGCCTGATCACGATCGAGGACGTGCGCGAGCTGTTCCTGCCGCACGAGAACTGCGTCCATCTTCTCTACAGCAAAGGCGGACAGGACAAGTCCAAGGTCCGCCCGAAGGACCTGCTCGAGAGCTGCCTGCGCATGAAGCCCGACCGCATCCTGCTGGCCGAAGTGCGCGGCGACGAGTGCCTGTACTACGTGCGCAACGCGGCCTCGGGCCACCCCGGCAGCATCACCAGCTGCCATGCCGGCTCGCCGGCGCTGGCCTTCGAGCAGCTGGCCATCATGATCCAGGACTCTCCGGGAGGAGCGAACCTGACCTTCGATGTGATCAAGCGGCTGCTGACGCTCACCATCGACGTCGTCGTGCAGTTCCAGAACCACGACGGCGAGCGCTTCATCAGCGAGATCTATTTCGACCCCCACAAGAAGCTCGCGGCGTTCTCATGAAGAAAGAACTCAAGCGCCCTCTGACGGTCGCCGCCATCGTGTGCGGCGCGCTCCTGTTGTTCGCCATCGCGAACTATCTGGCCGGCGTGATGCTGTTTGTCTCGTTCAAGCAGTCGCCGCTGAAAGCGGGGCTGTTCACCATCGAGCAGGCCTACTTCTCCTACACGGAGCCGGCCATCCTGCTGCGCGTGAAGACCTTGTTCTTCATGTCGATGCTGCTGTGCTTCGGCGGCACGTTCGCGGCCTACATGTCGGTGCGAGACCGCATCACCAACAAGACGCTGTTCGGCAAGGCCCGGTTCGCCACCCGCAAGGACATCCAGAACGAGAAGCTCGACGGCGAGAAGGGCGTGGTGATCGGCAGGTTCAAGGACCGCCTGCTGCGCCTGGGCGGCTACGAGTTCGTGCTGCTCGCGGCCCCGACCCGCACCGGCAAGGGCGTGGGCTTTTGCGTGCCCAACCTGCTGCAGTTCGCCGGCTCCGCCGTGGTGCTGGACATCAAGGGCGAGAACTACAACCTGACCTCGGAGTTCCGCCGCCGCTATCTGGGCAACGAAATCATCTACTTCAACCCGTTCTCGGCCTCCACGCACCGCTGGAATCCGCTGAGCTATGTCTCGACGGACCCGAACTTCCGCGCCAACGACCTGATGGCCCTCGCGACCATCATCTACCCCGTCAACGAGAAAGATCCCTTCTGGTCTGACGCGGCGAAGAACCTCTTCATCGGCCTCGGGCTGCTGGTGCTCGAGACACCCGAACTCAGCCCGACCATCGGGGAGATCCTTCGCCAGGGCTCGGGCAAGGGCATGGCGATCGACGAGTACCTGCGCAAGGTGATGGACCTGCGCGCCGCCGGCGACAAGCCGCTGTCCAGCGTCTGCCGCGACGCGTTGAACCGCTTCCTCAACAGCGGCGAGCAGGCGCTCAAAGGCGTCCACGCCACGTTCACCGCGTCGCTCACGCCCTGGGCCAATGCGGTGATCGACAAGGCGACCTCCGGCGACGACTTCGACCTGCGCGACGTGCGCCGCAAGAAGATGACGATCTACCTCAACATCCCCGCCGGGGAGATCCTGCAGGCAGCGCCCATCATCAAGCTGTTCTTCTCGCAGCTGATCAACGAGAACGTCAAGGAGCTGCCCGAGCAGAACCCCGAGCTCAAGCACCAGTGCCTGCTGCTGATGGACGAGTTCACCGCCATGGGCAAGGTGGACATCATCGCCAAGGGCGTGGGCTACATGGCCGGCTACAACATGCGCCTGGCCATCGTGATCCAGGACAAGAACCAGCTCGAGGCGGTGTACGGCAAGGAAGACGCGCACAACATCGTCAGCAACATGGGCGCGGTCATCTACTTCACGCCGTCGCAGATCTCGGAGGCGGAGGAGTACTCCAAGATGATCGGCAACGACACCGTGGCGACGTCGAGCCATTCAACGCCGCAAGGCAGCCTGTTCGGCGTGAAGAGCGACGGCGGCAACCCCAGCACCACGGAGCAGTACCAGTCGCGCGCCATCATGCTGCCGCAGGAGCTGCTGCAGATGAGCAAGGACCTGGAGCTCATCGTGCGCTCGGGCATGCCAGTCATCCGGGCCGACAAGATCCGCTACTTCACCGACCCGTACTTCAGCGAGCGCTTCACCGCCGTGCCCATGCACGAAGTGAACGTCGGCGGCGACCGCCGCAAGGTGCCCATCCCGGCCGCGCTGCCGTCGGGCGACTGGGCGCCGTATCACGCGGCCGTCGCGAGCAGCGAGTTCTACGCAACCGCGCTGAAAGATGGAACGGCACCACCGGCCGCAGGCCCGGCGCTGCCCACACCGGCGGCACCCGCACCCGCACCGCAAGCCGCAACAAGCCCTGCGCCGGCGGCCGTTGCGCGCCAGCCCGCAACCTCTGTGCATCCGCTGCTGAAGGCCTTGCCATCACAGGCCCTGCCGTACGACACGCTGCACGCGGCGCTGCGGCTCAGCGCGCCCGCCACGCATGCCGTGCCCACCGTGACGGTTGCGAAGGCGTACATCGACGCCATCGTGGCGTATTGGCGCATGTTCGCCGAACGCGGCGCACTGACAGCCGACGAGCCGGTGCTCCTCGTCGAACTGCAGCCCGCCGACGGCGAGTTCACGTGGAAGCTGCTGCTGGCCCTGCAGGAGCGCCTCGCGTCGCTGGGCGATGGCTTCCCGCCGCTGCGGTACGTGGCCTGCACCTCGGACACCGACCACGCGCACACGCTCGAGGCCCACCCCTACTTCGCCGACCTTGTGGCCAGCGGGGTTTTCACGGCCATGCCGCGCGCGGAGCTGCTGTCCAGCGACGACCCGCTGCTGTCGGTCAACCCGATCGTCGTCGTGGCGGAGGCCTTGTTCTCGGCGCTGCCGCACACGCTCGTGTCCATGGCGCACGACGTGCCGGCCGTGGGCCAGGTGAAGGCCACCGCGTCGGCAGGCGGCGACGCCCGCGTCACGCTCGAGGCCGAATGGCCTGCGCTCGACATGACGCGGCACTCACCGATGCTGCAGGCCTGGCTCGACGCCTGCGCACGGTCAGCGTCGCCGTCGACGTTGCGACTGCCGCTGGCCGGTGCCGAGGTGCTCGAAGCCGTGCACCGGCTGGCGGAGGGGCGGTTCCTGCTGCTGGCGGCCGACGCCGCAGTCTCCCGTGAGCCCGATGTTCGTGCCGGCGCGCTGGCACTGCCGAAGGACCTGGCGGTGCCACCACCGCCGCTGCGCGCGAACTACCACGCGCTGGTGGCACTGGCCCGCAAGATGGCCCTGGAAGTCTCGCTGGAGAGCGGCGGCGACAGTGCGCCCGACCTGCTGCTGATCATGGGGCCGATGCCCGGCCACGTCGGCGATCTGACGCGGCTGGCCGACCCGCTTGCGGGCATCCGCCAAGCCAGCGCCGAGGCGGCCCTGCCGCAGTCGGGCGGCGCACCGTCGGCGGGCCAGTGTCTCGCCGCGCTGCGCCGCGCAGAACACGATCCTCATGTGCTGCTGGCGATGTACGACACACTCGCCGCCCTCGACTGGGCCGATGCCGGCCTGCCGCACCGCGCATGGCACCACGCGCTGGAGCAGGCCTGGCGGCAGGCCCTGCCGGTCGCCGCCGGGCATGCCGTCCACAGCGCAGTGGCCGCCCTCGCTGTGCAGCTAGGGCACTTCGCGCTGGCGCGCGAAGCGGTGGGCGCCGGCCGGGCCGTGGCCGGTGATCATGTGCAGGACCTGCACCTGGAGGCGCTGTGCGGCCTGCACACCGGTGACTACGACGCCGCGCACCGGGCCCTCGCCCGCGCCGAGGCCGTAGCGGGCGGCGAAACGGATGCCACCCACCGGCAGATCGCTGTCGAGCTGTATCGCCGCGAACAGGCGCTGACATCCACCCCATGGTTCGACCATGCGGGCGCAGTCGCCGGGCCGTTGCGTTTGCAACCGCTGGCCGCCCACCATGCAGCCGCGCTGTGGATGCAGAGCCAGGACACCGACCTGACCCAGGCGTTGCGCCGCGCCAACTGGACGTCGCTCGACGACACCGCGGCATGGATCGCCTCGGTCATCGACGACGAGCGCGCCGTCGCCTGCGCCGTCCTGCACGAGGCGTGGGGCGAGATCGGCATGGTGGGCGTCGACACCCTGGGCGACGCCGGCTGGCTTCACTTCTGGATCGCCACGGAACACCAGGCACGGGGATACGGCCCCGCCGCCGCGCGCCTGCTGCTCGCGATGCTGCGCCGCGCGGGCCTGCGCCATGTCTTCGCGGCGGCCGAGCACACCAACCAGCGCTCGCTCGGCGCGCTGACGCGCCTGGGCTTCCATGCCCTCGACGTGGCCACGCCCCCCGGCGACGACGACACCCGCGTCCTGCACCACGGCCGCCCCTCGGACGTGACACCGGAGGTGCTGGATGCACTCAACCGCCTGCGCGCAGAACAAGCCGCGCTGGCGCCAGCCTGACCTCTCGGCGCTGCGTCACGCCGCCACACGCCTCACCGGAGACCTGCAATGGAGAGATTCTTCAAAAACCCTTTGGCCCCCGCGCGCCCCGTCGAGCCCCCCGTCCGCGAAACGCTTGCCCGCCCGCTGCTGACGCCAGGGCAGGACGTCCCGATGTCGGAACTGCCAACGCGGCCCCGGGACGTCGAACGCGACCTTGAAGCGCAGTGGGAAACCGCCGCAGGCCAGGTTGGCCAGGGCTGGCAGCCGAGCCTGCAGCCGATCTCGGAGCAGTCGCTGTCACCGCAATCCCAGCAGCAGGCACGCGCCGAGGGCTCGTCGTCTGGGGCCATCCAGCACCAGACGCCGGACGTCCCGATGGTGGACCTGTCATCGACGCATGGGAATCACGGCCCCGACCTCGAAGCGCAGCAGGACACCGCCGCAGCCCCGGGCGGGGAGGACAGGCAATCCATCCTGACCGCCACGGTCACGAGAGTTGACGGGGCTCTGGCGGCGGCCAATCGCCTTTTTGTGACACCCAACCAGAATCAGAAGGTAACAACCAGCCGTGGGTTCGGGCTGTACAGCAAGACGAAGTCGACCATCCGCGAGCCCATGTCCACTGGCGAGAAGCGCGAGAAGATCTTCGAATCGATCAAACAGGACGCGACGGCCAAGCTCACGCCCCAGGTGCCTAGCCAGCTGTCGCTCGAGACAACTGACCAGGTGACGTTGCTGCAGCTCGGCAGGGTGACCACCGACGCGATGGCAAAGCGCCTTCAGCGCAACACCGAACTGTTGCAACAGCTGCATGCCGGCCACGCCGCCACGCGACAGGGCCTACACGATTGCATCAACTCGAAGCTCCGGCCCACCGCGTTCACAGCGACCGCCGCAATCGCGCGCAATTGCGCAATAACCCCACCGGGCAGCCGCGAATTTGCCGACCGACAGCTCGACACGCTTGCGGCCACGCCGGAAGCCCACATCGAGCAGGGCATCAGGACCTTGGACTTGCTCTCCGAGGCGTCGGCGCTGGCGGCATCGCTTGGGCAGCGCGCCCAAACAGCCGATGAGCTGCCGGAACATGCTGACTTGCGGGTGGCGGCGGAAAACCTGAGAGCTCAGTGTGAGAAAACCGAGCTTGCGCTCACACAGTTTGCAAGCCAATACACGGACTTTGTCAGGGATCAACTCGGTTTCAAAACGCCACAAAACTTCACGGAAGCAATCGCGCAGATCGCCAACCCGCAGACGTCACAAAGTGAGCGCAAGCAACTGCACGCCCAGGTGATGACCAAGGTCGTGGCTGAACGCCGCATCGACGAGGCGCTCGGTGCCGTAACCCATGAGGTGGACAACGCGACAATCAGGCGCCTTATCGGAGATCTGCGCGCGCAAGACGTCGTCGGCCGCGAGGATCAAGAAATCACCGATTTGGTCACGCGACTAACCGACAGGACCGACCGCTTTGAAAGCAATGAGAGCGCGAAACAGTTCCTGAACAAGCTGGCCGAGATGAAAGGCCCGCCGCTCGATGAAGTGCTGCGCGCCCACACGGGCATCTACCGCACCGCCTGGGCGCCGGCAGATGCGCCCAGCAAGATGCGCTTCGAGCGGGCCCGAGACATGGAGAAGATCCATGCCGAACTGACCTCGATCGCGCTGCATGTGAGGGCGGCGGTCAAAACGGGCAGGTTCCAGACTCAACTCAACCAGTTGTTCGATAACCGTCCGAACGGTCCTGGCGCTGAGGTGGTCAGCAACTTCGAGGAATCCTTCCAGCGCCTGCGCACGCGCCAGCCTGGCGCCGAGGTGACACCGCAGGACAAGCTCAACGTCAAGCTCGCGCAATGCATCCTGGATCATGGCGCCGCCGTCAAGGGCCTGGCCGAGAACCTGCAGTACACGCAAGAGCAGTACGTCACCGATCTGGACAACAGCCGGGACATGCTGAAGATGCTGCGCAATGGCTCCACCGGCGCCAGCTACGACCCGGTAGAGCAACGCGCTAACGCCCGCACGCGCCTGGATCTACTGCGCGCAAGCGTCCAGGAGATGGACGCGACTCGCGAGGTGGCTGAAGGCTACGGGCGCGAAGAGATCACCGCCGCGATAGACGAGGCGAAAGCCATGTTGAAGGATCATCACAAGGCTGTACAGGATGGCAACGCGCAGGCCGCCACCCGTGCCCACGCTGCAGAACAGCTGGAGCGAAGCCTGTTCCTGATGGAGAACTATGCCCGCGAAGCCAACGCTACGACGCCAGCGGTCCTGCTGCGGCAGCTTGCCGACAACGACCCTCGGTGCGGCACAGACGCCGTGATCGCGGAAAACAAGAACACGACCGTCCCGATAAGCGGCTCCTTGGGGG
>JACCDP011528251.1_pt1 | contig 15362 bp, 19 predicted proteins | sample 7445841 | NCBI WGS metagenome assembly JACCDP01 (sample SAMN15323441, study PRJNA562643) | freshwater metagenome | isolation source: river surface water | place: USA:Blue River Watershed | collected 2017-08-17 | reverse complement strand
TGCTGTCACGAAGGAATGGGATGTTATGATTGCATCATACTATGTTTCTAGCCTTGATTGAAAAACAGAATCAACTTTCCATTCAGGAGGTTTTTGATAAATATCCAAAGAAGAATAAAACGGTGGATCATTGCTTGGAATCGCTTCATTCACAGGAGGGCGACCATCACACAACCATACAAAATCCACAGTAACACCCAATGGTCTTAATGTTTGTTTAATATCCCAAAGAACTGCATGATGATGATCAATGCCATAAAAAGATAAAGATGCATGATGAGACTTCCAAACCCAAAGAGCCAATCCAGAAATGGAATGCTCTAGAAAATACAATCCTCTCTCTTTCCAAAAAGGGGAGAGAAACTCATTTGGATCTTGAGAGTTCTCTAAAAGAAGAACATCGGAAGGTATTGTATAGAGACAAAACTTCCCCTGATCCGAAGAAAGAGGAAGAATCCGTGGACGATGAGAAGGATGAAGATGATCACGAAATCCATCCACATCCTCCCAAACAAACCATAGTTGGCGACCTTCTTCTGGAGAGCCTTCCAACGCCCACGAAAAAAAAGGAATTAAAGAGGAAAACAGCGAGGGAGACACAAACGGGATTCCTACAAAGGTTCGTTTTCCTTTTGTAAGACAATCCTTCAAAGCGTCTATATCCATTGCTTAAATAAATAACCAGAAATGGTTTAGGCATGTTTTATTACAGAGAAAGTGATGGTAGTCTTCAACGAGAGTATAGAGTTTCTGAAATACTAGAGTCTCGGCAAACAGAAAAAGGATTTCTAGAAATTATGAAAACGACTGAGTTTGGCACTTCCTTTTTTCTAGATGGAGAACTTCAAATGACAGAAAAAGATGAATATATTTATCATGAAATGCTTGTTCATCCAGCCATGAGTTGTTACACTACTCCTATCAATGTGTGTATCGTGGGAGGTGGAGATGGCTGTGCTGCACGTGAAGTTCTAAAATGGTCCAATGTCCAAACTGTTGATGTTTATGATTGGGATAAAGAGATTCTCCAACTTTTTAAACATAAATATTCACATTGGAATCGCCAAAGTTTATCCCATTCCAAAGTGATTTCGTATGCAGAAAATGCTCTGACGGTCTGTCCTGAAAACTATGATCTTGTGTTTGTTGATCTTGTAGATCCAAATTTGAAAGATGCAGAATCCAAGAAGTTCTGGTCCGAATTTCTTCCCAGACTTGCAACCCTGAAGGAAACTAGCACAATCGTTTTGAATGTGGGAGGAATGTATCCTTGGGATGATAAAAATACAAGTTGGATTCTTATGATGCTTGCAAATATCTTTCAAAAAAATGAGACACATACATTGGAAACATACAAAACATTTGTTCCTTCCTTTGCATATGAGTGGTGTTTTTTTATGATAAAACCGATTGGGGTTTCTGTGAATACACAAATCTTTGAAAATGTGCGATCTATCCAATACTTTGATAAGAATGCTTGGACCCTGGCAACAACCTGGACAAAAGATGCAACGCCCATTCTTCCGAAAACTCCTGTAAAATTGAAAAACTATTTGCCTCCCCTGTAAATAGAAAATGTCAGATACATACTTTCGTTTGGAACTTCTTCCTGAGCCAAGTGCTTTGGAATTCTACAAGAATGAAACCGAGAGAGCAGATGACAATGCAGGGTATGACATGTATGTTGCAGAAACTTGTGAAACCAAGGCAGGATTTGTGAGCCTTCTTAATCTTGGATGCAAGGCTCGGATGGTAAAATGCTTTCCCGATGGTTTGGAACAAGATGTTCCTTTCTGGCTTGCTCCTCGGTCCAGTATCTGGAAGTCAGGTGTCACGCAGGCCAATAGTATTGGAATCATTGATAAATCTTACAGGGGAACTCTTATGGGGGCTGTGATCCCCATCCACAAACCGCAGGGATATTGGTCGCATACATCAGGAACTGCTAAATCAGGTTCCTATGTTTGGATGAACTGTGATTCCAAGGATACAGGAAATCCGATTCTGGAACGAGGCCAACGGCTCTTCCAGATTCTAGCACCCGATATGGGCCCTATTAGGGAAGTGCGGATTGTAGATTCACTCCCTGAGACAAAGAGAGGAGAAGGCGGGTTCGGCTCTACTGGCAAGTAGAGGCGCACAACGAGTCAAGGGAGTTCGGCTCTACTGGAAAATAAAGAGACACAGTAGAAATGTATAAAAAGGAACTTACACTTCTTGCCATTGTTGTGTTTGTGTTTGCTCTTCTTTTAACAGGATTGGGTGGATTTTCTGACATGATTGGAACAAACCTTGTTGTTTCTAAGCAACATGCTTGGAATGATGGGATCTTTTTGATTCTTGTAGCCATCTTTTTATTAGGTCTGGCCCGCCTGTAAAAAAATGAATTCAACAAACTCCAAACAAATGTAGAAATGAGTTTAAATCTAGTCGTCGGTCCTATGTGGGCTGGAAAATCATCTTATATCTTGAGTAAAATCCGAAGATATAAGGCGATTGGCTGGGATGTTTATGTGATTACCAATGCTCTAGATCACCGATATGGTCATTATGTGATTTCTAATCATGACAGTGATCAGTATCCTGCAGTTGCTGTCAGAAATCTTCTACCATTGAGAGATGAAGAACAATATCAAAAGGCAAAACTCATTATTCTGGAAGAGGCACAGTTCTTTCAAGATTTAGTATCCTTTGTTCTCAAGGCTGTAGAAGAGGATGGGAAACATGTCATTTGTGTAGGTCTGGATGGGGATTCGGAACGAAGACCGTTTGGTGACATTCTCAAACTGATTCCTTATTGTGACACTTTGGAAAAGATCACATCTCTTTGTTCAGAATGTGGCGATGGAACCTCTGCTTTATTCAGTTATCGTGTTGCTTCAACACAAGAACAGATTGCTGTAGGAGCAGACGATCTTTATAAGCCTCTTTGTCGGAAACATTACCTAGAAAAAAAGGCAATGAATGCCTAGAAATGGGCCTAGATGATGCGCGGCAATCTAACTTCCAAGAGCGTCAAGAACATCTTGCGAAACAGTGTCCCTGGTGTCAACGCTGGTGTTTGAAAGACAACGCGTGTGACTATATTTTTGCTTGTGGCCTAGATGACAAGAATAAGTTTCATGTGGGAAAAGGTTGTGGCAAATCATGGTGCTGGAAATGTGGAAAGAAATATTGTAGCCAATACTACGATCCCATTTCCGGTCAAATGTTACCCAATGCAAAAAATCACCATACCCCCCTTTGTTGTAAAGAAGAAAAGGGATTCAAGCAAGAAGACTATTGTCCCGGTGGGCATTCAGGCCATTGTGCCAAACGATGGGAAACCTAAACTTTTTTTGTGTGGATTTACTATCAAACTGGCGAATCTTCTGTGGCTTCCTTTCCGGACTTTACCCCGGTTTTACAGCACTCGTCCTGCATTTTCTGCTTCTGTTGTTGACCTTCTCTCAGACTACCGAAAGACTTCCTTCAGTCTTCAGGATGGTCTTGCAGAATGGAAAGGAGAAGGGGGCTTATTGTTTTTTCACAAACAAGAAACTTTGCTTGGAATGCTTCAAATGAAGAAGATGAGATCCTGTTGGGAACTCTCATCCTTTGTTGTTCATCCTCAGTTGACAGGAATGGGATATGGGAAGAAGATGTTGAAAGCCACATTAGAATCTGTAGATTCGCCAGTTTGTTTACGAGTCAAGCAGGAAAACCCTGCACAACATTTATATCAATCTATGGGATTTCAATTTGAATCCATTTCTAACGGAAGATATCTTATGAAATATTAGATGGATCTTGGAAAAGATCAGATAGTTCAAATCCTTTTGGTAGGTTTCATTTTAGCATTGCTTGTTTCCTTTCTTGTCTATCCAAAGACAAAAGAGGGATTTCAAACATCATTTAGCATACCTACCGATGCTGAAAATCCGAATCTAACAAATGAACAAGTGTTTGGACTTGTTCCCGCTGCAGCCTCTGCATCTATTTTCCGGAAAAAAGAAGCGCGAGATAAGACTTCCAATATAGATTCGCTTCAGTTTGATAAAAAAGAGGGTCGCTATAGTTTTGAAGCAACAAATGTAGAACTCAATAGAGATCCCAATGATATTCAAGAAATCTTGAATGCAGTAGCCTTAACAGAAGGATTTGCAACAGCCCAAGAACTTCTTGCACAGGCGCAACAAGACAATCTAGAAGCCACTGTGCAACAGAAAGTGCAGGACAAACTTGCAAAAAAGGGAACTGAAAAAATAGGTGTGCAGGCAGTGAAAAGTTTAACAAAGACGAGTGTCAAAGTCTCCTCCAAACTTGGAACGCGTGTAGGAGGAACTGTTGCGCGAAAACTCGCTGAAAGGGCTGCTGTGAAAATCGGTGAACTTGTTGGAAGACGTGCTGCGACTGCCACCGCATTGGGTGCCACACAATCCGCCTTACCTGATCCCACAGGTATCACAAAAGTCTTTGGTATTATATTAACACTCTTTGGTGCTGTAGGACTCGTGGCTCAAACAGTGATCTCCTCTGTATTGAAAGGGGAAGACGGTTTCTGCCCCACAGGATATGAACGCTTGAATGGAGCCATTCCTGATTTTTTAACCAAAGTTCCAGGAATCGGAGATATTTTGGATGTTATGGGAGCCTATGTCTGTTTCCGAAATGCTTGTGATGCCAATGAAGAGGAAGATGCAGGATTGTGCTATGATAGATGTGATAAAGGATACAAAGGTGTAGGTCCAGTTTGTTGGGCAAACTCCAACAATATAGGTGCTGGAAAACTACGAGACTGCCCTGCTGGATGGTCAAACGATGGTCTCACATGCCGCAGACCTATTTCATGTGAACCTGTGAGATGGGATGGTTGTTGTAGGAGAACATGGGGTGTCTGCTGGGGCTGTCTTCGTGGTGGATCTTGTAGTGGAGGTCAAGTAGTAGGACGTATGGACGGAAGCCTGCCTTGCCCGTCTGGAAGTCCCACTGTGATTGATGGGCTTTGCTATAGTAACTGTCCTTCTGATACACCTCATCGTGTGGCTGGAATGCCTTATTTGTGTTCTGCTGCATCGTCTGTGGGGGATGGACGAGGAAAGACTTCGTATGGTCGTGGTGTTGGAAGGCCCAAGTTGAAGTTGAAGGCGGTAGAAAAGGATCCCAATGCACCTCCTGCACCTCCTCCAGCAAACTCCTCGGCTTCCTTTGCAGAGGACCCCAACACAACCTGTCGCGCTGATTTTTCATCCAATCCAATCTTATTGCAAATGTGCAGATTTTATTATAGATCTGCCAGCAAAGTTCCTACAAGAGTCAGCAATGGAATCCAGATCACCTATATTTCTCGTATTAGTCGTGTGATAGCGAGTAGCGAACAATCATGCGATGTGCAATGTGATTTGACAACCATCACATTAGCCAATGCAAGTTCCAAAACACCTCTTCAGTCTACCACTGTCAGGGATAGAACTCGCAGATTTTACTTTGCAAGAATTACAAAAGGCTGTCGCTTCATAGTGACAGGCGCAACTAATATTGATGATACAGGTAAGGAACTCTCATTCCCTGATGTAACACCGACAAGTGTGAACTTTGCTTACAATCCTTTGGTTTAATCTAATGAATATTTGTTTGTTGTCTCCAATATATACGGTAATGTGTATATAGAGAACAATCCAATCAACGTCACAATATCAGCAGGTGTTTCTTTCAAAATCATAGCAAAGATGGCGGATGCAACTACCATGGCGGCATCGGCTGCAATAATCTTTCCACCCCCTGAGGCGGCATAGTCTTTAAAGACATCCATCATTCGGTTATGTCCCTTGGGAATAGGTAAAATCACAGCGACATAAAAGAAAATATCATGAAGAACCTGAATGCCTACTAAGAGAGCCAAGAACAACCAGAGATTGAAGCCATCATATTGAACCGGTTGGAAATACTTGTAGGCATACCGAGCCAAAGCAAATCCAATCGCTATGATAAAGACATCAGAAATCACTGCTGAAAGACCAAAGCGATCATACCAAACATTTAAGTTTCTTCCTAAGAAGTCCGGAAGATATCGGGCAAGGAAGAGAACAATCAAATCCACAATCAAAATGGCTAAAAGAATATAAGACCAATCTCCTATATTCGCATAGTCAGTAATATCACCCAACAGCATTGTATCTATAGTAAGGTTTTAAAATTCATATCCATATCCTGGCTTTGTTTGGATTCCGTGGCGTTGATTAAACTCACGAAGTTCATTTGTTAAGTTTTGAAGGCGATTGTAATATCGCTTCTTATTGGCTTGCCGTGCCTTCTTTGTTCGTAAAAAGTTGGGGAGCATGGACGTTTTCTTCGGCATAGCCATGGCTTCCTTATACCGTCTTAAAATATTGTTCCGCTTTTGTTGGATATTCCGAGGTGTAAGCATTTGTTTCACTCGTTGTTTCCGAGATGCAGTAGCCAATGTTTTCACATTCCGCCCCAGATTCACACGGGAAGGACCAAAATAGTTTACCACAACGGGACCTGAAGAAGTGGCTCTTCGTGTATCAAACTTGGAAAGCAAACGACGAACATCATCTGGAGTTCTTATTGTAGTAGATCCCAAGACATCTTCTTGAATCTTGACAAGTTGACGTAAGTTCTCTGTATCATCGGCTTGAAAGTTCTCTGCAAGTTCATAAGGATTTGCACCCGCAGCATAGTTCACCGCAAAGACTCTGCGTTTGGCTTCTTCTGCAGCACTTAATGTCTTCCGAGCAATAGCCGATTCATTATTCAAGTTCCGAGGATTCCGATTCAAAGAATAAATCTCTTGAAACTTGATATATTGAAGAAGACAAAAGACTACCTTTTCATGAGGTGTCAACGTTTTAAACACATTCATATTAAAAGATCCAAAACTTGCCAACCAAAGTTGAGGAATCGTGTCTCGTATATAAAACATAGTTTTTGGATCCATAAAGAGGACTTTTTGTCTTGCAAAAGCAGTTTGAATTAAATCACTGCTGCGAAGATTTTTCACATTTACAACATTGCGCCCTCTTGCTAAGACACTCGGATCTACAACAAGGAACTGACCCTGTGTCACAACAGGGTCTTGTAAATAGTAAGGAATAAATACAACAATCGGTTTCTGTTGACTATAGGACAAAAGTTCAGGTGCTTCTCTTTCCAGGGTTGCTTTGAGAGTTGGTTCTATTTCCAGAATACCGTTTTGTTGAAACGCATCCAATACGAAAGAAAGGGCAGGCAAACTCCTTGCGTTTAATGCGATGGGTCCTGCTGCTCCTGATGGAAAAAACTTGGAGTCTACAATCATATACGAAACTGGATAGGTATATCCTTTGCCCTCCTCAAACATTTCCTGATTTTGTGGTGTAAGAAGAGTAATACAAGAATCATCTGAAAGTGTTACAACTGGCTGATCTAGATTTGTAGAATCACAAATGTGGATTTGAAAGTTGGATGCATACGCAATATTTCTCGGAGTTTTTTTGATTTTGAGTGTAGCAATAAAGCGCTGCACACTTCCTGCAACATCAAACGCTTGGCGTTCATATTCCGTTCCTTTGTTTAAATATTTTTCAGGAAGATACTGTTCCCATGCACTAAACTCATCATCAAAGGCTTTTGTATCTGATCTATGGAAAATCTGACGAATAATTTCATCAGCCGATAAGCCTCTTGCATCAGCATCCAATAAGACACGTCTTACCTCTGCTTCTTGTTGTGGAGTCACAAATCGTTTTTCTCTAGGGGGCTCTTGACCATGAAGTTTATAATATAAAAATACGAAATCACGTTTTAGAGCATCTGCAAGTGTTTCATGTTTTCTATCGCTCCGCCTCTCTGTTTGGTTTACAACAGGTGCAGGAGCCACTTTCCGTGTGCGAAACATACTTCGGATGCGATTGAAAAATCCTGACCCTTTTTGCGTTCTCCCACGAGACATCTTCTATTCTAGGAGAGTAAAAGATGTCCAGTTGGTTTGTCTATTGTTTACAGTCCAGTTCTGGAACTACGTATATTGGTGCTACAGTCGATCCCGATCGGAGACTTCGTCAACACAATAAAGAACTAAAAGGAGGTGCCAAAGCCACAGGACGAGCAGATGGATGGAAGCGGATTTGCTGTGTTACAGGATTTCCTGATGAACGAAGTGCTTTACAGTTTGAATGGAAATGGAAACATGACAGCAAACGATTTACAGGAAGTCCGTTAGAGAAACGATTCAAAGCACTAGAATCACTCCTAAACTCTGAGAAAACTACAAAAACATCGGAGCCCTTTTCAACCTACGATGCCCCGTTATGTTTGTATTTAGAAGATCCCAAATGCGAATGGTTGAAACATAAAGATCTTCGGTATGCTGTTATACAGAATGAAAGCATCTGATTCTACAAACTCCTTAACAGAACTGACAGGACAAGATGAGTGTTTTATTTGTCTTATGAAAGAGAATGATCAAGCAGAACCCCTTGTCAGTAGCAAACTGCTGCGGACATGTGGTTGTAAGTTCTTTGTGCATCCGGCCTGTTGGAATGTTTGGTTAAAGGATAAATCCGATTATGACTGCCCCATCTGTCGGAAACAAAGTATGCTTCGCATCAATATTCCCCCAAATCCTGTGTTTTACGTGGAAGACTTTCAACAACATAGACAAGGAGTTCGCAGACGAGGCTGGGTAAGTCGTGTGGTGATTTGTATTGTATTACTCTTTGCAATAGCCCTAATTTTGGCCCTCATTTACAGCAAGTAGTTTGATTTGAAAATAGTCTATATCTTTGAATCCTGGAACTTTTCTTACACCAACAACTGTATACAATCCTAGAAAATAAACAGTTCCAGGTTTTACTTTCACTAAGACAGTGACAGGATCTTTTGTTTTCAAACTTGTGTAAAACATACCTTGATCTTTTTGTTGTTGTTTGGTTTTTGGTTCTCCAGGAGAGGCCTTTTCTCCTCTTCCAACATAATAGATTGTTTGAAGATCTTTGGAAATCCGATCCAAACTTTTTGGATTGGCTGTGAGTTTGATAGAACTTACTCCTGTTTCTGCAGAACCTATTGTCCCTTGTTGCCAAGAGCCTGGAAGTTGAAGAGACTCGTGAGCATCTTTATAAGAATCAAACACACGCATTCTACTGTTTGTCTATGATTCTTTCTAAGTCCTGGGTTCTGCATTTTTGATAATCAAAACGAGTTGTATTAGGATAGATACCAGGACATTGTTCATAAAAACAGTTGATTTTTTTTAATGGCAAATACACAATCTGTTCATCATGAGGAGATAAATAGGAACTTGCCCAAGAAAGTGTAGAACGACTACAAATGAATATATGTGCTTTTCGCATTAAACAAATATCTTCTTCCAAGGTTTGAGGAGTATAGAGTCCTCCCCATTTTTTCATCAAATAGGCTAAATATTTATGTTCCATAGGATGTTCGGGTGTTTTCATTACCCAATATATATTTTCATATTCAAGCTTGCTTAGAATAGGGTCATAATCATCCGGTGAAATTACAAATTGTGGACCATTTGGTTTAATATCATCCGTTCCAAGAGCATCCTCCAAACGCAGATGGATCACAACATCCTTGGGTCCAGGATTTACAGTAGGGAGTAAATCAGTAAGGAGTTTTTCAGAAGAAAAACGATAATTAAGAGATTTTGCCATCACTGACAGCCATTTTGGTGATTTGTCAAGATATGCCATAAGATCTTTACGGAAATGTTTGAAAATCCAATCATATTGGAAAAATCCCCACAAACGTATATTTCCTTCAGGAAGAAATATTTGATTGGTAAGTATTCTTTCTTCTGTGAAATGCTCAGCAAAAATTTCATCAGTGATTGTAGTTTGTGGATAATGATCTTCTTCAGAATACGTATATCCATATTTCATTTCAAAAAAAATACAAAAAAAGAAAGGGAAAATACAGTTGCCTAATCTCCCTCCACAATCATACGTAATATAGGGCATCTAGACATATGGATATATCTTTGTTTAGATTATCCTTTTTGATAGATAAATATATCTTTTGCAATATCAATATATTTTGTATTTACAAAGGTTGGATCTCCTGTATTTGGATGTTGAATTTCTATGAATCCCTGCTCTTTCATAAAAGAAATAATATTTTCATGAGTATTTTCTTCTGAGTTTCTATATTGACCACTGCAAGCCTCGGCTGTAACAAATACTAAACGTTCTGCAAGATAATGTTTGGCTCCTTTTAAAATCTGTAAATCAGATCCTTGTGCATCTGTTTTGATATATTCAATATAAGGAAATCTATCCCAAGGAAATGTTTCAAAAAAATGATAAAGAGAATAAACAGGAACTTTCGTAGTTGCCTTGATAAGACCCAAAGTATCATCAATAGGTTTTAATAAACTTGATGTTCCACAATCATCCTTCATCATAAAAAACTCACATTCTTCTTGTTGTTCAACATTTGAAAGGGCGACGGGAAAGAGATGAAATCGTTTTGCATTTTCATCTGATAAAGGTTTGCCATGTCCAGGTTTTTGTTGAATATTTCCGTCTTGTAAAGACCAAACTGATTCTGGATTGGGTTCAAATCCAAACACAAATAAATCTTTGTCATGTTCTAACCAAACTTCAGATTGGGGCGCATTATAAGACAAACCAACATCAATTTTGATTCGTTTGATAGAAGAGGGAATCTTATAAGTAGTAGGATCAAAAAGTTTGTAGGGTGGATCCAACTCCCAAACTGTTTCTCTCTTTGCAACAAGTTCCTTTTGAATCCATTCAAGATCAAATATCTTCTTTTTAAAAGTCATATAATAGTTACGCACAGCAGTATTGAACATCAATATCCCATTTGTGCACCAGTTCTCATTTCCTTTCTCCCATAAAACTAGATTTGTATACAAATCAATATAATCATAGGGATCTTCTGAAAGTTTAGAAGGAAACTCTTTGATATTCTGAACATATTCTTTTGCTACAAATGTAATATTCCCCGTAAATGCCACAGGAATATATCCTTTTTCTAGGCCAAGTTTAACAAGAGGCAAAAAAGATACTCCTGATTGAATACGATCAGATTTCTCAAAAGAAAGAGGATCAAACTCTTGATAATCAGAACTAGGTGTTTGATAATACTCTTCCATGATTGGATCGCGATAAGAGTTTGCTTCAATAATTACAATCTTCGGTCTATGTGATTCAAACATCTTCCAAATTTCATAATCATAAGAATCAATATCAATGGAAAGAACATCAAAGTCTTTCGGAAACTTTGCAGAATCTAGCATACCTGCCAGATTGCTTGCTGTTACCATTTCATTTAGAACAATAGCATTTGCATATGGAGATAGATTCTTTTTACAGATTTCAAAGAACTCTTTATTTCCTTCAATAAAAAGACCTGTAAACTGTTTGGCTTTTACTAGATGTAGTGTATTGCTAGAAGAGATCCCATCACTTGCTCCAAACTCACAACAATATCCCTTTTGTATGCGAAGTTCTTTGAGAAGTTGCTCCAGAATTCCATCCTCTCCATTTTGACTGTAAATATTTGAACAATACTGGTGGTAAGTATTTTTTGGTATTTTGCCTGTATATTTGATTGGAATATCAGATAAAGATATCATATAATATATATTTTAAAACTCACTGTTTAGACCACTAGCCAATGTGACAAAGGAGCATGCCAAAACTTTTTGTAATAAATCTTTGCTTTGGAGAAAAAAGCAACAATGTAACTAAATGAACTGGTAGATGTTACAAATATATCAGGAAAAAGAAATCCATTCACTGTCTGTTGAATAGTTTCATCCAAGTGCAATACAATATCTGGAGCATCATAGAGATTCTTATTAAAACAATACGATTGAGAAAAGATATGAAACAAAAGGGGTTTTGCACCCGTATATTCTTGACGAATCTTCTTCAATATCTCTATATATTCATCGTCAGGTGTGTCTGTTCCCCACAGACGATTGTCGTGAGGATTTAGTCTTCTTATATGAACAGCAACATGAAAATGATCAGAATCATAAGGATTTGTCTTATTCTCAAGGAATCGTTCTTTGAGTTGTTCAAAAAAAGGAGTTTTTGTTAGTCTATCCAAATGAGGCTCAACTTTGCTATAGTCTGCCATAAATGTGGGTATTGTTGTAAGATCTAGATTTGAAGGAACTCCATAATACTTTGTAAGATTTATAAACGTATCAAGTTGGGCATTGAAATCTGTTTGATTTGAATAGTTATGTTCTAGATTTAGATGTCTAGGTATATAGATTGTTTCCTGCTTGTCTTCACCATATAACAAGGAGAATACATACCCTTGCAAAACAGAGCCAAATCCTTCCCGTCTTTCTTCCACAACTTTCATGTTTCTAGTTTGATTTTCAAAACAAAAACAGAACAAGCAACGCATTAAAGAGCAATGGATGCGCGCCATTGTTTGCTGTATTCATAGAGAACAATGGATGCCGCGATACTCACATTCAGTGATCGCATGATTCCATACTGCGAAATCGAGAGAATCGGAGCATTCAGTGCTTTTAGTAAACTTTGAGGAAGACCAAAACTCTCAGATCCCATGACAAAGACAACTCTCCAACCCTCATCCAACTTACCAGGAAGATAGGGTTTGAAAGAGAACTCTTCCAAAGATGCTCCTCCTTGTTCTATAAAGATAGGAACCAGTTTGTTTTCTTCAAAGAAACTCGGTTCAATCGTTTGGAATCGATGCACATGAATGTAGTTCTTTGCACCCACTTCCGATCTCCTATCATATTTCCGTCGTCCAACAATATAGACATCAGAGCAGCCGAGAATCACAGCCGTTCGGATGGACATTCCTACATTCATATCTCCATTGAGATTGTATAACATGAGTGACACAGGCAAAGCAGTCGCCTGAGAGATCCGTTGGAGCTTGTCCACAGGAAGGTTTTGGAAAGGTGTATGAACATTGTATTTGAGCAGAGTCGGTTCTGCCATGCGTGTTTCATTCCAATCGGTCATGATTCACACAGTGCTATACAGATTTTTTTTTCAATTTTATCGTCTGCGTCTTGTGGCTCGTCTATGTCTTGTGGCTCGTCTGCGTCTTGTGGCTCGTCTCAATGTATTCCCACCTTTTCCTTTCCATTTGTTCGCTGCCTTTTTTGTGTAGTTTTCGGCCATTCTTGACCTGTTTTCTGCCTTTTTTGCAGTCAAAAGATTGTTCATTACACGTGATGTTCCGAAAAACTTTTGTCCTATAAGAGATTGAAACTGATCGATACTTTTGATCAACCGGGCTTCTTGTTTCTCTTTATTTGTTGGAGACCCAAATAGAGAATCTACTGCACCTGAATAGAATAGAGCAGCTGTGTAGGCCAGATCACCAATAGGATCGACCAAGACAACTCCTTGCTCATTTACACAATGTCTCATTCTAGGTTCATAACAAGCATAGTCAGGCCAATAAGAGGCGCATTTAATGCGATCAAGACTTGTTCCAGCAGGACATTGCGGCTGTGATTTCTTACCCTCAACATCAAAACATTTTCCCTTTGTTTCTTTATAACATGGAAAATAACCATTTATACATTGTTCATCCAATCGGAGACCTAGTTCTTCTTTACAAACTCTCTCACCCATCTTACTTTAGTTGTTTATTTTCTGCGCGTCATTCGTCTTGCTTTTTTTCCTCTCCGCGTTTTTCTCTTTCCTCCTAAGGATCTCGGAGAGGAAGGAGGAGAAGAAGGGGGCGACGAGTAGCCATACATTTCATTGAACCGCACAGGACTTTCAGACCGCAATGCCATTTTTGCAAGTTCAAACTGAGATGGCGCTCTGACTATCTTTCTTGCTTGACCTGTTGTGCCGTATTTGCGATTAAAGTTTGTAGTATTCTTTTCCTGAAACGCACGCAAGGCATCCGAAAACTGGGTTGGCATTCTACTATGTTTCTATGTTTATTCTGTCCAACAGAATCAATATAGAGATTTATACCGAACCAGCACCAAACACTGTATCTTTGGGGTCTCCAGATATTATTTGCGTGTTTTGTTTTTGCGAGCCTTTCGTTTTTGCTTTTTTGTTTTTCGTTTTCCTCCACGAAACACAGGAAAATTAATGTGCCAAACCATTCCACTATCATTTGCCCCACGAATCCAAGTATCACTCCAGCATTCTTGCAATCTTGCTTGAAGTTTTTTTTTCTGTTGTTCAGCCGTTTCATTTTTTACATTTTTTAGTTTGTTTAGACTTTTTTCTATTTCTGGCATTTCCTCATCACACTTCATCATTCTTTTATTTGAATCATCTATACACTTATTAACTTTACTCGTTTCATTTCGTATTTCACTTGGAAGAGTTTCTAATGTTAGATTTGTTCCACATTTACTATTTAAAAAACTTATACCATTTTTACAATCTCCACTTGTAGAATGAAAAAAATCATGATACCAACCTGCACATATACAATGTGTAGCTCCATGAACCTCACATAAATTAGACGTAGAATCGGGTAAATGGGCGATATAAGGTCTTTGTCCATGTAGAATAATATATTTTAAAAGTGAACCATCGGATAGAGCACCAAAAAGTAAGATTGGACGATATACACAGGCTATAGTAGTTAGATTTATTGTTTCAGGAATAGGATAAATGTAGTTTTTTGAGCCAAATCCTTTCCAAGAACCAGCATTTGTTCTACCATGGTTATTTTGTAAATTTACATCATACCATACAGTGCCTGAAAATAGATTTCGTATATGATCTTTTGTTTTTCCTGAAAACATTTTTTGTTTTATTCTATCAAATACCTGATTCACAATGATTTCCTGTTCTCCTGGTATATCCTCCCAATACTTAAAGTTTGCACCCTTTACCTGATAAAGTTTCATAGATTTACAGTTCTCATCATCGGTCATCCAACGCACTTGTTGAATTCCCATGCTGATTTCAAATTGTTTGTCTGTGATTTTTTCAGATTCAGGAACAAAATACCGAAAATAAAAAAGTTGTTGTAGAATCAACCAAAAGTTTTGTTTACCAGGATGAGTTTGTATATATATATCCAGTTCCTTCCACCTATTTTGCCTAATTAGGGAGTAAAGAGTTTCATCTTTTTCTAGAAAATCATCATTTATTAGTTCTCTCAATATACGTATGAGATCCTTGTTTTTAGAGGCATACTGTGTAGCAACATAATTCTTTTTAAGATTTGGTTGTATTGTAAAAAGATTTTTTAATGTTATATTTGTTGAGAGAAGGGAGTTTGGAGCCGCCGCCGTATGTATCAAATTTTGGCTCATTAAGTTCTACTTTTGCTCTATATTTTTAATAGTATTCTATCTTTATTCTGTTTTACAGAATCAATATAGAAGTTTTTCTTACTCTATCTAT
>JACCDP010844204.1_pt1 | contig 15362 bp, 14 predicted proteins | sample 7445841 | NCBI WGS metagenome assembly JACCDP01 (sample SAMN15323441, study PRJNA562643) | freshwater metagenome | isolation source: river surface water | place: USA:Blue River Watershed | collected 2017-08-17 | reverse complement strand
ACAAAGAAATCCATTAACTCTTTGGGAAAGAGCTCGTGTAACAATTTACTATCTATTGTTTCGATACCTTTTTATTGCAAGTATAATATTTTAAATGCTTCTCCCCAACTTTTTAACTTGACCCGATGTTAGCAGCCACCTCATTTAACTCCTGGTTCAGTCCTCTCAGAATTTCCACATCTCTTAAATGACCATTTGTACCAACAGTATATTTAACATATACTTTACCGCTTATTCCAATTTCGCGGGAATTTTTTGGGTATTTAAGATGTTTTTTAACGAAACTCATCAAATCTCCCGCCCCTCCTGGAAACTCGGGCATAATCTCCACAACAGTATAAACTGGATCAAGGGCGGTGTTTATTTTAATAGTATCCGTAAGTGCTTTCAAACTATCTTCTGCAGAAACTATATCGGCGAATTTTTTTTCTTGTAAACGCCCTAAAAAATCATAGGACTTCCATAAACCAATTTTATACCCATAACCATAATGGCCATATTCTTTTATTTCACCTTTTTCGTTGTTCATGATGTATTCTCCATGTAATAAACCCTGGAAGTATGTTGTTTGAAGGTGTATTTTACCATTACCATGATAGTAAATGTATTTCCCGTGGAGCTTATTATTATGATAACTTATTTCCCGCTCCTTCTTTTGTTCACTATTATATTGAATAAGAGTTCCAGAACCATTAGCAAAATCACCATAATCAAGGTTATTACCTGAACTGTCCAAACTGGCAATTACCTTATAGGGTGAGTGGGAATGGTACTCAACTTTATTTAGGATCTTTCCATTGGGGTAATAATCACTGATCAGTTTAATTCCTTTTTTCTTATCCAAGTAGACTAACTCAGAAGCCAAATTTCCGTTGGGATAAAATTGTTTATACTCATTTGTTTGCAAACCTGCCTGGTAGTGCCTGATTTCCCTAACAGCCCCATTTTCATAAAATGACTTCCAGGTACTGTCGGGCAAATCATTTTTATAATAAATGGCGCAGAACAGTTGTTTGTTCTTGTAATATTTCCAGGAGCCATTTCTAACATCATTCTTGTAAAACCCTTGGTAGTATAGGGTATTATCAATAGTGGAGTATTTCCATAAGCCATCTTTTTGATTATTGGCATATTGACCTGATATTAATTTTACCCCATTGTACCATAATTCATAAGGCCCTTCTTTAATTTTGGCACTGTCCTTCAGTACATGATAGAATTCCTTAACTTCAAAATCCCCCTTTATTGATTCATTTTGAGATATAGCCGTAAATAAAACGGCAAGTTGAATCAGCAGGAAACCAGAAATTATCTTTTTCCTCTTATTCATACTCATTAATTGAAAATCTTCCCAATAGTTTTTAAAATAATTTTAATATCTGTCTTTAAGCCCCATTCCTCTATGTACTTCAGGTTAAGTTGGAGTTTGGCAGGCATAATTTCTTCAATATATGTTTTTTCAGGATGTTCAGATTTAGCCAGTAATTCATTCTCATGAAAGTATGCTATAGAGGCATAATCCGTAATGCCAGGCTTTACCAGCAATACTTTTTTTTGTTCCTCGTTATATAAATCCACATATTTTTTTACTTCGGGGCGCGGACCAACCAAACTCATCTCGCCCAATAATACATTGAGCAATTGGGGTAGCTCATCCAATTTGTATTTCCTGATGAAATAGCCACTGCGGGTTATTCGTTTATCTTTCCCCCCTACGGTTAAAAGCCCTTGTTTTTCGGCATTCAGGTACATCGAACGGAATTTATATAATCCAAACATTTTACCATTTTTTCCAACCCGTTGCTGCCGGTAAAATATTCCTCCTTTTGAATCTATGCTTATCATAAGGCCAAGAAATAGAAACAGGGGCGACAAGATAATTAAACCCAGCAATGAAAAGAAAATATCGAAAAGCCGTTTACTCATTTACAACACCTGTTTAATTGCCTGATTCACGGCCTTACAAACCTGTGCAATGTTTTCATCACTGAGGTCATAATAAACAGGCAGGGAAATTTCTCTTGCATAATTATCGTAACAAACCGGATAATTGTGTACATGATAACCTAAATGTTTATAGAAACTCATGGCCGGAACCGGTATAAAGTGCACATTAACCGAAACATCCTGGTCAAAAATATGCTGAATGATCTGATCCCGCTTAGCTTCTGTAACGCCTTTAATACGAATAGGGAAGAGGTGATAGGAAGTTTCTTTTTCAGCAGTTTCATATACCGGTAATTCTATGAATACATTTGAAGAAAGCAGTTTGCGGTAGGAGTCAAAAATGTGCTTCCTTTTCTTTAACGTGTCAGTTTCATAACGTTCCAGCTCTATTATGCCAATGGCAGCACACAGGTCGGTCATGTTGCATTTGTACCCTGCTTCTACAATATCATAGCGCCAGTTTCCTTTTTGTGTTTTAGCCAGGGCGTCTTTATTTTGACCATGGAGGGTTTTAATGCATAATTCCTGATAAACAGCTTCATTATCGAAAGGGGCTGGCAGATTCAGGGCTATTGCACCACCTTCGGCCGTTGTTAAATTTTTTACGGCATGAAAGGAGAAAACACTTACATCGGTAAGGGAGCCTGTTTTTTTACCTTTATACCTGGCTCCTATGGAATGTGCAGCATCTGACAATACCAGTATTCTACCCAATTTTTCCTGATTAGTTCCTTTAGGTATGAAATATTTTTGACATTTTTTTACCAGGTTGTTAATGCTGTCGTAATCGCAGGGGTAGCCTGCAAAATCTACCGGCATAATTACCTTGGTTCTTTCGTTAATGTTTTTTTCTATTTCCTGAACATTAATATTAAAGTCGTGTTTGTTTACATCTACAAAAACGGGTTTTGCGCCGCAATGTATAATTACGTTTGCGGTAGCAGCGTAGGTGTAGGCTGGTAAAATAACTTCATCGCCTTCTTTCACGTTAAACCAACGCAACATTATTTCTAAACCGGCAGTAGCAGAGTTAAGACCAAGAGTTTTTGGGTTCCCGCAGTACTCACTTAATTTTTTCTCAAAGGATTTGGTTCGGGGGCCGGTGGTAATCCAGCCTGAGCGTAAGGTTTTGTTTACCTCATCCAGAATTTTCTGATCAATACGGGGCGGAGAAAATGGTAGCATACAAATAAAAATTGAAGAGGCACTTAGCGGTAAAGTCTAACCTTATTTTCCGTTAAGGTACCATCCCATTCATGCAACAAAAGTAAGGAAATAAAGAATGCGTAAAAGATAACTCCAGCCTGAGTTTGCAACATGGATTCGGTAAAAAAATGAAAAGCCATGAGCCATACCAGTAAGCGTAACACCTGTTTTTTTTGTGAGAAGCCTTTTATCAGGGATAGCAGGAGTTGCAGGAATAATAACAGCAATCCCGCCAGTCCAAGATCCAGGAGGGTCTGGAAGTACTGGTTATGGGCATTCAGGCGATGTTCCAAAGCACCGGTATATCCTTTTTCTTCATATTTTTTATATAATTCATCGTTACTATCGCCTGGCCCTACGCCCCACATGGGATTTTCCTTAACTAGTTCTTTGGCAACATCCCAGATCAACATTCTCACTTCTGTACTTTCACTGCTGGATTTATTGATGGCTTCAGTTTGAACGGCAATAAGCATATTTTGAAAGCGTTGCTGTATTCCGGGAACAAAAGTAAAAATTCCAATAAACAATAACAGGGCTGTTATGGAAAGGATTCCCAGTAATTTGTATTTTTTTCGGTAAATAAATTCACTGACACAGGCCACCAACAGTAAGGAAAAATAAACGATGATGCCCAGCTTAGCAGCCAGTAGTAATATAAATATACTAATACATACAATGAGGGTAATGAAATAGAGTTTTAGTTTCAATGGAAGCCGGAAGCCATGATGATAAAATAAAGAAGCTAACAATATAAAAGAAGCGAAACTCAGGTACAAAGAGAAATAACCTGGATGCATAAACCAGGAGAGCTCCATGTAAAAAAAGTGGATTTCGTTTTTAGTAAGGTATAGGAAAATGGCTCTTATTAAACATACGGCCATGCTGCTAATACAACCTGCAATAAATGCTTTCAGCATATATTGCAATTGCTTTCTGCTGAATGAAATCGTACTGAATAGCAGTGGAAAGATCAGAAAACTGAGTTTTACTTCCAGGGCAGTCAGTCCCTCGGCTTTGTTTTGCGTATAGGTAAGCGCTGCAATATGTAAAAGATAAAACAATAAAAATAGCCATACATAAGCTTTCTTAAGTTGTAAGAGCTTGGTTTTAAAATTACCTTCCAGCAACCAGTTTATGGTGAGTAAAGCAATTAAAGATGGTACCAGAAATTTGAAGGGCAGGAGGAAAGCAATAGCCATCATCAGGTAAAACGCTATGTCCCGATGAAATTTTTCCCTGTTTATGTACAAACCCTTAAACATGCATGCATACTTCTAAGGTATAACTGACAACAGGCATTCTTAAATGCCATTTTTCGCTTTACTTCTTAGGCATTCTTTCTTTTTCATCAACAGCCACCTTTTTTGTTCAGCGCTTTTTTTTTTAATTTTAAATATCTGTTATTAAGCCGGGTATTCTACAAAATTTCTGGGGGTTTCATATAAGCGTACTTGTAATTCCAGCTTTACATCAATTCTTTTTCTCAGGCGTTCATATATTATTCTGCAAATATTTTCGGCAGTGGGGTTAAGGTTTTTAAATTCCTCTATATCCAGGTTCAGGTTTTTGTGATCGAAGCGCTCTTCAACTTCTTCATGAATAATATCGGCCAAAATTTTTATGTCCATTACAAAGCCTGTATCGGGATTAACCTCACCACTTACTTTAGCAATGATATCGTAATTGTGTCCGTGGTATCCGGGATTATTACAGAGTCCGAATACCTCTCTGTTTTTCTCATCGCTCCAGTTCTTATTGTGTAGTCGGTGAGCAGCATTAAAATGTCCTTTTCTGAATATAGCTGTTTTCATTGTCCTGCTATTTCCTAATTAACAGATCTTTTTAATAAAGCCATGTAAAATCCATCTCCTTCATAGATGTCGGGGTTATACCTTTTTTCAGCAACAAATTCCCACTGGGTTTGTTCTTTTAAAAACCATTTTATTTGTTCTTCGCCTTCGCTGGGTAATATACTACAGGTAGTGTACACCATGTAACCGCCTTTTTTACAAATAGGGGCGTATTTGCTTAATATGTTTTTTTGCTCCTGCCTTACCCGTTCTATGTCTGCTTTACCTGTTTTCCATTTAGCGTCCGGATTTCTTTTCAATACACCCAGTCCGCTACAGGGTACATCCAGCAATAGCCTGTCGGCACTCTCATACAGGCGTTTTACTACTTTGGTGCTGTCGATAAGCCGGGTTTCGATAATAGAAGTACCTGCTCTTTTGGCTCGTTTTCTTAGTTCTTCCAGTTTCAGCGGGTTGGTATCCAGGGCAAGAATTTTTCCTTTATTTTTCATGAGGTTGGCCAGGTGCAGACTTTTTCCACCTGCTCCTGAGCAGGCATCAATTACCCGCATACCGGGCTGTGCTTGTAAAAATGGGGCAACCATTTGCGAAACGGCGTCCTGCACTTCAAACCATCCATCTTTAAATTCCTGGGTACGGAATACGTTTCTGCTAAAGGTGAGCATGAGTGCCTGGGTAGACCAATTCAGGTACTCGGTTTCAATATTTTGCTCCTGTAAGGAAGCCTTTAGGGTTTCAATACTTGTTTTAAGGGAGTTGACTCTTAAAAAAGTATGTGGAATACCATTTAGGGCATGGGCTATTTTTTCCCATTGTTTTTCTCCCAACTCTTTTAGGCATAATTCATCCAGTTCATCCGGATAGGATTCACGGATTTTACGGATTTTCGAAAATTTCTTGAAATCACTGATAAATTGACCTTCATTACAATATTTAAACAAGGGGTCTCTTGGAAGCACTTCGTTTTTAAAAACCAGGTAACAACCAAAAAGTGTCCAGCAATTTTTTAATGTCAACTGGGTTTCAATTTTACTAACGGTAGACAGTAGCCTCCAGTTTCGGATTATATCATAGCTGGTTTCTGCAACAAACGAACGTTCGCGCACTTTCCACAGCTTATTTTTACGCATTATTTTTTCAATAACCTTGTCGGCAAAGGCACCCTTTTCAACTACCTCTTTTATGATCTCAAATACCTGCGTAATGTGGTACCTGAAATGCTTTAACGGAAATTCTTTTGGCATAAGTTTGCAAAGATAGTTGTTTAATGCTTAGCGCCGGCACAATAAACGAACGTGGGTGCAAAACAATCACAAATCAAGGTAAAGTTAAGGAAATAAACCAAGCGACAAAATAAGTCGTGTACGTCGTTTATTTGGTAAGAAAAACACATTCCTTCAGCTCTTTGTCGCCTGAAGGCAAGGTGCATTTCAGGATGCAATAGTAGAATCCGGCAGAGCAGGGCTCTCCGCTGTCGGTACGGCCATCCCAGGAATGATTTAAGCGGGTACTTTCAAAAACTTTTACGCCGTAACGGTCAAATATCACTAACTGATAATTGCTTATTTTTTGCTCATCATTGGTAATAGCATTAAACAAGTCGTTAATCCCATCATAATTTGGACTAAACACATTGGGCAAATAAACGGTATCACTTTGTGCCTTTGTGTTGCCTGCATAACTCATCAGCAATACAAATAGAAAGAAGGTAAGTATATTCTTCATAGGCATCTGAAAGTAGTGTATTACGAATATACGAAATATGTAGTTTACTTAATAGCTTTAGTTGAAAGTTATTAAAAGTGAATTGTGAATTTGTTGTATTGCGACAAAAGAGATTCACTGAAAAGTCTGCCTGACAAACCCTGAAAGTATTCTATAGAAAAACGTCAGTTTGTTTTTAATTCCAATAAAACAACATTTTCAACATGATGGGTATGAGGAAACATGTCTACGGGCTGTATACGGGAAACGATGTACAGGCTGCTCAGCAACTGAATGTCACGGGCCTGGGTAGCAGGGTTGCAACTCACATAAACAATTTTTCCGGCTCTTGTGGCTAACAACACCTGAATAACTTCTTCCTGCATTCCTGCCCTCGGTGGGTCAGTAATTATAACATCTGGTTTACCATGTTGCTGAACAAATTCTGTTGTAAGAATGTGTTTCATATCACCTGCAAAAAAAAGGCAATTTTTGATGTTGTTCAGTTTGGAATTTTCTCGGGCATCTATAATAGCATCTTCCACATATTCAATACCAACAACCTTTTTGGCCTGCCTGGCTACAAAATTGGCAATGGTTCCGGTTCCGGTATACAGGTCGTAAACTATTTCATTTCCGCTGAGTCCGGCCCAGTCTCTTGTAATTTTATACAGCTCACAAGCCTGCAGGGAATTGGTTTGATAAAAAGAGCGGGGGCCTATTTTAAATTGTAAGCCTTCCATTTCTTCAATAATGTGATCTTTACCCCGGTAACAAATAATATCCAAATCCAGCAGCGTATCATTGCCTTTGGGATTTATGGTATATAAGAGTGAGCTGATTTCAGGGAATTTTTTGTAGAGATGATTCAACAAATTTTCGACATTTTCCCGTTGGTTTTCATAAAAACTCAGCAACACCATGAGTTCACCGGTAGTGCTGGTACGAATAATTAAACTTCTCAGGAAGCCACCACGATCACGGATATTAAAGAAACTAAAGTTGTTTTCGAGTGCAAATTTTCTTACCTCATTTCTGATACTGTTGGAGGGTTCGGGTTGCAAATAACAATGTTCTATGTCTAATATTTTATCGAACATACCCGGTATATGAAAACCCAATGCATTGCGGTTGCTAAAATCTTCTCCGCTTTTTATTTGTTCGGAAGTGAGCCACTTTTTATCAGAAAAGGAAAACTCCAGTTTATTGCGGTAATAATACATTTCCTTAGAGCCTAATATGGATTGAACCAAAGGAAGTGTTGTTTTACCTATACGCTGCAGGGTTTCCTGCACGTATTTTTGTTTGTAAACTAACTGAGCTCCGTAATCCATGTGCTGCCATTTGCATCCGCCGCAGGTTCCGAAATGAGAGCAGGCGGAAGTGATACGGTAAGGAGAGGGCTTAACTAATTTTGTTAAACGGGCTTCTCCAAAGTTCTTTTTTTTTCTGTAAAGCGTAATGTCGCAGAGGTCTTCAGGAACAGCACCTTCCACAAACACCACCATGTCGTTTACCCGGGCTACCGCCTTTCCTTCAGAAGAAGTATCAATAATACTTACCTGTTCTATTAAGGTATTTGGTCTTTTTACTTTCAAAATGCAGCAATAAGCTGGCAAAAATACAAATTTATTGGTAACCTATACAGCTTTAGCAGGTGTGGAGCATTTTGAATATTGTTGTACTTTTGAACGCACAATAACATGGCTCGCTATTTTATACATTTATCGTATTGGGGGAAAAATTTTCATGGATGGCAGATTCAGGAAAATGAACAAAACACGGTGCAGCATCGTATTGAGGAAGCGCTGGCGCTCTTATTAAAAACACCAGCCGGAATTACCGGTTGTGGACGTACTGATACCGGGGTAAACGCCAGTGAATATTTTGCCCATTTTGATTCTATATCAACAATAGATTCTACGGCATTAAATCAATTACACTATAAACTCAATAAAATTTTACCCGAAGATATTGCTATTAAACAATTATTCAGGGTGCCGGATGAAGCCCATGCACGTTTTGATGCCTTAAGCCGTACCTATGAATACCGTATTCATCAACTCAAAGACCCCTTCAAAAGCCAGTTTTCCCTTTATCATTATGGAGCATTAAACATTCAGCACATGAATGAGGCTGCTCAGCTCCTGCTTCAAACAAGCGATTTCAGCAGCTTTAGTAAAGCACATACGCAGGTGAGCAATAATATTTGTAAGGTTACACAAGCCCAATGGACACAGCCGGAAGCACATAACCTTTATTTTATTATTACTGCTAATCGTTTTTTACGAAACATGGTAAGGGCTCTTGTAGGTACTTTACTGGAGCTTGGGATGGGTAAAATAAACCTGGACGAATTTAAAAAAATCATCTCCAGTAAAAACCGGAGCAATGCAGGTTTTTCAGCCCCTGCCCATGCATTATACCTGAGTCAAATTACCTATCCATCATCCATTTTTCAATTCCGTGAATGAGTAACGAACAAAAAGAAAAACAAAAAGCCAAGGCCTTCGACTTTAAGTTAGCGAAGCGTATTTTCAGTTATACCCGGCCTTACCGGAATAAATTTTATGCAGCCCTACTTATTACCCTTTTACTTTCTGCCTTAACTATTTCAAGGCCCTTGTTGGTTAAATATACCATCGATCATTTTTTTGTAAACAAGGAAGCGGCAATGCTAACACAAATGACCCTCATTCTGCTTTTTGCGCTTATAGCGGAAGCGTTGTTGCAATACGCCAATATCTACCTGACGAGTTTTATAGGACAAAACATTATCCGCGATATGCGCAAGCAGGTGTTTGAACATATTGTAAAATTTAAAACGCGCTATTTTGATACCACAGCTATCGGAACCCTCGTTACCCGCTCTGTTTCGGATATTGAATCATTAGCCGATGTATTTTCACAGGGTTTTATAGTAATACTTGGGGATATTCTTACCCTAATTGTATTTGTAGTTGCCATGTTGCTGCAAAACTGGCAATTTGCACTTATCGTACTCACTACCATTCCTATGTTGCTGCTGGCAACCAATATGTTTAAAAACGGAGTAAAGTCAACATTCAATGAAGTACGAAATGCGGTTGCTGCCCTCAACACTTTTGTTCAGGAACATATTCAGGGAATGAAGATTGTTCAGGTGTTTAACCGGGAAAAAGAAGAATATGAAAAGTTCAGGAAAATCAATGAACAACACAAAAAAGCCAATATCCGTTCTATCTGGTACTACTCAGTGTTTTTCCCCATTGTGGAAATACTTTCAGCCGTTTCTATAGGTTTACTCATTTGGTATGCCGGATATAAGGCCGGGAAAATAAATATTAGTCCGGGAGAATTATCCTTTTTTCTGATGCTCACCAATATGTTATTCAGGCCTATACGCATGATGGCCGATAGAATAAATACCCTGCAAATGGGAATGGTGGCTTCTGAACGGGTGTTTAAAGTATTGGATACAGATGATGTTATCTCCAATGATGGTAACTATGCCCCTGCACAGATGAAAGGAGAGGTAAGTTTTGAAGAGGTATGGTTTGCCTATCAGGAACAGGATTATGTGTTAAAAGGCCTTAACCTGAAGGTAAATGCCGGTGAAATGGTTGCCATAGTAGGAGCTACCGGGGCAGGAAAATCGTCCATTGTAAACCTCCTCAGCAGGTACTACGAATACAATAAAGGCGATATAAAAATTGATGGAGTAGCTGTAAGGGATTATGAACTCAATAACCTTCGTTCACATATTTCTGTTGTTTTACAGGACGTGTTTTTGTTTTCAGATACCATTGAAAATAATATCACACTCAATAACCCGGCTATCAGCCATCAACAGGTAGAGGCAGCAGCCAGAGCAGTAGGCGCTCATGAGTTTATCATGAGTTTGCCCGGTAACTACTCTTATAATGTTAGGGAAAGAGGTGCTATGTTATCGGTTGGACAAAGGCAACTGATTGCTTTTATCAGAGCATACGTTCACAACCCCTCTATACTTGTTTTAGATGAGGCAACCTCTTCCATTGACACTATTTCAGAGCAAATGATTCAGCACGCTATTGGACGGCTTACAGAAAACAGAACCTCTATTATTATTGCCCATCGTTTGGCTACTATTCAGAAAGCCCACAAAGTTATTGTTCTCGAAAAAGGAGAAATTATGGAGCAGGGCACATTAAAAGAATTGTTAGCCAGGAACGGGCAATTTAAACGCCTGTATGATCTTCAGTTTTCCGAAACCACAGCATAGGCCTGGTTACATGGATTTGTCAAACAATTCTATTTTCACTTTTGTTAATCCTGCCCTGATAAAATTTAATTGCCTTGCTGCCCTCACTGAAAGGTCAATGCTGCGGGTAGATGTTTTGGGAAGCCGGTCATTGATTTTTACCACTACCACCGAATCGTTTTTCAGGTTGGTAACCTTTACCCAGGTGCCAAGGGGCATGGTTTTGTGAGCGGCGGTGAGCCCTTCGTTGCTAAAAATTTCACCGGAAGAAGTTGTACGTCCGTTAAATTTGTCGTGATAATAACTGGCTACGCCCAGTTCTGTTTTAAGGGGAGAAGTAAATGAAAACAACATACCTCCAATACCTAAAGTAAAAATAATCCGTTTCATGTGTTGTTTGTTTTAATGGCAGAATAAAATTAAAACAGTTAAAAAATTGCAAAATTTATTTCGATGAACGTGCTGTCATAATAAATGCAAATCATTGAATCCAAATAAAATAAATTCAATTTTTCAAAATGTTTTTAACATGAAATAAACAGTCAATATGTTAATATTTTCAGTAAAAGGTCAAATTGCTTCAGAATGAATTGCAGTGCAACTACCACAGGGAACTCACTTATAAAGTGTTATAAGAAAGTTAGAAGCACTTATTTAGCTAATACCTGGTACCTCTTTCTTAGAGTCAGGGTATTTGAACCATGCGGGCTAATACAGCTGTATAAAAAGTAATACTGTATGGTATCAAAAGAATCACCGGCATGAATCCCATGGCAAGCCTGTACCCAAATTCCGCACCGAGGGGGGCAGGGCAATCTGCCTTCCGGCGTACCTTCGGTATTCTCTGCCCGCCACCCGCCGGTACTGGCGCAGGGGGTAGGCGGGGACTAATCCCTTAAACGAGGCGAAAGTCTCATGAATAAGTGCCTGTAACCAGTATCGGTGATTCCGGATTATTTTCCTATATTGCCTCATAATTCCACTGGTAGAGTCTATCCCCCAATAAGTATGTTTTTCACATTTAACAGAAATTCAGGTTAATGAATTTTATGGAAAAATTAACAAAAATTAACCTGTACAAACAAAAAAATAGAATCATAGAAGCGTTATGTATGTAGTATAAAATCATATCCGTATATTCGTGAAGCATTAAATAAAGTGAAGAAAAATTTAGTAATCATACCCACTTACAATGAGAAGGAAAACGTCGAAAAGATGATTCGAAAAGTTTTTTCTCTCCCTGAAATCTTTCATTTGTTAATTGTTGATGACGGTTCGCCGGATGGTACTGCACAAATAGTTAAAAAATTGCAGCAGGAATTTCCCGAACAATTATTTATAGAGGAAAGGAAAGGTAAGCTGGGGCTTGGAACGGCTTATATTCACGGCTTCAAATGGGCCTTGGTTCGTGGTTACGAGTATATTTATGAAATGGATTGTGATTTCTCCCATAACCCCGATGATCTCGTGCGCTTGCTTAAAGCCTGTGAACAAGGTGCAGATGTTGCTGTTGGCTCCCGCTATTGTAAAGGTGGCGGGGTTCATAACTGGCCCCTGGGAAGAATTTTAATGAGTTATTTTGCATCTGTGTATGTACGTTTAATTTTGTGGCTACCGGTTAAGGATACCACAGCCGGGTTTAAGTGCTATAAAAGAAAAGTATTAGAAACCATTGCCCTGGATAGCATCCGGTTTATGGGCTATGCTTTTCAAATTGAAATGAAATATAATGCCTATAAAAAAGGATTTAAAATAGTAGAAGTGCCCATCTTATTTATTGACAGGGTAGAAGGCTACTCAAAAATGAGTACCCGTATTTTTAAAGAGGCTTTTTTGGGCGTAATTCAGATGCGCTTTAGCGGTGTTAAATAATTACCCTATACTTTATTCAAATACTTTATGCTTTGTGTAATAATTTTATACCTTTAGCTAAGTCATGTCGTTGGTCGTTAGGGTAAATTCAGTTAAATAGGTTAAACTAATTGCATGCTACAACAAGAGCTTAACACACATGAAGTCATTTGATATCCCGGAGTTTTATAAAAGCCCACTCATCACCGCAGTAAAAAAATTCAGAAAAGCTACAGATGCCCGTAAGAAAGACCTCTCACCCAGTGTGCTTGATTTTGGACCCGTTCGTTTTTATTTGGCCCGTCATTTTGGATTTTGTTATGGAGTGGAAAATGCCATTGAAATTTCCTTTAAAGCCGTTACAGAAAACCCGGGTAAAAGGATTTTTTTAATCAGTCAGATGATCCATAACCCAGCTGTGAATCAGGATTTGCAGGAATTAGGGGTGCAATTTCTCCAGGATACCGAAGGCCATCAGCTGATCTCTTTTGATGAACTAAACAAGGAAGATATCGTGATCATACCTGCATTCGGAACCAGCCTAACTATACTGGAACTATTAAAAAACAAGAGAGTAGAGGTAAAGCGCTACAATACCACCTGCCCCTTTGTGGAAAGGGTTTGGAAAAAATCAGAGCTGATTGGCAAAGACAAGTTTACCATCATTATTCATGGTAAATACCATCACGAGGAAACCCGTGCCACATTTTCACGTAGTGAAACACATGGAAAAACCATAGTTATTAAAGACATCAGCGAAGCAAAAACATTAGCTGCATACATTCAGGGTAATAAGCCAACAGAAGAATTTTACAAAGATTTTAAGGGAAAATATTCTTCCGGATTTAATCCTGAAGCAGACCTTCAACGTATTGGTGTTATAAACCAAACCACTATGCTGGCCTCAGAAACCACGGAAATTGCCGAATTCCTGAAGCTTCAGATGAAACTAAAATTTGGAGAAGAAAACCATAAAGAACATTTTGCCGATACCCGTGATACCTTGTGTTATGCTACGAATGAAAACCAGGATGCCACTTCCGAATTATTACATACTGATGCAGACCTGGCTCTGGTCATTGGTGGCTATAATAGTTCCAACACCACCCACCTGGTAGAGCTGCTAGAACAAAAATTCCCAACTTATTTCATTTCTTCTTCAGCAGAAATTAAGGCGGATAAAAGTATCCGGCATTTTAATTATAAAACCCAGCAGGAAGATACTTCTGCTGCTTTTTTACCGAATGATAAAAGACCTGTTACTATCATTTTAACCAGCGGTGCTTCTTGTCCGGATAGTACCGTAGAAAAAGTAATGATGAAAGTGCTGGGATTTTTCCCTGCTTCACGCCACATAGAAGAAGTGTTAACACAGTTTCAAGTATAAAACCCCTGCTACACATGCAACTCCATTTAACCAAACCCATAGTATTTTTCGATCTGGAAACAACAGGTATTAATGTTGGTACAGACCGTATTGTTGAAATATCACTGATTAAAATACAGCCAGACAATTCACGGGAAGTAAAAACGCACCGTATTAATCCGGGTATTCCTATACCGGCTGAGGCTTCAAAGATTCATAAAATAGTTGATCAGGATGTGGCAGACTGCCCTTTATTTAAGGACATTGCCGCTAATCTGGCGTTATTTCTGGAGAATTGTGACCTGGCGGGTTACAATTCCAATAAATTTGATATTCCGCTGTTGGTGGAGGAATTTTTAAGAGCCGAAGTAGACTTCGATTTAAAAAACAGGCGCCTGGTGGATGTCCAAAACATTTTCCACATTATGGAACCCCGCAACTTAAGTGCGGCTTATAAATTTTATTGCAGCAAAACACTGGAGCATGCGCATAGTGCAGAGGCTGATGCAACGGCAACTTTCGAAATATTTCTGGCTCAGTTAGCCCGCTATGAACAGGTAGAAATAGAAGATAGTTCCGGGAAACTGTACGCTCCGGTTAAAAATGATATTGCAGCACTTAGTCAGCTCAGCGCCCGCACCAAAAATGTAGACCTGGCCGGAAGAATAGTCTACAATGAAAAGGGAGTTGAAGTATTTGCCTTTGGTAAACACAAAGATAAACCCGTAATGGAAGTTTTTACCAAAGAACCATCCTACTACAGCTGGATGATGAATGGTGATTTCCCCTTATATACCAAGAAAATCATTACACAGATACGTTTAAAAATGATGAGTAGTAAGTAAGCAATTAATTACTAGGCCATAGCTCTATCGTTCAAATTTTTTTTGATAGAAATCGCCGGTTGAACTTATTAGTGTAAACAGGTATATGCCCTTAGGGAAGCCAGACAAATTTATTATTTCTTCGCTTAAGTCTGCCCTAAACTGTTGTTGAAATAAACAGCGCCCGCTGATATCATATATCAATGTCGTTTAGTTAAGCTATAATGGCTTGTAATTCATGTAATATTGTCGTTTGACTTTTTTCTTTCGTTCATGTTTTCTACCAATCCTGATAACTTCCCTTGTTGCCATTACAATTTTGTCAAAGTGTTTTAAAAATCGGTTTAATTTTTTTCGTATAAAAATCTGAATAAGCATGTCTGATAAAGTAGCAAGGGCATGTGTTTTATTAATTTTTTGGGCTCGTT
>JACCDP011085127.1_pt1 | contig 15368 bp, 13 predicted proteins | sample 7445841 | NCBI WGS metagenome assembly JACCDP01 (sample SAMN15323441, study PRJNA562643) | freshwater metagenome | isolation source: river surface water | place: USA:Blue River Watershed | collected 2017-08-17 | reverse complement strand
AGTAAATTGAAAACCTTTGTTTCGCATGCCGACGAATTAAGTTACTTTAAATGGTTCTTTACATTTTGGTATAAAAAAATGGCAAAGAAAGAGGCCAATGCTTGGGGCCCCTTTTTTTTCTTCTTTATTTTTTCTAAGGGCCTCTTTTCGATTGTGCCAAATTCTAATCTTGCAAAAAATATTGGGACAGAAGGACTACACACAAATAAGCAATCAAACCGACATTACTGGCCTACTGATAAAAATTTCGTAATAAACAAACATCCGAAACGAATAGTTCACTCCGTTGAGTATGATAGATTACATTTTACTCAGCATATAAATGAAAAAATACCACTGAGTCTTTTCCATAGGATACTTAATAGAATCTCTATATGAATAGGAAGTTGAAAGTATTGTGGATAACTAATTTTCCTTTACCTGATATTTGCATTGATATTGGTGTTTTACCACACAAGGGAGGCAGTTGGATGTATAGCCTTGCAAAGCAATTGAGTACAATTGAGGAAATTGAACTGAGTATCCTATCCTTTTACAATAATGTCCAATATGAAGGTGTTGTTAAGGGTATAAATTATGTTGTGCTGCCAACTAAACTGTTAAACGATATTGACCAACTTTATTTAAAATATAGGCAACTTACAAAAAAAATACAACCTGATTTGTTGCACATTCATGGCACTGAAAGTGTATTTGGGTTTTATTATTTGGAGGCATGCCCAAATGTAAAATCAATTGTAAGTGTTCAGGGGTTAGTTCAAATTTACTCAAAATATTTTTATGGATCAATCGGTTACCTTGAGATGTTAAGAAACACTAGTTTAATTGAGGTCTTGAAAAAAAACACATTTTATCACCAAAAAAAACTTTTTAAGCTTAAAGGGGAGAATGAGATAAAGTATTTCTCGAAGGCCGATCTAGTGCTAGGACGTACAACTTGGGACTATTCACATTCAAAATGTTTCAATAATTGCGTAAATTACCGATTCTGCCATGAAACCTTAAGGAATGAGTTTTATGTATCTAAAAAGTGGGATATCCAAAGAAAAGTAAATTTTTCAATATTTGTTAGCCAAGCAAGTTATCCAATTAAGGGATTTCATATTCTTCTTAAAGCTGTAAGTCTTCTGAAACGCGAATTTCCATTAATTGAAATTCGCGTTGCCGGTGAATCCTTTTCACGAAAACCATCAATTAGCGATAAACTAAAGTTAACAGGATATTGGTATGGAAAATATATCTATTCATTGATCGAAATGTCCAATTTATCAGTTACTTTTTTAGGGGTATTGAATGCAGAGAAAATGCGTGATGAATTTTTAAATTGTCATGTTACTGTTTGTGCATCTAGTATTGAAAATAGTCCCAATTCTATTGGAGAAGCACAAATACTTGGAACTCCAGTTATAGCCTCCTATGTTGGAGGAGTTCCAGACATGGTACACCATGAGATTACTGGATTACTTTATCGCTTTGAAGAGCCTGAATTATTAGCAAATTGTATTCGAAGGTTATTTACAAATAATGACCTGGCCAGTGAAATTTCCATGAACGCTATTGTTCGAGCCACAGAAAGACACTCTTCAAAAAAAATTGTTAAAGATTTATTATCGATATATTCTGAGTTAACAATGAACGGGAATGATAATTAGTTTTATATCCAAGTTTAAGCTAAATTTTCTTCTACTTCTTGTCGTTTTTGTAGGTTTTTCTCAGATATTTTCTTATATTTTCGTAATATTCTCAATCTTCCAGTTATGGAGGCATTCAAAACTGGTAATTGATATCAATATTATTTTCTTATTCATTTTTTTAGTGGCCTATGACCTTTCAACAAATACGGGAGGTTTAGTAGGAAGATTAGTTAGTATTATGTTCCCAGTTTCATTTTATATTATCGGCAAGTCCTTAACAAGACGAATCACAGGAGATTATCAAATAATAGCTCTACTGTTTTCATTTATTTTTATTTTTAACTTAATTCCAATAGTTAGTTACTTCTATAATCTTTTAAACTTTGGATTTGATTTTTCAAATTTTCGATTACTCGGAAAAGGTTCAGAATATATAGCCTTTACGAACTATGCTTCCTATTTTGCCTACAATTTTTCTTTATTTCCTCTTGTCTTTTATAGCACAAGAAATAGAAGTGATAAAATTATCAGACGTAATGGAGTTGCCCTGAGTTTATTAGCTATATTTATAATTGGGTCTATTGGACAGCGAACAGGATTTTTTATTTTACTATTTTGTTTATTCATCTTTACAATTTTTAAAAGTATTAATATTTCGAGAGTATCATTATCCAACTTTTTTTTCATTGGAACTTTCATTTTTATAGGAATTAGTTTAGTAAATTTTGATTTTATTTATGAATCCACTATTTATGAAAGACTATTTGTTTTGGATTCAGATAGGGGTATTCTGAAATCGAGGTCTGAGATATGGGAGATTGGACTCGAAGAGTTTTTTAATAGGCCTGATGGTGACATTAACTTCTCTGGCTTTGAAGGTGGTTATAGGTATGCCCATAACTTATGGCTGGATGTTGGTTTGCGGTCTGGTTATATTGTGCTATTGTTACTCACCATAAGTACCGTTTTATATCTAACTAACCTCGCAGCACTTTTAAAGAATACATTTTTACTTGAGACTAAAATGATTTTTCTTTTTCTTTCAACAGCCATTTTTTCTACTTTCATGGTTGAACCTATAATGGAGGGTTATACACTCTTCTTTTGTTCTTATGCTTTTGTTTACGGTGTTTTGAGAGGTGCTAGATTTTCGCCTATTATTGGAAAGTGAGGAAATGGGAAACTTTAAAAAAATTTTGTTTATCGATGCAACGCTTCACAAAAAGAACGCAACTGCTATAACCTTATCTAATTTATTTGGTTCTTGGCCAAAAGAAAATCTTTATATGATTGGAAGTCAAGAAATGGTTCACTTATCTAAATTGGAAGGTTATAAAAATAACTATGTCCTTGAGGATAAAGATTATTATCACAAGTTTCCATTAGGATTTTTTCTTAAATTAACGAGAATATTTAAGAATAAGCTTTCTTTCTTAAAAGCAAAAAGTAGTTTCGAGAGCAGATCAAATGAATTTAAATCTTTGGATTTATCCAAAAAATTTTCTCCGCGATCATTATTTTTTTTTTTTCAACGACTTGGTCTTGATCATTTATTTTTTAGACAAATTATCAGCAATGAATTAAGGAGTTGGATAAAAAAGTCTGACCCTGATTATTTTTATGCCGTTCTATCCACGAGGCATTCAATACTTTTTGCTGAAAAATTATTAATCGAGTTTAACAAACCAATTATTATTCACATTATGGATGATTGGCCTTCAACCATAGGGAGTGATAATGTTTTCAAAAAATATTGGAATAAAAAGATAAATCTAGAGTTAAAGAAACTTCTTAGTAATGTTTATAAAAGGGTTGCTATTTCAGAATTAATGGCTTTAGAATTTGAATCCAGGTTTGGGGGTAAATGGGATTACTTTCATAACCCAATATATCTTCGTAATTGGTTACCTTATCAAAGGAAAATAATTTCCACGAATTCCGGGATGATTAAAATTGCTTATTTTGGGAGGATTGGACGAGCCAATGACGAAGCGTTTTTGACATTTGTAGATGCCATAAAAGAGCTAATAGAGGTCCATTTAGTATCTGTTCAGATTAATATCTATAGTAATAATTTGTTGCCTAATGCTTATTTGGGTCTTGATTTTATTAAGGTTCATGGATTTATAAATCATACGGAAATTCCTAAAGAAATTGTCGGATATGACTACTTAATCCTTCCCCTTTCTTTTAATTATAAAGATTTAGCTTTTTCAAGACTTTCAATTCCAACAAAGCTCTCAGAGTATTTAATAAGTGGTGTGCCAGTTATATTATTTGCTCCTAATGAAACAGCAGCTTATAAATTTGTAGTTGAAACGAACTCTGCATTTGTTATAGATACCCCCGTGGCAACTGATGTTGCAGTGCGGCTTCGTCAGTTTTTCTCCGATGAAAATAAGCAGAATGAAGTCTCGAAAAATGCCAGAATGGTGGCTAGTCAGAATTTTTCAAGTGAAATAATTGATTATAAGTTCAGCAGTTTGTTTTCCTAGATGTGAATATCTTAATTCTAATTAATCACAATCCATTTTGTTCTTCTTCAGCATCCGCCAATCGCTGGCTTACGCTAATTGAAGGTTTAGCCAATTTAGGAGCACAAATTAAGCTTTTGATATATGGGGGCTATCAATCAGAAAATGAAGTTGTAAACTGGAAAACGGTTGGCAAAAAAAACGGTATTAAATATAAATACCTTGAACCTCGACTTGTAACCGGGTTTTTTAAACAACGCTACCATATATATATAGGTTTTGTACTTCAAAGGCGTAGATTGTCAAAATTGATTTTCCAGGAATTAAAACATTATGATGGTCTTGTATGGACAGATTCGAGTCATTTTGGGTTTGAGTTCGCAGTCAAAATCCGAAAGACGATCTCTGAATTAAAATTATTCCTTGAAATGAGTGAATTTCTTGATATTCACAAATACAATAAAGGAAATTTTCTTCAACGTTGGCAAGGGGATGCTAAAAAACTTTTTTTTGAGGAAAAAGCTTTTTTTGCTTATAATGGCATGGCTTTGATGACCCAAACCTTAATGAAGCATTATCAAGCCTTTCCGAAACCACAACCCAAACTTTTGCATCTACCAATGACGGTGGATCTGGATAGGTTTCAAATCTCACCTGAATTAATGGAAGGATTCAAACCGCCTTACATAGCTTTTGTAGGTGTAATGAATGACACTAAAGACGGTGTAAGTTTCTTGATCAAAGCTTATAATTTGATTAAAAGTAAATTTCCTTTACACCGAGTTTACTTAGTAGGCGGTTGGCACTACGATACTTCTATTCATTTGCAATTGATTAAGGATTTTCATTTGGAAGGAAGGGTTTTCTGGGTGAATGAATATCCACGAAACGCTATACCAAGTATTGTTTGTAATGCAGATTTGTTGGTATTACCGCGTCCCGACTCCAAACAAGCTCAAGGAGGATTTCCGACTAAGCTTGGAGAATACTTAGCTACAGGTAAACCAGTATGTGCTACAAGAGTAGGGGAAATACCCAATTATCTAACGGATAATGAGTCTGTTTTTTTCGCTGAACCTGGTTCGGTGGAGTCTTTTGCAGAAACTATGGAGAGAGCATTGGGTGATTATGAAAATGCTGTCAGAGTAGGAGCAAATGGAAGAAAAGTGGCGGAAGAGTATTTTAATAAAGATTTGCAGGCGCGGAAGTTGTTGGCGTTTTTGGAGGATTTGATGGGTAAGAGCTAGGGCAAAAGTTTAGAGAGCAAAGATATCAAAACACAATAAAAAGTGAATATTATAATATGATACATAACAAGACGCTCTTAATTACTGGGGGTACGGGGTCTTTCGGAAACGCTGTTTTGCAGCAATTTTTGCATACCAATCATTTTGCCGAAATACGTATTTTTTCACGCGATGAAAAGAAGCAGGACGATATGAGGAATACCTTGAAGAACTCAAAGCTAAAATTTTATATCGGTGACGTCCGTGATTTCAATTCGGTAGAGCCTGCAACCCGAGGGGTAGATTACATTTTCCATGCAGCGGCATTGAAACAAGTACCATCCTGTGAGTTTTTTCCTATGCAGGCCGTAAAAACCAATGTTGAAGGTACACAAAATGTAATTCGAGCGGCTGCTTCCAATGGAGTGAAAAAGGTGATTTGTTTGAGTACGGATAAAGCGGCTTATCCCATCAATGCTATGGGTATTTCCAAGGCTATGATGGAGAAAGTAGCGATTGCAGAGGCAAGAAATTTGTCCGACACCACCGTTTGTTTAACACGTTATGGAAATGTAATGGCTTCTCGCGGATCGGTGATTCCTTTGTTTATTAATCAAATCAAAAGTGGATTGCCGCTTACCATCACCGACCCCAATATGACTCGTTTTTTAATGAGTTTACATGATGCTGTAGATTTAGTTTTGTTTGCATTCGAACATGGTAATTCTGGTGATTTGTTTGTTAATAAAGCGCCTGCCGCGACCATTGGTGATTTAGCCCAAGCCGTCAAAGAATTAGCCAAAGCCGATATTGAAACCAAAATAATAGGTACGCGTCATGGGGAAAAGCTCTATGAAACTCTTTGTACACGCGAGGAAATGGTCAAAGCAGAAGATATGGGCGAATTTTATCGTATCCCTGCTGATAACCGTGATTTGAACTATGCGATGTATTTCTCAGAAGGGGAACAAGATGCAGCAAAAATTGAGGATTATCACTCTCACAATACGGAACGTCTAGATGTAGAAGGAGTAAAAAAGTTGATCAGTGGCTTGGGATTGGTTAGAAGAGAGATTTTTGGTGAGAGTGTGGATGAGTTTTTGGTCTGATCTAGATCATCCATTAGTTTGAGGTTTATTCAATATCATTTCACAATTCCAATTCACAGCCCATAATTTAAAAATGCTTATAACCGGCAGTACCCATACCGACTTGCGGGGAACAATACGATTTGTAAACGACTTCGATATGTCTCAAGTAGTTCGAATGTATTGCATTGAACCAAAAGTCGGAGTCATTAGAGCATGGCAGGGTCACAAGAATGAAACCAAATGGTTTTATGCGGTGAAGGGTAGATTTAAGGTGAAGACCATAAATATGAATTTAATAGAAAAGATGGAATATCAACTGATAGATTTGGAACCCAAGGTTCTTGAAATTTCTGGAGGGCATTACAATGGATTTGAATCATTGGAAGAAGGAAGTGTACTGATGGTTTTTTCAGATTTAGGATTAGAGGAGTCTAAGCGTGATGATTTTAGAGAGTCTTTGGAGAACATAAATTGGTGAGACTAGAGCGCGTATATTTTATACCTATTCACAATTAATAGTAGACAAGACCCGTTTGATTAGATTCATCTACGTTCTAAAATAACAAATAATGAAAAAAATAGGCATCACAGGTCAAAGTGGATTTGTTGGGTGTCATTTATATCAAACACTTAATCTTTTCAAAGATGAATTTACGCTTATCGACTTTGATCGTTCTTTTTTTGAGAATGAAGCGGAGTTAGATAATTTTATATCCCAATGCGATGTTATTGTGCATTTGGCGGCCTTAAACCGTCACAATGACTCCGAAGTAATCTATGAAATGAATACCAGTCTTGTGAAGAAATTGGTAGCTTCACTTGATAGAAACCAAAGCCAAGCACATATCTTCATTTCTTCTTCTACTCAGGAAGAGCGCGATAACCTTTACGGTAAATCCAAGAAGGAGGGTCGCTTGATGCTATCAGATTGGGCCAATAGAGCAGGCGGGAAGTTAACAGGAATGGTGATTCCGAATGTTTTTGGCCCCTTTGGAAATCCATATTATAATTCTGTAGTTGCTACGTTTTGCCATCAAATTTCACACAATGAAACACCTAACGTTGAAGTAGATGGCCAATTGAAGTTGATTTATGTGGGTGAACTAGTGGATGAGATTTTAAAAGCGATTCGTAGGGAGGACAACACCCACGAGCTTCAAATTTCGCATACCGCCGAAGCTAAGGTATCTGAAATATTGGATTTGTTGCAACACTTTAAAGATGTCTATCAGGAAAAGGGAGAATTCCCAGCCATTAACAGCTCATTTGAACACAAGCTGTTTAATACCTACCGCTGCTACATGGATATTGCGAGTTACTTTCCACGAAAATTTACTCAGCATACCGATAACCGAGGCGCTTTTGTAGAAATCGCCCGTCATGGCATAGCAGGACAAACATCTTTCTCAACCACCGTTCCAGGTATTACTAGGGGAAATCACTTTCATACCCGTAAGATAGAGCGCTTCGCAGTAGTTAAAGGAAAAGCCCTTATACAACTCCGCAGGATCGGAACCGATGAAGTTCACGATTTTTACCTAGACGGGGAAGAACCCGCCTATGTTGATATGCCCATCTGGTACACCCATAATATTAAAAATATAGGCGATGAAACATTGTATACCATTTTTTGGATCAACGAACCTTATGACCCAGCAGACCCAGATACGTATTTAGAAAATGTTTAGAATGAAAAAATTAAAAGTAATGACGGTTGTAGGAACACGACCTGAAATAATTCGATTATCAAGAGTCATGGCAGCATTAGATGCCAGTCCCGCAATCGAACACATTACGGTTCACACGGGTCAGAATTATGACTACGAACTAAACGAAGTATTCTACGAGGACATGGGCGTTCGTAAACCGGATTTTTTTCTAAATGCCGCGGGTGCAACAGCTACAGCTACCATCGGACAAATATTGATAAACATTGATCCCATTTTGGAAGAAGTTAATCCAGATGCCTTTTTGGTATTAGGAGACACCAACTCTTGTTTGTGTGCCATACCAGCTAAGAAGCGTAAAATCCCTATCTTTCATATGGAGGCAGGCAACCGCTGTTTCGATCAACGTGTACCTGAGGAAACCAATCGTAAAATTGTCGATCACATTGCGGATATCAACCTGACTTATTCAGATATCGCCAGAGAATACTTACTCCGAGAAGGTTTACCCGCAGACCGTATTATCAAAACAGGTTCACCGATGTTTGAGGTATTGAATCATTACATGCCGAAGATTCATTCTAGTGATGTTTTAGATCGTTTGGGATTAGAAAAAGGCAAATACTTTGTTGTCTCTGCCCACCGAGAGGAAAATATCAGTAACGACAAAAATTTCTTCGGATTACTTGAAACTCTAAATCAAATAGCTGAAAAGTATCAGTACCCGATTATAGTTAGTACCCATCCACGTACACGGAAACGCCTGGATCAATTAAATCAGGGCAATTCCGATCAACCCTTGTCATCCGCGTACCAACTTCATTCGCTGATTCAATGGCAAAAACCCCTCGGATTCTCCGATTATAACGCACTACAAATAAATGCCTTTGCCGTCCTATCTGATAGCGGCACCATCTCTGAAGAATCATCCGTCATGAACTTTAGAGCACTTAACATTCGTGACGCCCACGAGCGCCCCGAAGCCATGGAAGAGGCCTCTGTAATGATGGTAGGACTCAATCCCGAACGAATCCTTCAATGCCTGGTCCAACTCGAACTTCAAGCAATTGGCGCAAGATACGCTAACAACCAAACGGAGCTTAAAGATCACCGCTCACAGATTACATTGTTCCGCCCCGTCTCCGACTATTCCATGCCCAACGTCAGCGAGAAAACGGTGCGAATTATATTAAGTTACACGAGTTATATCAAAAGAGTTGTTTGGGGTGAATAGACTAATTAATAAAGGAATTGAGTTTATTAATCAATATAGAGGCTGGAAAACCTCCGAAAAAATTGTTGTATTTGAATCGGATGATTGGGGTTCAATCAGAACATCATCGAACGATGCACTAAAAGATTTAAGAAAAATAGGCGTTGATGTTGATAGGTGTCATTATATGCTCAATGATGCTTTAGAAACAAATCAAGATTTAGATAGCCTATTTAATGTTCTTGTCAAATACAAAGATGTAGGAGGGAATCACCCTCAATTTACTTTTAATTCGATTATGGCAAACCCTGACTTTCAAAAATTAATAGAAGCAGAGTTTTCAACATTTTTTTACAGGCCATTTAGTGAAGAATATGATATTCAATTTTCTCAAAATACCCTTAGCATTTGGCATAGAGGTATTTCAGAAGGAGTAATGTATCCGCAGTTTCATGGGAGGGATCATGTGAATACTAAACGTTGGCTTACCGACTTAAAAAATAAAAGGAAAGACACCTTAGTCGGGTTTGATCACTCTATGTTTGGAATAAGCGGTCATATAGTAAAAGAAAAACGCGGTTCATACCTAGCAGTATTCGATGAAGTTGGGCATGATAGCAATTTAGTTGAAAAAATAGTTGGTGAAGGTTTAAAGATTTTTAAAGATACCTTTCGGTTTTCTCCTAAAACCTTTATAACACCAAATTATATTTGGGGACCTCAAGTTGAAGAGGTAGCAAGAAAAAATGGCATTTTAAGTATGCAAGGATCATCAAATCAAATTTTGCCAACTATAAATGACAAGAAACAAGGCGTTGTTAAAAATTATTTAGGCAAAAAGTCAAGTTCTGGAATAGGATATCTTATAAGAAATGTGGTTTTTGAACCTTCATCAGATTTGAATAAAGATTGGGTTGATTCAGCTTTGAAACAAATTGAAATGTCTTTTACCAATAATCGACCAGTGATTATTGATACACATAGAGTGAATTACATAGGTTATTTAAATCATAAAAATAGGGATAGAGGACTCCAATTATTAAACGATTTATTAAGTAGTATTTTGAAAAGATGGCCTGATGTAAAGTTTTTAAACTCGGAAGAAATTGCCGAGAAAGTTTATAATTCAAAAATTTTGTTATGAAGGTTCTTGTGGTTGGAGATTTTTATCCAAATTTTGAACTGAAAAAGACATTATTGAATAATGAACCGAGCATAATATTCGATAAATTTTATAGCATTATTCAAAAGTCAGATTTAGCAATTGTTAATTTAGAGTCACCATTAACCTCCTGTGATAAGACAATAAAAAAGACTGGTCCTTCTTTAAAAGCAGATAAAGTTTTTGCTGATTTTTTAAAAAATTCAGGTTTTAGACTCACCACATTGGCCAATAACCATATTATGGATTATGGTATACAAGGACTTGAAGATACTATAGAAGCGTTAACAAATGCTGGAATAGGCCATGTAGGCGCCGGGAGTTCCTTAGTCATTGCAAAGCAACCATATATTTATTCTTGTAGTGAAGGTGAAAGATTAGCTGTTTTGAATTTTACGGAAAATGAGTGGTCTACTACAAAAGGTGATTATCCAGGGGCTGTAGGATTTGATACCGTTTCTAATTTTCAATCTATCCAAGAAGCCAAAAAGAATTTTGATTTCGTACTTGTAATTACCCATGGGGGTCATGAAAACTATAATTTACCAAGTAAATCTTTTAGAGATTTATTACGTTTTTTTGTGGACGCCGGAGCTGACGCTATAGTAAACCATCATCCACATTGCATAACAGGCTTTGAAATCTATAAAGGAAAACCAATTTACTATTCAATTGGAAACTTCTTGTTTGATAAAAAGAGTACAGATTTTAATTATTGGAACAAAGGCCTAGCAGCAGAAATTGATTTTTCAGACCATATCATTAATGCAAAAACGCATATTTTTTATCAAAGTGTAAATGAAAGAACTTTTGAACTACTGGAAGGGGAGATAGCCGATCAAGAATTAAAGGGACTTAATTTATTATCTAAGGCTATTCAAAATGATTATGAATTGGATACAGAGCTTCTTAGGTGGATAAGTAGAAGTCAGAAATATTACAATATTAATATTGAGCCCCATTCTATAAGAATAATTCAAGCTTTGCAAAATAGAAGAATTATTCCAAGTTTTTGGAGTAAAAGAAAGAAAATGATTTTATTAAATATGTTAAGGTGCGAGTCTCATAGGGAACTATTAATCCAAAAACTAGAGAATGAAATTAGCAATCCATAACAGCAACTCTGGTTTCCATCCGCGGTGGGTTGCCTATTGCGAGAAAATGGGAATTACTTATAAACTGGTAAATTGCTATTCCAATGATTTAATAGACCAGCTTAAAGACTGCAGTGCACTTATGTGGCATTTTAATCAGGGCAGTCACAAAGACAATATTGTAGCAAAGCAAATATTGTTTGCTTTACAACATACAGGATTTGTAGTATTCCCTGATTTCCGTACAGCTTGGCATTTTGACGATAAAGTAGGGCAGAAATATTTGTTTGAGTTAATTAAGGCTCCTTTAGTTCCATGCTATAATTTTTTTGACAAAGCAGAAGCACTAGACTGGCTAGAATCTGCAATATTTCCTAAAGTGTTTAAGCTCCGCGGAGGAGCTGGCTCGCAGAATGTTCGCTTGGTAAGGAGCAAATCGCAATGTCTCAAAATCATAAACAAAGCTTTCGGTAAAGGCTTTCCTAAATATGATGCATGGGGTAGTTTAAAAGAACGCATTTATAAATTCCGAAAAGGTAAAATGTCATTCTTTGAAGTACTGAAAGGATTCATGCGCTTGTTCTATGCACCATCGTATGCTCGATTAGGCGCTAATGAGGTGGGATATGTATATTTTCAAGATTTTATCCCCAATAATGATTCTGACATAAGAATTATAGTAATAGATGGTAAGGCTTTTGGATTAAAGCGTTATGTGAGAGACGGTGATTTTAGGGCTTCTGGAAGCGGTAATTTCGCGTGGGCAAAGGAGGTATTTGATGAACGTTGCGTCCAAATATCTTTCGAAATTACATCTAAATTAAATTTGCAAGTTGGTGCTTTTGATTTTGTTTTTGATGAGAATAATGTTCCGCTAATTGTTGAGTTAAGTTATGGGTTTGCCTCCCACGTGTATGATGATTGCGGGGGTTATTGGGATTCAAATTTGGTTTGGCACGAAGGCAAAACCATTAAAGAGGAGTGGATGGTGGATTTGGTATTAAAGCAAATGTTGAGTTCAACTAACAAGTGCAATTTATGAAAACAAATGGTAAAAGACCTTTTTCGGCCCTTTATGCAGTTTGAACGAGCGGTGCAATCTTTGCATTGCAGATAAAAAAACCACACCCGGCTAATTTTTAAACAAAGGTATCAAATTTAGGCCCTCCTCCAAATGGTTAGGAGTCAAAAAGAAATCGCCCAACAAATCGGGGTACATCCTTCGACCATCAGCAGGGAATTTCGGGGCAATACGGTTCGAAGAGGCCCCACAGCAGGTTGTTATAGCGCCTGAAATTCCCAACACAAGACGGTAGAACGCCATGCCCACAATGCCAAAGCCCATAAATTCAATGATCGAATGAAGCAAGTGGCTATCCAAAGGCTTCGGGTCGATAAATGGAGCCCTGAATGGATTAGCGTTTTGGACCAAGAAACCGGCCTTTGCCGCGTTAGCCACGAATGTCTCTATCAATGGATATGGGTGTGTAAGCATGGCAACACGCGCGCGCATCAACCCTTCAAGAGATTGTGCCAAGACCTTCGTCCTGGGCATAGAAGGCGCAAAAAAGGGCCCAGACGCAATTCTCGGGGTGTAATCACCTGTCGAGTCTCCGTAGAGAACAGACCCGCTATTATTCAATCTAGGAAGCGCATAAGGGATATCGAAATGGACTTGATAATGGGCAAGAATCACCTTAGCCAGTTCATTCGTCGTATTCTCCACAAATCAACGTATTCCTTTCATACCCTAACCTTCGACAACGTCAAAGCCTTTCCGGGAAACCGGGCGATAGGCCTTGCCATGTGCCTTGAAACCTACCTTTCCAGACCCTATACGAGCCAAGACAAAGGGACTGTAGAAAATCGAATCGGTCACATCCGACGATTTTTTCCCAAGAATACCGACCTTCGTGAAATATCCCATCACTGTGTCCGACAAGTTGAAGAATTCCTTAACAACAGACATGTAAGAAAATTTAAACACCAAACACCTACTAAGCACTGCAAGAAAAAATTGCATTAATCACTTGAATTTACATAATATTTAAGCGGCTTGAAAACAATTTTAATTGTAATTCCAACACTAGTTGGAGGAGGAATGGAAAGGGTAGCTAGTGAGTTTGCAAATTATTTTTCTATTCAACAAGAATTCAGGGTTATTATTTTAATGTATGGAAACAACTTAGGTTCAAGCTACAAATTATCAGATACAATTCAAATAATTTATCCGAATAAAAAATTTAATAATAAAAATCGAATAATTAGTGCGCTTAAATCACTTTGGTTCGTCCGAATTTCTGTCAATAAAATAAAACCAGAATATATATTAAGCTTTGGTGAATATTGGAATAATTTTGTTTTATTAGCATTATTGTTTACTAAACATTCAGTATTTGTTTTTGATAGATGTCAACCAGATAAATCATTGGGCTTTTTTCATGAATCTTTGCGAAATTATTTATACAATCAAAGTAAAGGGTTTATCGTTCAAACTAATTATGCAAAGGAGGTTTTTATAAAAAAATTAAATCACAAAAATATTACCGTCATACCTAACCCTATAGATTTTTCTAAAATCAAGAAAATAGATCAGTTAAGGGAGAATATTGTTTTATCTGTTGGAAGATTAGTTAAATCAAAGAATTTTGATATTTTGATTAAAATTTTTTCGGGACTCAATATAAATGGGTGGAAATTAGTAATTGTCGGCGATGATTTTAATAATCCTGATAGTATTAATATTCTTAAGAATTATGTAAATGAACTAGGAAGTAACAGTAAAATTGAGCTAGTTGGGCATCAAAGTGATGTTGAAAGTTATTATTCAAAAGCCAAAATATTTGCTTTTACTTCAAGTTCTGAAGGTTTTCCGAATGTTTTGATTGAAGCGATGTCTTATGAATTACCTGTAATTGCCTTTGATTGTTCTGCTGGCCCATCTGATATTATTCAAAATGGTAAAAATGGCTTTTTAATACCACTTTTTGATGAACATAAATTTTCAGAATCTCTAAAATTGTTAATGATTAATGATAATCTTAGAGTAACGCTTGCAAAGAATGCAGAACATTCAGTAAAACGTTTTTCTATTGGGAATATCACAAATAATTTGAAGACATTTTTATCGAATTCGATTAATTAACATGAAGAATATATTAATTATAGCACCATTAACCCCGCCTTACACAGGAAATGCCTTGCCTATAAAATACATTTATGATAATTATAAGGTTGAACAAGGGATTGAAGTTATTAATTTAAGTAAGGGCAGTTTCAAATCTGGTTTTGATTCGTTTTCAAGGGTGGGTCAGATATTAAAAATTATACTCAATGTATTAATTAAGCAAAGGGGAAAGGACTTAATCTATTTAACTGTTGCAGAATCAACCTTGGGTAATCTAAGAGATATTTTAATTTATTTGGTAACTTTCTTTAATAGTAAAAAAGTAATAATTCATCTACTTGGAGGAAACTCAATGAAGGTAATACTTTCAAATAAAAAGTCTCCTTGGTTTTGGGTTAATAAGTTCTTTATTAATAGATTAGGTGGTGTAATTGTAGAAGGAGGTTTTCAAGGTGAATTTTATAAAAATGTCATTAAACCAGCCAAAATTCATATTATTCATAATTTTGCCCAGGACTTTTTGTTTAGCGATGAAAATTTTATTAGAAGCAAATACGCGCACGTTAAAACTTATCGAATATTGTTTTTAAGCAACCTTTTGTATGGTAAAGGACATTATGAATTATTTGAGGCTTTTGCAAGTTTGCCCAAGGATTTGCAATTTAAAATCCAAATTGATT
>JACCDP010021255.1_pt1 | contig 15369 bp, 16 predicted proteins | sample 7445841 | NCBI WGS metagenome assembly JACCDP01 (sample SAMN15323441, study PRJNA562643) | freshwater metagenome | isolation source: river surface water | place: USA:Blue River Watershed | collected 2017-08-17 | reverse complement strand
GGCAACGATAATTCCACCCGACAAAATAACGGAACGCTCACAGAGTTCAAGCGCATATGGCAGATCGTGGGTCACCATCACGATAGTGACATCAAGAGATCGAACAATGTCAGCAAGTTCGCGGCGACTAGCGGGATCTAAGTTAGAAGATGGTTCATCCATCACCAAAGTCTCTGGCTGCATCGCCAAGACTGTTGCAACAGCTACGCGGCGACGTTGTCCAAATGAAAGGTGATGCGGCGGACGATCTTTAAATTCGAGCATGCCCACCTGGGTCAGCGCCTCATCAACTACGCGGTTGAGCTCTTCGCCACGAAGCCCCATGTTGTATGGACCGAAGGCAATATCTTCACCGACAGTCGGCATAAAGAGTTGATCATCAGGATCTTGAAAGACGATTCCCACCTTTGCGCGAATCTGCTTAAGGGTCTCTTTGTTTTTGCTATCAACAACGACGCCAGCGATTCGAACTTCACCTTGCATCGTTGGATGGATGCCATTCATGTGCATGACAAGAGTTGTCTTGCCGGCTCCATTTGGCCCAAGGAGCGCAACGCGTTCACCCTTGTTGATACTCAGATTGACTCCAAAGAGCGCCTGATTTCCATCGGGATAGGCGAAGGCGAGCTCTTTAATCTGCAAGCTAGGTACGTTATTCATCACTACCAACCAATCACGAGGAAGAAGAGAGATAGAAAAAGTGCAAGGCCTGGAAGTGAAAGCGCTGTTGCCCACTGGCGTTGTGTTGCTTTGTTGTTTTCAAGTGATGGCAGGTTTCCATCAAATCCGCGTGAAAGCATCGCCAAATGAACTCGCTCACCACGTTCGTAGGATCGGATAAAGAGAGCCGCTGCAGAGGTCGCTAAAACTTTCCAATGCTTGATGCCAGTTGCAACAAATCCACGTGACTCGCGCGCAACCTTCATGCGCTCCATCTCATCGCTAATTACATTTACATAGCGCAACATAAAAGATGCAATCTGCACCATAACTGCGGGCAACTTGAGACGTTCTAGGCCGCGCAAAATTTCGCGCGCAGTTGTTGTGGTTGAAAGAATTACGGCAGCAAGAACACCAAGCGTTCCTTTTACAACAATCGAAGTTCCAGCTAGAAGTCCTTCTCGATATAGCTCGATACCTGCAATTTCAAACTTCTCACCTGTGCCAAAGAATGGCATCAAGATGGCGAAGAAGATGAAGGGGATTTCGATCAGTGCGCGTTTAAAGAGAAGAGGCAATGGAATTTTGCTTACACGAGCTGCCACCAAGAGAAGAAGAAAGAAAGCAATAAAAGCTGGCCAACGAGTGATGGGCGTTGATACTGAGACCGAGATAAATGCCAGAACAGTCAGGATCTTTACGTGTGCAGGAAGTGAATGCGTAACTGAATGGCGATGGAGATAGAGACGCTCACCTACATCATGGCCGTGGTGGTGGCCGTGAGAATGAACGAGATCTAAATCCTGCGTATGAGGCTTTATTTTTCAGTCCCAGACTTGCGGCGAACCAGCATAAATAGCCCAGTTGAGATGACCCCTGTTGCAATTACACCGATGACGCCTGCGGCCCCTACGGAAAGTCGTTCGTTATCGACTCCCTTAACGCCGTAGTCAGCAAGGAGGCTGTCGGCATTTGTATTTTCCTTGGCAGTTTCTATAAAGCCAATATCTTCAGCAACCTTCTCAAGCCCATCTGGATGAGAAGAGGCGTAGAAGGAGACAACTCCGGCTAGAAGAAGGGATGCAATAAAACCTGAGATAAGAAAAGTTTTCTGCTTCATGCTGCGCTCCTAATTTCCAGAGATGACTTCTGATTCTTGTAACCGTAAACCAGATCTGAGCGACTGGCTAAGACTGCACCAACGGCAAAGACAGTGATGAGTGCTTCACCGATTCCAATAAGAATGTGTGTGCCAACCATCGCAGCCAATACAGATGAGACTGAGAAAGTTGCATTTGCGCCAATGGCATATTGCAAAACGAAGCTTGCTGCGGCAGCCGGTACTGAAATCACTGCAGCAATTCCTGCGGCTGCTGTGACGGAAGATTTAGACTTCGGAAGAATTTTCTTAACCAGAAGAAAGATTGCGTAACTGACCCAAACAGCCACGATAGACATATTAAATACGCTGAGTCCGAGCGCGCTCAGCCCACCATCTGCAAAGAGCAGCGCTTGCAATAACAAAACGATGGTGATCGCAAGCGTTGCCGCGTACGGGCCAACTAAGACAGTGGCAAGGGCAGCGCCAAGTAAGTGGCCACTTGTTCCAGCTGCAACAGGGAAGTTGAGCATCTGCACTGCAAAGATAAATGTTGCGGTAAGTCCCGCAAGAGGAGCGGTCTTGTCATCGAGTGATGACTTTGCCCCCTTGATTGAAACGGCGACGGCGCCTGCGGCAATTGCGGCAAAGGCTGCTGAGGTTGGGATATCGATGAACCCATCAGGAATATGCATGGCTATAGGTTAATGCAAATCATTTGCATCTGCATCTAGAGGGCAAAAGGCACGAATTCTTCGCCTATTCACACGGAAATATCCGCCTTGGGTGGGGCGTTAGGTCTAGAGTGCAGGAATCTTCAAGTGGAGCGGGAGGTCTTTAGATGAGCGATGACGAAGGCCAGGACGAACTAGTAACTGAAGAAATGCTCTGGGATCGAATCCCTGAAGTTCAAGGCGAAGAGCGCGCCAATACATATTACGAGCTAAGCGCTCGCATCTTTGCGCGCGGGCAATATGACGAAGCGCTTGCGCTCGCCGAAACTGCTCGAGATATCTTCTCTGAGTTAGGAGAATCTGCGCCTAAAGAAGGTTTAGCGCAGGCTTACTCTGCAATTGGTTACAACCTCAACCAACTAAAGCGTATGGATGAAGCAGCAACTGCCATGAGCCAGGCTGTTGCAATTCTGCGCGAGAACAAATCACCTATTGCACTTGAACTCGCCTGCACATTGGGTGAATGGTGGTACTCATCAAAGAATTATGAAAAAGTCATCGAGACTATGTATGAGTGTTCCCAAGAACACTTAGTTGACGGCAACACAATCGGCGCAGCCAACGATATGCACCTTATCGGTTGCGCTCAACGCGAACTCAAGAATTACAACGAAGCAATTATCTGTTTCTCCGAGGCGCGCAAGATGTTTAAAGCAGAGAAAGAAGTCATTCACGTCGCACGCTGTGATCAGAAGATTGCCTCTTGCTACATTGAAATTGGCGATGGTGAGAAAGCTTTAGAAGCAGCCCGCAAAGCAATAGATGTCTTTGAAACAGCACACGATCATCGCCGCGAAACTTTTGCACTCTTTGAATACGGTAAGGCCGAGATACTATTGAATAAGCTAGAAGACGGGCTGGCAACACTTGATAACGTCTTACAGATAGTTGCCGATGATGAGCCTAAGGACTTTGAGTTCATTATGGATATCGAGACTCGCATGTCGACAGTGATGCGCCAGCTAGGCCGCATCGATGAAGCTAATGAAGTAGATCGTCGTTTGGCATCTGTTCGCGAGGTTATGGATTAAACCTGGCGAGGTAGATGTTGTAGCGCCCAGTGATACATCGCAATGGCGCCCGCGGCAGATGCATTCATTGATCGAGTAGAGCCGTACTGCTCAATGGCGTAGAGCACTTCGCAGGCAGCAATACCTTCATCTGACATTCCTGCGCCCTCCTGCCCAAAGAGCAGAACACATTCTTCTGGCAGTTGCGCACCTTCTAGATGTTTGGAAGAGGGCACGTTATCGATTCCAATTACTGGAACCTTATGTTCGGCGCACCATGCAGAAAAATCTGCAATCGTTGGATGATGAATCACAGTCAGGTACCTATCGGTAACCATTGCCCCACGTTTATTCCAATCGCGCTTACCGATGATGTGAACTGCTGAGACATTAAATGCATTTGCAGTACGAACAACTGAACCAATATTGAGATCATGCTGCCAATTCTCAATTGCAATCTGTAATTTATGTCTCTTTGAGTTCAAATCTGCAACTATCGCTGCAACGCTCCAGTATCTATAGTGATCAAGCACATTACGACGATCTCCATTTTCGAGTAGCTCTGGATCATATTGCGAACCCGTAGGCCAAGGTTGTGGGTGAGGACCGACCCCAACTACCGGAAAAAATTCACCTGGCCCAATGACTGCAGGTGTATTGATTTCCATGGATGCACTCTAAACTTAACTCAACGGTTTCACCAAGGAGTAACCATGGAAATTATCTATCACATCGCCTTCGGCATTCATATGCTCTGTGTTCTCGCTATTTTGGCTCTGCTTATCCTGCAGATCAATAAGAACCCAAAGAAGTTAAATCCAGGCGTTGTTCATGCAACTCTTACTGCCTTCGTCGCAGCTCTCATCATGGTGGGGCTATGGGATCAAGCCAACGATGAAGAGATTAACCATATGAAAATAGGTGTAAAGACTGTAGTTCTCGGTGTGATCTTGGCGTTGGGATATAAGAATCTTAAGAAAGATTCAATCAAGAACTCTGTCTGGGCAACCATGTTGGGGCTAACCGTTCTTAACGTGCTCCTGGCATACACCTGGTAATTAACCCTTGCATCCAATACGAAGGATAAGTACTGCACTCTGTGCAGCCCTCATTCTTCCTGCTCTATTGGTACCGAGTGCACAATCGCTTGAACCAAATTCAGTTGCCAGCATATTTGAGCGATACATTTCTAAGAAGGAGTTAGCTAACCCTTCAGTGATTGTTATTGACCAAACAACAGGTGAAGTTGTCTTTGCCAAGAACTCTAATTCGTTACGTAAACCTGCATCTGTTCAAAAGATTCTTGCAGCAGTCTCTGCGCTTACCTATTTTGCTCCAACCGAGACATTTACAACTACCGTCTCATTGGGCCTACAGACTCGCACCTTGGTGATCGAAGGCTCTCGAGATCCGTGGATCAGCTTTAACCATAAAGAAGCAGTGCGCCTAGGTAGAACTTCTCTACAACGCATCGAGTACAACTCACTTTCTTCCTTGATTGAAGCAAATGAAGAACCAGTAACGAAGGCAACTATTTACTACACAAATTTGTATTCACAAGAAGTTGCTCACATTAAAGCCTTCTATAAGAAGCAAGGAATAACAGCATCGCTTAAGCGAGTAAATGCTCGTGAGGCGCAAGAACTTAAAGGTGAAGAGATTCTCCAATCAAGCTCTCCGGAGTTACAGCGAATGCTGGCATTTTTTCTTACCTGGAGCGATAACGTTCTGACGGAGCGAATCGCGCGCCTGGCAGCGCTCAAGGCTGGTGAACCATTTGATGAAGAAGGCGTCGCCGTTACTTTTGCTGGAATTCTCGAAACCTATGGAATTAACTCATCATCGCTATTAGTCAAAGATGCCAGCGGTTTATCGCACAACAATCGCATCACAGCCGCTCAGGTTGGTTCGTTACTCTTAAAAATTCGCAATGAACCTCAATTCGCACCGGTAGTTAATGGGCTACCAATTAGTGGCATTACCGGAACACTGAAAGATCGCTTTACAAAGACTGCTCCAGAGGCAGTTGGCTTAGTGAAGGCAAAGACAGGAACGCTCAACGGGACCACCAACTTGGCTGGTTACATTGAATCAGGCGATCGTGAATATGTATTTGTGATTATCTCCGATAAGCATCCTCGTACATATTCGGCCGCTAAAAGAGCTCGTGCAACCGTCGATCGAATTCTTGGAAAGATTGCCGCACCGTTATTGCCACAACCAGCGCCGCAGATTTCACCAGAGCCAGTTGTTGAACAACCAGAAGTGGTGGTTAATTCGTAGTCAGGTACCCTAAGCGCGTGTCACTCATCCGCGCCTATGTAGATCTCATGAAATTGCGCGTAGTTGAGCTCTTAATCATCACCACCCTGCCGGCAATGGTTCTTGCCGAAAAAGGTCTTCCTTCCTTTGGCTTAGTGGCTGCAACGCTTATTGGTGGCACGCTGGCAGCAGGTTCATCAAATGCTTTCAATATGGTGATTGAAGCCGAGACAGATAAGTTAATGGCGCGAACATCTAAGCGCCCTCTTGTTCTCGGAACAGTGTCGCATCGCCAAGCGTTGGTTTTTGCATCTGCAATAGGAATTCTCTCACTCGCTATCTTCCAGATATTTACAACACCGCTAGCAACCCTCTTAACTGCGCTAGCAATCTTTTACTATGTAGTCATTTACACAATTCTGCTCAAACCAAATACATCTCAGAATATTGTCTGGGGAGGAGCAGCAGGATGCATGCCAGTACTTATTGGCTGGGCTGCCGTTACCGGTTCACTTACATGGGTTCCAGTTGCATTCTTTATGGTGATCTTCTTCTGGACCCCACCGCACTTCTGGGCGCTTGCAATTAAATACAAGGATGATTACTCAGCAGCAGGTATTCCGATGTTGCCATCAGTCTCTTCACAATCTGCAGTAATCGGGCAGATGTGGTTTCACACCATTGCAATGGTGATCTCATCGACTGCTCTAATCCAGCTAGCCCAACTACCTGTCTGGGTGCTCTGTGTAACCGTGTTATTAGGCGCCATCTTTACCTTCCAGCTATTTGCTCTCAAAGAGAGCTCTGACAATTACGACAGAGTTGCTGCTGGAATATTTCACTGGTCAATTACGTACTTGAGTTTGCTCTCAGTCTTACTAGTCGTTGCTCAGCTTTTAAGCGCTTGAGTTATATCTTTTAGCAAGTCATCAATATGTTCTAGACCCACTGAAAGTCGCACAACTGAAGGTGTAATGCCCATTTCTGCCTGGATTGCAGGTGAAAGTCGACGGTGTGTAGTGGATGCAGGATGCGTAATTAGCGATTTGCTATCACCTAAGTTATTTGAGATATCAATAACTTTGAGTGAATCCATAAATTTAAATGCATCTTTTTGAGTGCCAGCAAATTCAATACCAATGGTGGTGCCACCAGCCTTCATCTGCTTTTTGATGACGGCGCTATCTGGATGAGAGGCAAGACCTGGATATCTCACACTTTTGATCTCTTTACGCCCTTCTAGAAATTCTGCAATCGCTTGTGCATTCTCGGACATACGCATGACGCGCATCTCCATAGTTTCTAGAGATTTAACGAGAACCCATGCGCTAAATGGACTGATTGTTGGACCAGTATGGCGAACAAAAGGAATTAATTTTTCGTAGATGTAAGAGAAAGATCCGAGTAGAGCACCTGCAAGAACGCGCCCTTGTCCATCAATATGTTTTGTCGCTGAGTACATAACTACATCTGCGCCAAGTTCGAGTGGCTTCTGTAATACAGGAGATGCCATCACGTTATCTACGATTACGGTTGCGCCCACTTTATGAGCCAAATCGCTCACAAATCGAATATCAACAATCTCTAAGAGTGGATTACTCGGCGTTTCAATAAAGACGGCCTTAGTTGGGCGTGACAGCGCTTTCTCCCAGGCAGCTTTATCGTTTGCCTTCACGAGTTCGTAAGTAACTCCCCACTTGGGAAGAATTTCAGTGATGACTACGTGGCATGAGCTAAACATCGCTGCCGATGCCACAACGTGATCTCCGGCTTCGACCAGACAGGCAAGGGAGGCAAACATCGCTGACATACCTGAACCCGTTGCCACGCAGTGTTCGGCACCTTCAATCGCTGCCAAGCGCTTTTCAAACATTGCAACTGTCGGATTATGAAATCGACTATAAAGAAAGTGATCGGTTTCGTCGGTAAAAGAATCTAAAGCTTCTTGTGCAGATGTATATGTAAATCCGCTCGTGAGATAGAGAGCCTCGGATGTTTCACCGAAACCAGATCGAGCAAGGCCTTCGCGAACAGCGGCAGTTTGTGGATTTAAATCCCAATCTGGCTCGCCTTTTTTTGGGCGGTCCTGATACCCCCATACCTCTTTGCTCATATGAGTATCTTAAGGTTTGCCCGCTATATTGCCCACATGACCTCCTTAGCAATATCGGTAAAAGACCTCAGCAAGAAATATGAGTCAGGATTTGCTGTTTCACACGCAAATTTTGAGGTTCCACTAGGAACTATCTGTGGATTTGTTGGTCCAAATGGTGCTGGCAAGACGACAACGATTCGCATGTTACTTGGACTCATTTCACCAACGGGTGGGACTGCAGAAATCCTTGGCGAATCAATATCGCATCCTGAAAAATATCTTTCCAGCGTTGGCGCAATGATTGAAGGCCCAGCTTTTTATCCAGCGCTTTCTGGTGAAGAAAACCTCAAGGTTTTGGCAACTCTCGGAGGCTTTCCGGTTGAGCGAGTAAATGAGTTGATTGCAACTGTTGGTCTTGCAGGTCGTGGCGGATCCAAGTACAAGACTTACTCACTGGGTATGAAGCAGCGGTTAGGTATTGCAGCAGCGCTATTGCCAAATCCCAAGATTTTAATTCTCGACGAACCTACAAACGGGCTAGACCCAGAAGGTATTCAAGAGGTCCGGGACCTTTTAAAAAAACTGGCTAGCAATGGCACAACTGTCTTTGTCTCATCACACTTACTCTCAGAGCTCGAACTCATTAGCGAATACATCGTGATGCTTCGCAAAGGTGAAGTTGTCTTTGCTGGAACAATGAAAGAGTTGTTATTGCAACAGCAACCAGTAATTCTGGTCAAGACCGAAAAACTCGCTGATCTCAACAAGATTGTCGAGATAGCGCAGGCAGATGGACACCACGCAATTATCCGTTCTGAAGTTGCTCATATTGAAGGCCCTGCCGAATGGGCCGGAACTCTTAATCGCAAAGCCTTTGATGCCGGAATTACCTTGACGCAGTTAGCGCCGCAACTACCAAACCTCGAAGAGACATTCTTTGAGATGACAGGAGATCCCTCATGATGCGCATTGTCTTTGCCGAGTGGCGCAAACTCCGTCGTCCTACTCTCTTCCTAGGAACACTTGGTGCCGCACTCTTCTTTACTGGGCTAACAAACACATTCTTGTATCTCATGATTGATTCAGAGCAAGGTAACGGAGATCGCGGTCGCCAGATTGGTCGCGAAGTTCTTAACTTGGCGGGTGGCTCTGTTTACGGCTTCTCTTCAGTCGGTGGATTACTTGGAATCATTGCTCTCTGCGTATTTGCTGCGCAAACCGCTCAGGAGTACACCTACGGAACCCTTCGCAATCTTTTAGTTCGCCAACCAGGCAGAGTTCGTATTCTTCTGGGCAAGTTAATCGCCATGAAGATCTTCGCACTCATCCTTGTTGTCATCGCAGCCCTTGTCAGCATTGGAATTTCATACTTCCTCTCAGATCGCGCTAAGGTTTCGACCGAGCTGTGGTTTACATCTGAAGGGTTCCAAGAGATCGGCAAGACGCTACTTAATGTGAGCATTTCAGTGATCTACTTCGGCATCGTAGGTATGGTCCTTGGTTTGCTCTTGCGCTCACCTATCTCGGCAATATCTATCGGAGTTCTCTGGCTTTTGATCATTGAAAATTTAATTGGTGCTGTAAAGCCAGTCACACTCGAGTGGATGCCAGGTAATCAGCTCTCAACGATTGCACAAGGTGGTAGCCCAGAACTTGCATATTCACATGCGCTAATTCTGGGAAGTTCCTATGTATTTGTCGGTGCGATTGTTGCGACTGTTCTTTTCTCCCGAAGAGATGTGGCTAACTAGCGACACTAGGCAGATAGAACTGCAAAGAGCAGCGCACTGATTTATTCTTGAACAGTGCGTATGAAAAGTCGGATGTTGAGCCTTGCCCTCATTACTGGGTTAACACTCGGATCGACGCCTGCCATCGCAAAACCAAAACCAACGCTCGCTGAAATTGAAGCTGCCAAGAAAGCCGAAGCTGCTCAGAAGAAGGCTGCTGATGCTGCGGCCAAGAAGTTAGCGGCAGCTAACCTCACGCTTCGTCAATTGACCGCTCGTGCGAATGAAGCTCGCGCTTTGTATTTGAAGGCACAAAAAGAACTTTCTATTGCCACCGCAGCAGCAGTCGCAGCAGCCAAGTACGCAGAAGAAACGGCAGCTGCGGTAGCTGAAGCACATCGCACTATCGGACGCATGGCTGCAAATGCCTATATTCTCGGCGGAAGTATTAGCGATATCCAACCATTGCTGAGTGCAAATGGCCCACAAGATTTAATGGATCAATTAAGTACGCTCAATAACTTAGGTACAAAGAACACAGTTGCCTTGCAGAGATATAAGGCAGCCGAAATTATTGCAAAAGCAGCAAAAGAGAAAGCGGATGCAGCAAAGGCTGTTCAACAAGTAGCAACTGCCAAAGTAGCAACTGCCAAGAAGATTGCTGATGATGCGCAGGCGCTACAACAGAAAGAAGTGAATAAACTTCGCGCTGTTCAAGATAAGCTGATGAAGGATTTGGCCAAGCTTCGTAATGTCCGTGTAACTCTTGAACAGCAACGACAACTTGCTCTCCTTGAAGAGAGCCAAGCAAATACAGCGACCACAGTCATCAACCAGGCAAAGGTCTGGCCAGATCGCGGCTTTAAAGGTCGTTCTACTTTCCGTACTTCTGAAGCACAACGACTTGCGGCGGTTGCATTTGCGAAGAAGCAAGTACAAGCACGCAAACCATACATTTGGGGATCAGAAGGTCCGAATTCATTTGATTGCTCAGGTCTTGTTTATGCTGCGTATCGTTCAGCTGGACTTGGCTGGCCAAATTGGGATCGCCTCAACTCTGCGCTCTACGCTGGTTATACCTACCACGTTCCACTTTCGCAGCTTCAGCCCGGCGATCTCCTCTTCTATTCCTATAAGGGAAATATCTCAACTATCCACCACATCACAATCTATGCAGGTGGCGGCATGATGTGGGAAGCCAATTCAAAGGATAAGGGCCTGCTCTACTCAAGTATCTACAGCGTTAAGGGGCTTATGCCATTTGGTGGTCGGGTCTAACCTTCACCTATGACCCAAGCGCTCGTTGCTCTTCGCAACGCTGTAAAGCCTTCCCTTGCGCAACTTGAAGCAGGTGACGTTGTGTTGGTCGCAGTTTCTGGTGGCGCTGATTCGCTCGCTCTTGCATATGCAGTCTTAAAGGAAGCAACACCTTTAGCAATCACACCAGTGGCAATTACAATTGATCACCAACTTCAAGAAAATTCTGCAGTGCAGGCAGAAAAAGTAAGTAGGCAATTGAAAGAGATGGGTTACGTAAATGTTCTTATTGAAAAAGTTGTGGTCTCTACTGAGTCCGGCCTCGAAGCTGGCGCTCGCACTGCACGCTATCAGGCTCTTAATTCGAGCGCTGAAAAAGAGGGCGCGGTAAAAATTTTTCTTGGCCACACTCGTGACGATCAGGCCGAGACAGTTCTCTTAGGTTTGGCACGTGGTTCAGGTGCGCGATCACTTTCTGGAATGGCTACAGAGAATGGAAAGTATCTTCGCCCTTTCTTGCAAGTAACACGGCAAGAAACTGAGGAGGCATGTCAAGAGTTAGGCTTAGAAATTTGGAACGACCCACATAACTTCAACGCCGATTTCACGCGAGTAAAAGTTCGTCACGAAATTCTTCCGTTAATGGAGTCCAAACTTGGGCCAGGAATTTCAGCGGCGTTGGCGCGCACAGCTGGCCTACTTCGTGATGATGCAGATGCGCTCGATGGCCTCGCCGCTGCCGAAATTTCTCACCTCAACCTCACGGATATCGATTGCGAATATTTAACTGCGCTGCCGAAGGCCCTGCGCACCCGAGTACTGAGGACTGCGATTTACGCCTGTGGAGCGCCCGAGGGCTCAATTACGTCAGATCATGTGGCCGCAGCCGAGGCGCTGGTCACATCGTGGCGCGGGCAGGGGCCCTTAAGCCTCCCAGGCGGTGTGAAGGTTGAGCGAATTTCAGGCAGACTTTCGCTCTTAGCCCAGCCCACACGACCATGACCGTTTGATCAAGGAGTACACAAGGTGGATCTAGCAACAGTCGGAACCGACGTTGAAAAGGTAATCGCAACAGAAGAGCAACTCAAGAACCGCATTGCAGAGTTAGCCGCTCAAGTGGATGCTGATTACAAAGATAAGAATGTACTTCTTGTTGGTGTCCTTAAGGGCGCAATCATGGCGATGGCTGATCTCACTCGCGCAATGCAATCCCATATTGAAATGGATTGGATGGCTGTTTCTTCTTATGGCTCCGGAACTAAATCCAGTGGAGTTGTTCGTATCCTCAAGGATTTAGATCGAGATATCACAGGACGCCATGTTCTCATCGTTGAAGATATTGTTGACACAGGCCTGACACTTTCTTGGCTTACCGCAAATTTGCTCTCACGTGGCGCTGCCAGCGTTGAGATTTTAACAATTCTGCGTAAGCCAGAAGCCGCCAAAGTTGAAGTCAAGGTCAAGTATGTGGGCTTTGATATTCCGACAGAATTCGTAGTTGGCTACGGCTTAGATTTTGATGAAAAGTATCGCAACCTCTCATTTATCGGTGTGCTTGCTAAGCACATGTACTCGTAAGGAATTAGATGACTTCCCAGACGCCTATGAAAAAAATGAAGAAGTCGGTGAAGCCTGCCAAAGATGGCGCTAAGAAGGCTCCGCTCACTCGCTCTCAGAAAATCTTACGTGGACCACTTTTCTGGATTATCGTTGCAATCATTGCGGTAACAGTCTTTGGCCAGATTACTAACGCTGCAAACCGTTACACCGAAATCAAAACTTCTCAGGCGCTCGCGGCGATTTCACAGTCGCAGGTTGAATCTGCGGTACTGGTCGATAAGTCCCAAAAAATTCGTCTTATTCTCTCTGGCGGAAACACAATCAAGGGTTCGACAAAAGTTGAAGCTTCTTATGTTGCCCGCCAAGAACCAACTCTGGTTGATGCGTTAACGGCAAATCCTCCCGCAAAGGGTTGGAGCGTTGAAGTTCCGAAGCAATCGTTCCTGACAACTTTCTTCTTCACCTTTGGTCCAATCCTGATTATTGGCTTCCTCTTCTTCCTGATGATGAGCCAAGCGCAAGGTGGTAATCGAGTATTTTCATTTGGTAAATCACGCGCCAAGTTGCAGAACAACGATGTCCCGCAAAATACCTTTGCTGATGTGGCAGGTGCTGATGAAGCTATCGCCGAGTTAGAGGAGATTAAAGACTTCTTGGCTGACCCAGGTAAGTACGCACTTCTTGGCGCCAAAATTCCAAAGGGTGTTCTGCTCTATGGCCCTCCTGGAACAGGTAAGACTCTCTTAGCGCGTGCAGTTGCTGGCGAAGCAAAGGTTCCGTTTTACTCAATCTCTGGATCAGACTTTGTTGAGATGTTTGTTGGTGTTGGTGCAGCGCGAGTCCGCGATCTCTTTAATCAAGCCAAGGCAAATGCACCAGCAATAATCTTTGTTGATGAAATTGATGCAGTGGGACGTCAACGTGGCGCCGGAATGGGCGGCGGTCATGATGAACGTGAGCAGACACTTAACCAGTTACTCGTTGAGATGGATGGTTTTGAAGCAAATGGTCAGGTAATTCTGATTGCAGCAACAAACCGCCCAGATGTATTGGACCCTGCACTTCTACGCCCAGGTCGCTTTGATCGTCAGATTCCGGTCGAACGACCTGATCTCAAGGGGCGCGAAGATATTCTTAAAGTTCACGCGAAAGATAAGCCAATCGCTAAAGAGATTGAACTCGTTGCCTACGCTCGTCGCACACCAGGCTTTACTGGTGCGGATCTTGCAAATGTACTCAATGAGGCAGCGCTTCTAACTGCGCGCGAAGGTTTGAAGACAATTTCTAACTCTCAACTAGATGAAGCAATTGATCGCGTGATGGCAGGTCCACAACGTAAATCAAGGTTGATGTCTGAAGAAGAACGTCGCGTGACTGCGTATCACGAGGCGGGACATGCGCTGGTTGCTCATGCGCTTCCGCATACTGATCCAGTTCACAAGATCACCATCATGCCGCGCGGTCGCGCACTTGGTTACACCATGGTTTTGCCTGATGATGACAAGTACTCAACAACGCGCAATCAGTTACTTGATCAACTTGCATACTCACTTGGTGGTCGCGCCGCCGAAGAACTTATCTTCCATGACCCATCAACCGGTGCGTCCAATGACATTGAAAAAGCTACTGCTCTTGCACGTGCCATGGTTACCCAATATGGAATGACTGAGGCTATTGGTGCAATCAAGTTGGGTGCAGATAGCTCAGCGCCATTTATGGGCCGTGATTATGGACATCAACGTGATTACTCTGAAAATGTGGCAGCAGTAGTTGATGCAGAGATTCGTAAACTCATCGAAAAGGCTCACCACGAGGCATACGAAATCCTCGAAGCAAATCGCAGCATCCTCGACGAGATGGTCCTGCAGTTACTTGAGAAAGAGACTCTCAATAAAGAAGAGATTGCAGAAATTTTCGCCAAGGTTACAACTTGGCCTAAACGTCCAGCTTGGACAGGTTCAGCGATGCGAATTCCATCAACGAAGCCACCGGTTGATATCCCAGAACGTGTTGTTGCAGAAGATGCGCCAAAGAAACCACGTCGCGTAAAGAAATCAACTTCGAGTGAGTGAGATTTCCTCTGTCTCAATGGGGCCAGATGATGGGAGAGCATCGCACCCATACGATCAAGAACGCGCTGAAAAGGCTGTCCGTGAACTTCTCTTAGCTCTTGGCGAAGATCCTGAGCGTGAAGGTTTGCAAGATACACCGGCACGAGTAGCGCGTGCATTTAAAGAGAACTTTGAAGGGCTATGGCAACGTCCACAAGATGTACTCACTACAACCTTTGATATTGGCCACGAAGAGTTGGTCATTATTCGCGACATTGAAGTTTTTTCACATTGCGAACACCACCTGACCCCATTTCATGGCGTTGCACACGTTGGTTATATTCCTAGTGGAAAAATTACTGGGCTATCGAAAGTTGCACGGTTAGTTGATTTATTTGCTCGCCGCCCACAAGTACAAGAGCGCCTTACGACACAAATCGCTGATGCCCTAGTTGAAATCTTGAATCCAATGGGCGTTATTGTGATTATTGATTGTGAACATCTTTGCATGTCGATGCGCGGTGTGCGCAAATCTCAAGCTCGCACAACGACATCTGCCGTACGTGGAGTTCTTCGCGATGCCGCAACTCGCGCTGAAGCAATTAGCCTAATTACGAATCGATAGTTGCCATGTTGGTAATGGGAATCCTGAATGTCACTCCAGATTCTTTTGCAGATGGTGGCCTGCACTTTGACACAGAAGTTGCCATTGCTCGTGGTTTCGAAATGGCTGAAGAAGGCGTAGACATTATTGATGTGGGCGGTGAATCTACACGTCCAGGTGCAGACCGAATTTCTGAAGAAGAAGAACAGGCGCGAGTATTGCCCGTCATTCGCGCACTAGCTGAAAGTAAAGTGGCAATCAGCGTAGACACTATGCGGGCTAGCACTGCTCGGCTAGCTGTTGAAGC
>JACCDP010102550.1_pt1 | contig 15370 bp, 15 predicted proteins | sample 7445841 | NCBI WGS metagenome assembly JACCDP01 (sample SAMN15323441, study PRJNA562643) | freshwater metagenome | isolation source: river surface water | place: USA:Blue River Watershed | collected 2017-08-17 | reverse complement strand
TGGCGAGGTAGGCCAAACATTATTCGGTGCGATAACGGGCCGGAAAATATCAGTGGCGCAATCCAAAACTGGGCAAGCGAGGCTGGTATTGCCTTCCAATACATCCAACCGGGTAAGCCTCAGCAGAATGCTTATGTTGAGCGGTTCAATCGGACAGTAAGGTATGAATGGCTAAGCCAGTATTACTGGGGAGACTTAGACGAAGTTCGAGACTTCGCCACCCGATGGATGTGGTACTACAATCACGATCGTCCAAACATGGCCTTGGGCGGAATCACACCAAAACAGCGGTTGGCCATGGCCGCATGAACTCTACTTCCGATCTCGGCGAGTTCAAGGGGTCAGTGCAACACTCCGTTAAAGACCTCTGCCGGTGTTTTGAACTGAAGCGTTTTGCGAGGCCGGGTATTTAGCTTGTTAGCAATTTCATCAAGCTGGAGTTGAGTATATACCCCCATCGATTTCCCTTTGGGAAAGTATTGCCGTAACAATCCATTAGTGTTCTCGTTTGTCCCTCGCTGCCACGGGCTACTTGGATCACAAAAATAGACTGCCATCTCGGTGTCTAGCGTAAAGATCTTATGCGCCGACATTTCCTGCCCGCGATCCCACGTAAGGCTCTTCAATAAGTGTTGGGGAAGTCGCAGCATCTGCTCAGTTAACGCTCCCACCACCGAAGTCGCTTTGCGGTTTTGAACCTTACACAGCACAGTAAATCTTGATTGTCGTTCCACGACCGTTGCGATTGCACTGTTATTCGCTCCGATAATCAAATCCCCTTCCCAATGCCCAGGAACAGCGCGATCTTCGATTTCAGCAGGCCTCTCGCGGATCGAGATCGCATCAGCGATTTGCCCTCTAGTCGATACTCTGTGGGTTTTTGCATGTCGGAACATTCGTTTTGTTCTCAGGTGCTTTTTGAGCTCCTCGCGAAACAAGCCCCTTGTTTGAATAAACAAAGATTTGTAAATCGTCTCGTGGGATACGGACATTTTTTGCCCATCAGATTGCTGTCTTTTTAACCAACCGGAGATCTGCTCTGGCGACCAGTCGGCTTGTAGTAAACGACCTACTATCTCCCTCAAGGCTACATTTTGAGCCAGAAGCAGTGGTTTGGGTCTTTTCGATCGCCTTAAAAAAGCCTTTTCCGCTAAAGCAGCTCGATACCGATTTACTCCCCCATTTCTGGAAATTTCGCGTGAGACCGTCGAAGGGGCTCGATCGATATCCCGAGCAATATTCCGGATACTTTTCCCGCACGCAAGACCTCGGGATATCAGCTCCCGTTCTTCAAAGGACAATGCGCCGAGACGGCGAATCCTGGACCCTGGTTCAATCCCACCGTGATAAAGCAGATAAGAATAAACCGTTGCAGGTGGTTTGTTGATGTCGCCAGCGATAAAGCTCATAGGCTGTCCTTGCCGCCAAAGCTCCCAGATCCTCGATTTCCTCTCTGGGGTCATTGGGCCGTAAACGTTAGTCATTGCAACCTCCTGATTCTAGAACTTCAAAAATCAGTGTTGCACTGACCCCTTGAACTCGCCTCCGTTAAAAAGGGGAGGATTACCTGGGCTCACCAGGATCAAACCAGAACATCCTTAAGCGCCGCAATATCTAGATGGGCATCGGCCAATAGGCGCTTTAGCTTGCCGTTTTCCAGCTCCAACGCCCGCAGCCGCTGAGCCTCCGACACCGACATGCCGCCAAACTTGGACTTCCAGTTGTAATACGTCGCATCCGAGATCCCGTGCTTCCTGCAAAGCTCGCCAACCTTCATCCCAGCTTCGGCTTCCTTCAAGATCCCAATGATCTGTTCTTCCGTAAAACGCTTCTTCATTACTGCCTCCGTGTGAGGCAGACTCTACATCCGTTACGTACTAACCTGGGGTTTCAGGTCAACTGGACGGGTCATTACGAAAGCATTGGCGGTCGAGCCATTAATCGCGAGCTTGGCTTTATATTACTTGTTACAATTGCGCCCATACCAATAGTTGAATTCGATCCGATCTGCACTGACGGTCCAACAATAACACCTGCACCAAAGAAACAAAAATTTGATATCTCTGAATGGCCGTTTACAACCACTTTATGGCCAAAAAAATTTGAATTGCCCACAACAGTATCATGGCCGATAACTACACTTGTGAGCATCATATTATGATCTCCAATTTCAGAACCTCGATGTAAAATAGTATACCGATCAATTATGTTGCCTATACCCATGTTTCTAGTGTTGCACAAAACGGTTGGATGAATGAGGTTTATGAACCTTGCACCACATGAGTTTAGTCTATCTATAGAGAGCCTGCGCACCTCTGAATTTCTAAAAATTCCATTAACGACGTATATTTCGGGCTTATCGTTTAGGAAATCAAAACCACCAAGAATTTCGTATCCGTACAACTCCCTATTCTGATTGTCTCTATTGTCATCAATGAAACCCAAGAATCTGTATGTTGAATTATCATCACAGCAATCCTGCGCCAAAGATATTAACTCCGGCTGGCCTGTGCCGGCTATCACAAAGCTTTTTACTTTCAAGTCATAACTCCGTGCTTGGCAGATAATGCTTCTTGCCCCCGGCAGCAAAAAGCGGTGAATTTTCAACCAGACGGGATATCGGTAGGCAACCCGTATCCATCGAGAACCTGGTCATTTCTGATTGATTCTCGCCACCACCGTGAATTAACATAGCTGAAAATAATAAGAAACAATCTGTCGACACAGAGAAGCGTTTCAGATTTTTTTCTTCAATCAAAGAGGGGTGACGAATTAACTTCGGTTGGTAAGGTAGGCCAATCCTATGTCCCGATGAGTATCTTTCAACCTTAACTGGATGAGTCTCATCTATATCTATGCTTAACTCACTATCCGGAATATTGTGTGATCCCGGCAGATACCGCATACCTGACACGGTTGCGGCATCCGATAAGGGGACCCAGCAATTGTATTGAAATTTTACTTGATCCGTTAGAGCATATAAGCTCTCCCTATGCATCGGCACATGGTCATGTCCCGAGTTACCCAGAAGTGACTTGGGTCGAACTGCACGGAGCTTCATCACCGAAACCCAAAAAAGCTCTTCCCCGTCTAAAATCCGGGTAATACTTGATTCATGTCTTAAAACCCATTCCTGTAAAACTCCCGAGGCGTTTAATTTTTTCTGTGATTCTTCTACTAAAAAATGAAATTCTGAGCGTTGTAAATTGGAACCCACTCTCACTATTTTTTTTTCTAATTCACTTGTAATAGTTTTCGCGATCAATATAGGTTTTTTATCAACGAGCGGCAAGATAGCAAAACCGTTATTCTTTAAGCTATTCTTCCACTCTCGGATTGTTAAGGAATTCATTTGTCATTTATCTCAATAAAAATCTCTTTTTTTGATATTTTTCCTGTACTTAGCCGTCCAGAGAGAATGGGTATTCTTAATAACTCTTGTTACCGCGCGCAATCCTTCGATCAGTTCTTCCTGATCTATCAATACAGAGTGAGTCAAGCTCAGTCTATGCCATTTGCCAGAAACCAATATGTTTTCTTCTTGATTTAGGATACTCGCAATATGTTGCCCAAAAATATTTGGCTCCTCAACATTGTACTCAATAGAGTTTCTTATTCCGCGGCCTCGGATATCGATGATGAACTCGAATTTTTGTAGTTCGTTGCCTAATATATCCCTTACTATCGCTCCGATTTTTTCGGTTTGAACTAATTGCTTCGGTTCTAAAAGTATACTTTGGGCTGCTATCGCGGCAGCACAAGCAGTTGAGTGCCCCTGAAATGTACAAGAAGTCTCGATACGGCCACTTCCGTCTTTAAATAGCGTTTCAAATTTATTATTCGTTAGTACTGCACTCAACGGTATATAACCAGCAGCCAAAGATTTCCCAATTACCACTAGGTCAGGATTTACGTCTTCCCACTGAAAACAATATGCTTTCCCAGTTACTCCACCACCGCACCAGACCTCATCAAGAATGAGGTGTATGTTGTATCTAGAGCATATTGACCGAACTTCTGGCCAATATGTTTTCGGAGCCACTACATCGCCAACTAATCCACCAAGCATAGTTTCAGCAAGGAAACATCCCACCCGTTCCGCCCCGATTGAAATGATAGCTTGCTCCAGATAGCTCGCCGCTCGAATACCATACTCATCGGCACTTTCGCCTTCAACGCCGTGCTTCAGATAATTGCACTCTGGAATCCGCAACCTATTCTGCGGAAGCATTGGTGAATAAAATTCTAAGTTCGGCCGCTCACCCAATGCAAGTGCCCCGGTTGTTGAACCATGATAAGACTGCCTAGTCGCTATTGCCCAACTTTTCTTTGGACGACTCTCTTCACAATGCGCCTGATAACTCAGCTGAAGAGCCATTTCGCAAGCCTCCGAACCTGAGCCGCCGGAAAAAAAAACCCTATCAAGGCCCCCTGGACTGCCTAAAAGCAATATTCTTGCAAGCTCTTCTCTGATGGGCTCGTCGAAATACTTATAATCCGAATGAGGATATTTTTTAACTTGTTCGTTAATTGCTGTTATAACATCCTTATTACCGCCACCTAGTACGGCAAATCCGGTGCCACCAGCTGTAAGGTCAAGAAGCACCCTGCCGTCCTTTAGCTTGAGCCAAGCCCCGTCCGATTTAACAATCGGCGAGGTCCGAGATTGGTTTGGAAATGTATGCAGGACACTAATCGTCATAGTCTGTTTTGGATCCAAAAATGGCTGCGTTTAATTTTAGCAAGGGTAATAATTTCTGAACATCGACTAAATTGGTAATCCCGCTGGTTGTGAGTCCATACTTTTCGTAGAAAATTTGTATCGGGATATTTCTACCTGTCTTTAACAACCGAACTTCTATAGTTCGTAGCCCTAACTTAGCGATTACGTAGGTGAGTATTGCTTCCTCAACACCCTTTCCAATTACCCTACAACTCAGTACCCAGTCTACCAGCACACAAGAGTCTGGCCGGATTTCTTGCGTTGCAAGTACTGAAATCAAGCCGTAATCTCCATATTTATCGCATGCATCAAAGCACCAAAATTTCTTCTTCTCATCGTTTAGTTCTACCTCAAAACTGTCATTTGAATACCGAATTCCAACAGCATTGAATTGGTTAGTTTTGTTTAAAAGCTGTAGGGCTCTCTCCCGATTAATTTGAGGGTTTACCTCATTGACTTTCATTTGCAAAATTTGGGCTACGGAATACAATGATTGACTGGAGCTTTTCAAGTAGGCTTGTCTTTCTATGTCCACCTGATAGTATCTAGTGCGGTCTATGTCCTCCCGCGTAATCGCGACCTTAGTTAACCATGGTGCGTTCCCAAGAAGTTCAATAAGATCATAAGGATTTTCAAAATCCGGACATAGGATATTCGGGAAACTTGACTTTACCTCTTCTCTCTCCTGTGGGCTATCGTCAAGGAAAACAAAACTGTCTACGCCTAAGCCTAATTCTTGAGAAAGTTCCAAAATTGAGTCGGACTTTTTCAACCATCCGATTTTCAAACAGACAAAGTCGCTCGCTCGCAAAACCATTTCGGGATGTGACTCAATAGCTTTTATGGCAATTTCGTGGGTATTTTTGCTGACAGCTACCAATAAAAAGCCTCGCGCTACTAATTGCTTGAGCACGCCTTGTACCTTTTTAAAAGCGCGCCCTTTACCTGTTAGTCCTCCTAGCTCAATCCCAGAGAGGCCAAGTTCACCTATCTCTCCACCCCATATTGTGTTGTCAAGATCTACACATATCACCTTAACACAGGCATTTGAAAGAGTTGTTATGGCGTTGGCGATTACTTGCGACTGCAATTTTAGTTGAGAGTGATCAATAGGAATATCGGTTAGAAGAGTTGATTTCAGTGATCGAATCTTGAATTCACGATTAATTAGAGATATATTCGTGCAACCATCAAGTAAATTCTCGAGTTGCACTAAGAAAAATGAGATACAGAAATGCTGTGAATAGAGCCGCCCTGGTCTCGATAATGGTTGAGTTGACGGGCCCAAGCTATCAATCGGCTGCATAATAATAACTTCTTTGTTACGAGAAGATAGTTTCCGGCACTTGGCGGAGAAAGAAGCCACAACCTCACTGAGCTTGAGTTTCAAGCTCTCGGGCTTGTTGAAGAGAGACTCATATCCCTGCACGACTGAATCGAGAGATAAGTCAAGTATCACGAAATCGTTCTCGGTCACACCTTCAAATGCTAACTCATAATCATAACTAAAAATATTGCAGTTATTAGCTGTGATTTCTATTAACTTATCTGGGGCTCTTTTCTGAAGTATATTTTCTAAATTCTGGATTAAAAAAATTGCGTTGTAATCAGTTAATAAAGAAATTTTCATCTTCATTCTCTATCTAAATTTTTCCCTGAGACACACTTCTAAGTCCCACATAGATTGGATATTAGGGTTATGTTCAAAGATCTCTACGAGATCAAGGTTGATAGAATATTGTGTTTTAAATATATCCTCTATCAACATTATGAGGCTTAGCAATTCTATGCTTTCGATGGTAGATTCGCCTCCCCTGATAACATCATACTTTGTAACCTGCAGATTTCGTGGCTTTCTATAAATTTCATTAAACTCGCTAATTGCCAGATCAAAAGCGTCAGCTATCCGCTCAAAACCCTTATTTTGACTCATTTTTTCCACAGCAAAGCGCAAATACGTAATGTGCCATGGCGTGATGACCCGTATGTACTAACTCGTCATTCATCGAGAAAATAAAGACGTTTTTGAAGTGAATTTTTAAATTATTTTTTAAATCTAACGGGTGTTTGCAATTAACGTGACCCTTATCTCTCTTCTCTTCTGGAATTAAGTCTTGAGACCTCAGCGTGGGCATTCCCACGATTAATACCGCCGCTTCGCTCATCAGAGCTTTCAGTGAATCAAAAAATAGTAGTTCATCCTCTGTAGATATATGCTCTAAGACGTCCAATAGGTAGACCGCGTCGAAGATTCCAAGTTGGTTAATTTTTTGCGTTATATCGGCAACTAATAAATTAATTTTCCACTCGGCTGTTGAGTAAGTTTCGGCGGAATTTATGAATCGTATGTCCAAATCGACTGCAGTCAATTCTCCAACATGTTGTTTCACTATTCGGGATGCCCAAGCGTCGCCACATCCAATCTCGAGTACATTGTCGATTCCTTCTAACATTTTTGCTACGAACTTGTACCTCGCCAAAGTAAACAAGAGCCTCTTAGGGTCTTTCTGCCAAGTTGAACTAGCAACTATCCCCATGAGGCGTGACTGTTGCCCTTGGTCGAACATGTAGTCATACTGTTCGTTCAAAGTTGCCATCTCTCACTCTCCATTTATAAAAATAAATAACAATCAATTTCCCAGAGAATTAACGATTATCCGATCCAATCTCGAATAGTTGATCTTTTTTCCAGGGCATTACCCGGAGCGATCCATAACTCATATATATCGTTATCGGCTGCATTTTTCCCGCCAAAATAAACCGAGTAAAGCTCGGAGCGAGTCATCATACCGTTGTTGACTACGAAATCTTTCTTGGCGGCTGGTATCAAGTGTAAGAACCGACACTGAGTTTTAAAAAGCGAGAGTACATACATGAGCCCACTTGCGATAATAACGTGTCGACCAAATTTTTCACTTATGTGCCTGATTCCATATGGAGGAATCTCGTAGATTGCCCCATATTTAAGCGCGATTTCTTTCAGTGATTCATTAGCACCAGAAACATTTGTAATTACGGTTCCCGATTCACTTAAAATCGATAGTATCTCTTCAACGTAATCGAGCGAAAAGCTCTTCAACGTATTCGTGACGGGTGAAAATAAAATAGCGTTATGCAGATCAACTTCGAGCGAGTGTAAGCTCTCGTCTATTTGACGCAAAAGCGACTGGGGTAGCACTGGAAACCTATATTGCGATTCTTTCGGTAAGCCTAATATTAGTGTGCGAATATCTAAATCCGTCATCCGTTCAGAGCTCATTGCCTCCGCTATCAGAGGGTGCATGGTTGGTAAGGTTGGATAAATATAACCTGGCTCTAGTATATGGTGTCCTCTAATTGCGAGTTTCCTGCGAATCATTGAGGAATTCTCAACGGAAACGAAACTTAGCCAATCTTCAGTATAAATCTGAGAAAACATAGCATATTGAGCTGGCAAAAACACGACCACACTTCGCTGGTGAAGCTTGTGAAATTCCTCTAAAAAGCAAAGCGTAATGAGTACATCGCCAAAAGACCCATCAATCAGCAAACCCAAGCTATCACGACCAACAAACTTCCGCTCTATCGCGTCAAGTGAACGAAAGTCAAGCGCGTGAGATTTCCATTCAAGCATTTTACCCCCAAAATGGCCATATGTTCCAGTCGGCCACAGAACAATCTTCGTTTAACTATTCACTACAAATGACACAAATCCATAAGTCTCAAGGACCTATGAAAACACGATACACTTAAACTGTTACACCACAGCGAGGTTTAAATCGTTAACTGTCCATTCTGATGTGGTCTACCCCTTAAAAAAACTTTTCAATAATATCCTTTATTCCAGCAAGAGAATCCGCCGTGGATTCAAAAGTTTCTGCGCAAGAACCAAAACCATAGCGACAAAATATACCTTTAATATCATTTACTTGAGCGGCTTCAATATCCTTTATTTGATCGCCAAATAAAAGACAATTGCTTCGGGTTAAATTTAGGTGGCTTACAAGGTAACCGAGCAAGTCGTTTTTATTCTTGCTATTGAATTCTCCAACGCAGTAATATTGATTTAGAGGAATATAATTAAAACCAGATTTATATAGATTATTAACGCCAGTCCGAGGTCTGTTTGTCACGACGCGATACGCAATATTTTCCCCATCCATAAAATTGAGTAGTTCGTTCAATCCAGAATAGGCAGCCCAAGACTCCATAGGAGTATTGTCATGATGTGCTCTGAAAGCAGTGCACAGCTTGATAATTTGGGATGCATCTGCGTTTGGGATTACACACCTGAAGATGTCTTCAACTCGAGATCCTATTAAATTACTAGGAAAATCAATTCTCTCAAATCCAACCGATTCTGCCGCATAAGCGAGAGAGTTCAGGATGTCACACGACGTATCAACAAGCGTTCCGTCAAGATCGAAAAAAACTACGCCATTTTTTTTCATGAGTGGCCCAGCTTACAAGCTATCGATACTACTGCCGTACCGTGAGGAAAGGGTTTCGAGCCGCTTTTCGTCTTCTTTTGCAATTGCTGAGTAGTAGTTGCCCTTGTTTTGTAGCCACAGCACTTCGAATTTCAGAGCTTTGAAAATCCCTATTTCGTAATTTCCAATAGATTTTTTAAAATCGAACATTACTTTTCGCGTCTCATAGTAACTTAACGACTCAGGCATAAACTGTAGAAATAGGGGGACTGAGGTGGCAGATACGCCGCCACCTATCCCACAAACTATATTTCTATTGCTATCTTTGGACCGAGTCATAAATTCAGTGGCTATTCTCATCGTTTCGGGATGATTGATACCTTCTCGAGTGAGGCCAAGAGAATAAGACAGATCATTGCGACCGACTACGACGCAGTCAATTTTTTGAAAACTAGGCGAGGTCGCAATCTCCTCAAAATTTTTCGCACATTGTTTAGTTTCGAGGTTAATTGCAAATGATATATCTTTTCGCTCTTCTGCAGAAAACACTTTCTCAAATGACTCTACATATTTTTTTAAGGCGAATTCACTTTCAATCATTGGGGCGACAATCTTACTTGCTCCTAATATTCGCGCATCAAACATGTCTCTGATAGCCTCACAACCACCAATTTTTATACAAAGATCCAACCCAGCACGTGTCACCACTTCCTTCAGCCTAACACCCTCCTCAAACCGGGTTCCCTCCGCTTCAAATTCGGCCTTGATGCCGATCACGCCATGGTTGTCACGTAGATCACAGAGGATTGCAACCATCTTCCGCTCAATTATATTCATAATATATCTCCTATATATGGCATCACTTGCTCTCTTAGTTCCTTACTAATCTCAGGCGTCATCAAATGCAAAGGGTTGGACTCCAAACATCCAGAGGGTAAGACCCGACTAGAAATTTTCGGATAGTAACTTTGTTCAGGATGAATAGTCACAAGGAACACATCGGGTCCTTGTCTCTCAAATCTGCGATGAAATTCTTTGTTATCAGCGAAACCCTGCGATATTCGATAAACAGGAATATTGAACATCTGTTTTATTGCCTCCCACTTTGGCAATTTGAGTCCGGTTTTCACGTCACAGCCCACGTAACGGCCCTTGAAATATGACCGCTGAGTCGCACGAATGCTCGCATATCCGTAATCGTCAAATATAAAAATTTTCAACCATAAATTTCGTCTACTTACCGAGCCGAGTTCCGGCATATTTTGAGCAAAGCCACCATCTCCCTCAAATAGGATCACTCTTCTATTCTGTAATGCTGTGCTTACTCCAAATGCGCCAGCTAAACCGTAACCCATTGACGCGAGTGATTTATTAGAGATAAGAATTTGCCCGGATTTCTGAAGAAAGCTTTGATAGGCACAAGTGAACGCGCCGCCACTACTGCAAGGAATCACGATGTCCGAACTCCTGCAATGTTCAGATATCTCCTGATAAAAAGTATAAGGGCTGATATATTTTTTCGAATAGCTTTTATTTGAATTTACTTCATTTACAGGTAATAGTTTTTTGACTTTCTTGCAAAAGGATAACCAATCATCGTAATCGAAAGCTATCTCATCACTAAGAAATGTTAATACCTCGTTAGCATCGGCTTGAATACCGTGCGTGATACTCGGGTGGCCCTTTTTTAGCTCTGATGGATCGATATCTACTTGAATTATTTGACCTTTTGGCACGAACTCCCTGAAGTTAAAGCCAGTTTGCTGGAGTCCCAATCGTGTGCCTAGCGCTATTAACAGATCAGCTTGCTGAATAAGAATATTTGAGTATCGCATTCCCCAAGTGTTAGGCCTACCAAAGTAATTAGGCGCTCTTGAATCTACTCGATCCGCTCCGTTGTAGGTGGTCATAATAGGAAATCGAAAAAGAGCTAGCTTACGCTTGAGCTTGGCTGCGAGCTGTCGGCTAATTCCGCCTCCTAGCAAAAGGACAGGACGTTTTGATTTCCTAAGCGCGTTTACCAACAATAATTTATTGCTCTTGGATAACGATTTAAGATTGGCTGGTGGGACAATATGATGAGCTGTATAGTCTAATTTTTTTGTCTCCAACGCCGACCGGTTTACAGTTTGTCCCTGAACATCGATTGGTATTTCAATGAATACAACCCCCTTACGCCCACTCCACGATTCTCTGACAAGATTGAGAAAGGCGTGCTTTGGGATTGGCTTTAGCAATCTTGTTGAAATCTTACTTATTGGCGCAACGATCTCTGTACCATCTATTTCTTGAATACCTCTCTGTCTCACTAGTCCCGATGCTAGATCAGTCGTTTTTACCTGGCCTCCAATTACTAAAAGCTCCCTGCTTTCCGTTTGTGCTCCCGCAATTGCAGTCACTATATTGGTTAAGCCTGGTCCAGCTGTAACCAAAGCGAAAGCTTTTTTTGTAGAGCATTCGTTTTGGTATTCGGCCGCTATCCCAGCAGTTATTTCGTGTACGACTGGAATCAACTCAAGCCGTCGACTAACACTATCCGTGAGGTGCATTATGTTTCCCCCACCGAGAGAGAAGCACCTTGAATACCCAAAATCAACCAGCCATTCAGCGATTAAATCGCTGTATTTCTCTGGTTGATTTATGACCTTTTTAGAAGTGACCAAGGTATTTCCCCAGACGCTCGACTGTGTAATCTAAACTTTTGCGCTCTAGTGCAGGCTGCACTCCTACCCAGAAAGTGTTCTGCATCACCAAATCGGTATTCGTTAGATTGCTAGCTACCCTAAATGATTGTCCTTTGAAGCTTGGCTGCCTTGTAAGATTTCCGGCGAAGAGAAGTCTTGTTCCAACTTTCTCTTGGTCAAGATAAGTAAGCAGATCAAGTCTATTAACCGGTGCCGTTTTTTTGAGCGTTATAGGGAACCCAAACCAGGATGGATCGCTACCAAAACTGGCCTCGGGCAAAATCAGAAACTCTTCCAGATTAGAGAGTTCATTTTTTAAAAACTCAAAGTTCTTTTTACGAGTCTGGATAAACTCCGGCAGCCTTTCTAGCTGCGCTAGCCCACAAGCCGCCTGCATATCGGTGATCTTTAGGTTATAACCCAGGTGGCTATAAGTGTATTTATGGTCATAACCGTGTGGGAGATCACCCAACTTCCAGCCAAAGCGCTTGCCACAGGTGTTGTCTTTTCCTGGGCCGCAGTAGCAGTCTCGTCCCCAGTCGCGAATGCTTTCCGCGATGCTACGCAATTCATCAGTATTGGTGAATACCGCACCGCCCTCGCCCATCGTAATGTGGTGAGCCGGGTAGAAGCTCAGGGTGGCAATGTCGCCAAAAGTTCCTACCAATTGACCGTGATAGGTTGACCCTAGGGCGTCGCAGCAGTCTTCAACTAGCCAGAGCTTGTATTTTTTACACAGCTCGGTAACCACTTCTAGGTTGAACGGATTGCCCAAGGTATGGGCCAACATAATCGCTTTGGTCTTGGGTGTAATAGCATTTTCAATAAGGCTCGCGTCGATGTTATAAGTGCCCAATTCGATATCGACAAAAACAGGCACAGCACCAAACTGTAAAATCGGGTTTACTGTCGTGGGAAAACCCGCTGCTACAGAGATGACTTCATCACCCTTCTGAATTGCCCGACTACCCAGTTTTGGGCTCGTAAGCGTGTTAAACGCCACGAGATTTGCCGACGATCCCGAATTGACCGTGAGGACATGCCTAATGCCTAAAAATTTTGCGAGTTCCTTCTCGAAAGCCTCATTAAAACGACCGGCAGTGAGCCAGCCATCAAGGCTTGCTTCCACCATATTCTTGATTTCCTTAGAACCTAAAAGCTTGCCAGAGGGGGGTACTGCGGTTTTACCTGCAATAAAGGGCTGCGGAGCTAAAGATATGTCGGTATAGGCTTCTACCAAAGAAAGAATCTCTTGGCGCAAGGTATCCAAGCGATGGTCCGCAGACTGTGTCTTCACATTCACTGAAGCGGAGTCCCAAATTGGGATAAATGAAGACTTAGTTACTGACATAGTAATTTCAGCTCCAAGCTTATAGGTCTGAAAAACTTGTAATTTGCGAAAGACATACTTCCTCTATATTCTTGGCTTTTCGCTGTGAGAGATACCAATCACATGTGTGCGTTAGAGCTGTCTCTAATCCCCACTTTGGTGTCCACCCTAATAGAGCACTTGCCTTTGAGCAGTCTAGTTTGAGGATCTCTGCCTCATGTGGCTGGGGAGCCGCATCAGCCCTCCACTGCAGGCCTCCTGGAAGGCACTGGGCTAACAAGCCAAGAACTTCTTCTACCGTACGCACGTCGCAATCGCTAGGGCCAAAGTTCCACCCCCCTGCAAGCGTTGGATCTGAAAAAAGGCGCTCAACCAAAACAAGGTAACCAGAGAGAGGCTCAAGAACGTGTTGCCAAGGCCGGGTAGCGCGAGGGTTACGAATTGTGAGGCAAGAATTTTCCGAATGGGCCCGCATCGCATCGGGAATCAGCCTGTCTTCTGACCAATCCCCCCCACCAATTACGTTACCCGCACGAGCGGTGGCGACAGCAACGCCCTTTTCGTAGTAATAAGACTGACGAAAAGCAGACACCACCAGCTCTTGGCAGGCCTTACTACTGCTATAAGGGTCATACCCTCCAAGGGTGTCGGTTTCACGGTAGCCCCAATGCCATGATTGGTTTTCGTAACACTTATCGCTCGTAACGACGAGGATGGCTTGTAGATCTTTGCAGCTAAGCGCGGCCCGCAATAAATTCGTCGTACCTAACACATTGGTTTGGTATGTCTCTAAAGGATCTACGTATGATCGACGCACAAGGGGCTGAGCAGCAAAATGCAGAATAATCTGCGGGTTTGCTTTGAAAAGAGCATCAGAAAGCGCCGTGTGATCGTTGACATCAGCGAGATGACTCTGGGTGAGGTGCCGCCCGAGTTTTAATACAGAAAAAAAGTTAGGGTTGGTATTTGGTGATAAGGCATAACCGGTGACCTTCGCCCCTAGCGCAGATAACCATAACGTAACCCAACCCCCTTTAAAACCCGTGTGTCCAGTTACAAATACTCGTTTATCTCGCCAAAATTCTGGGGCCGGCAGGCGGCCACTACGTGTCGGCGAAGGCTGCGCATTCAACATTACGACCACACTTTCCAAGGCGCATTGCCAGATTGCCAAAGAGACTCGAGCAACTCTTTCTCTCTCAGCGTATCCATAGGTCGCCAAAAACCACGATGCTCAAAAGCCATTAGTTGTTGGGCCTTAGTAAGCTCTAAAATCGGGGAGGCTTCCCAAGGTGTGTCATCCCCCTCAATCAACTCTAAACACTGCGGGGAAAGTACAAAAAACCCACCGTTTATCAACCCTCCATCGCCACTTGGTTTTTCAAAAAAACTAGTAACCTCTCCTGCGTCAACCGCTAGAGAACCGAATCTACCCGGAGGGCTTACGGCCGTAACAGTTGCCAATTTCCCGTGTGACTCATGAAAATGTATTAAGGCTGAGAGATTGATATCAGCAACACCATCGCCGTAGGTAAAACAAAATGCCTGTTCAAATCTTAGATACTCCGAGACTCTCTTAAGCCGTCCGCCGGTTGCTGTGTTCTCTCCGGTATCCACTAAGGTGACTCGCCATGGCTCTGCATTGCGTTGATGAACTTCCATTTGATTATTTTGCATATCAAACGTTACATCAGACATGTGTAAGAAATAATTTGCGAAATACTCTTTAATGACATAGCCCTTGTAGCCACAGCAAATTACAAAGTCATTCACGCCGGCGGCTGAATACATCTTCATGATGTGCCAGAGAATAGGCCGACCACCAATTTCAATCATTGGTTTTGGTTTTAAATGAGTCTCCTCGGAAATTCGCGTTCCAAGACCACCCGCCAAGATTACGGCTTTCATCCCATAACCTCGTCTTTAAACTTGCAAGCAAAATCCGTAACGCAGGAATGCTCTCGTCTCCACTCATCCGCAAACTCACAGTTCCTCATATGTTCAAACCAAGGTCCGCCGCGGGTGTAGTGCACAGCTCGCAATTTCTCGTATTGCGGTGCATACCACCCCTCTAGATAGTTCCATCCCTTGTCGATACTGCCGATCTCCTCATCATCGGCCCACAAGAAGCGATGCAGAAAGCTTGGGTGTGCACTATTGACTAACTCTTTAGTGAGCGCCCGAACTGCTGGGTGCTCTAAGTTAAACACCATGAATGAAGACC
>JACCDP010569900.1_pt1 | contig 15374 bp, 12 predicted proteins | sample 7445841 | NCBI WGS metagenome assembly JACCDP01 (sample SAMN15323441, study PRJNA562643) | freshwater metagenome | isolation source: river surface water | place: USA:Blue River Watershed | collected 2017-08-17 | reverse complement strand
GGGAAATAACTAAATTGGCGGTTTATGCAGAAAATTATGTTTCGAAGGCTTTATGTTTTATTTTGCTTGCTCTTAGGAATAACTTTACTATTAATTATTATTCACCTAAGGTGTAAAGATTATTTCGAAAATCCATCTAAAGATATAACAGAAAATATATATGAGGGGAAGACAAAAATTTCTATTTATTTATCGAAATATGAGCAGCACAGTTATTTTGTGCATGTCAGTTTTAATAATATCAAATCTCATGTTTTAGTGAATGATATTGATGTTGAATTGAGCGCAATTCATATTGATACAAGTTTTAAGTTTTCATTAATGAAAGTTCTTGCATATAATGGCATGCAAAGTTGGGATAAACAGGAATTTAAATGCTTTTCAGAAGTGTTAGATTCTTTAAAAATTATTGATAGTTCAAATAATCCCTATTTTGGATATGATTTTATTTTTAGCCAACCCATTAGGGAAGAATCACAAGATTTCCTGGTTAAAATTAAGCTAAATTTCACTGAAGAAAGTAAAGAATGTTTTGTGGAAAAGGCAATAAATATTAAACGGAAAAATAAACTAAAACTAACTCCAATTGATAGCCATAGTGATATAACATTTATATTAATTCCTATTTTTGGGGTTTTAACATGTGTTTTATTGCTTATTATTATTGTTTCTAAACTTAAAAAAATATCTCGTTAATATAGAAGCCCCTGCTGGATCGGACGTCTTCGTACTATCCTTGCCTGTAGCCAGTAGTTGTATAATGTTGCACGAACGAGGACGTCCCTGCTTGCCGCAGGCAGGCGCGCTAACAGGGTAGGAGATGTGTTTTAATTTGAGCAAAAAAGAAACGATTTTTCAATGGCTGAGTTTCTAATCTATAAATCAAGAAAAATGGCTTTTAAAGTTATTTTAGGCATACTTGTTCATGGAATAGGAGCTATTGGATTTTATCAAAATGATAGTTTTCTTTTGATGGGCTTATGTTTGTTGGTTTTTATTGCGGGAATAATTTTTGGGTTATATGATTTACTGGACACAAGACCCAGAATTATTATAAATGAAATAGGAATATTTGATCGCTCAATTAATTACCCGATTATTAATTGGGAGCTAATCCATGATGCATATATAGGAAATGCTGTAGGGGGTGAAGCCATTTATTTTGATGTGGATGTAAGATATGAACCTGCATATAAAAAGAGTAAATTATGGTGGAAAATAAACAGGTGGGCTTTTGATGATTCTGAGTTAATGCAATTGAATATAAATTTACATGGAATTGAGGTTGATCCTGATAAATTGTTAACTTTGATTAAGAGCATTATTAAATTGAAGCATTCTACAAATGAGCAAAAAGTAAAAGTTATAGAAGACTGGAATCGACTAATTTAACCTGCTGGACCGGACGTCTTCGTCCGATCCTTGTCTGAAGCCGGTAGCTGTCTTATTTTGCACGGACGAGGACGTCCCTGCTTGCCGCAGGCAGGCGCGCTAGCGGGTTCGCGAGCAGTTTTGGGGTGTAAAAAAATTAAAACAAAAATCACTATTTTAGCGTCAAATACAAGCAGTTAATGAATTTGCGTAAATATTAGGTAACTCAAGACAAATACATGAAGAAAGAATTTTTATCTATTAAAATTATGCAACATTTGGTTTTGTTCTGCATTACCATATTACCTGTTGTCGCTCAGCAACCGATAATGGTTAAAGATGTGTATGATTTTAACACAGGTGATGAATTTCACTATAAGGCAGAAGGCGTTCCCTCCGTACCGCCTAATGCGATAAGAATTAGAATTATTGGAAAATATTTGTCTTCTGCAAACGATTCGGTTTTCTACATAAGGGAATATGATAATTATACTTCAAAAGTTGTAACCACTCCCTCTCCACATCTGGAATATACTTTTAATAAAGGAAAAGATACCATTATATATACCCAACTTAATTCAATTGCCGGCTGGATACCAGGAACAGTATCAACAGATACCTGTTTAAAGATAAAAGACTCTTTATACACCGATGCACAGTTATGCAATATGAATATATACAGCTTCACCCGTGTGGAAAACTATTGTCATTTTGAGCCCCACATCATAACCAAATGCTATGCTTTAGGGCTCGGTCTTATAAAAGAGTATGAATATTATAATCAGCCTCCTTTTCTATACCACAACAAGCATTTGTTTTATTACAAGAAATCAGGAATTCCTTGCGGAACCCCCGATTTGTCAGCACTGTTCATTAATGCCAATCCGGTCATATCAGCTATAGATGTTTACCCGATTCCCGCCAATAATATTTTATATGTCACTTCAGTATTTGAAAAAACAGAACTCCGCCTATACAATTTACTTGGTTCACTCGAAAAAAGTTTCATACTTGAAAGCGATAGTAATGTTGATATTAGCAATTTACCGGAAGGCCCTTATTTTTTGCTTGTTAGGCAGGGTATTAAAGAATACTCAAAAAAAGTACTGATAAGGAGGTAAAACTATAAACTCCCGGGTTTTTTCTGCAGAATCCGACCTCCTCGCCCGATCCTTGTCTGATACTCCCTTTCTCTTAAAAACAACAGCCCCCGGTTTTTCCCCTGTTTTTCCACTTTTCATAAAACCCCCTTGCTTTTCCGGAAAATATTTTACTACTTTCGGAACAGATATGTTTTCATCGGCAGACAAAGTCAATAAAAGTTCAGTAACTGTTCAGCGACAGTCTGCCCAGCCTTTTTTTGCAAGAAAACACAGCGAGTCCTTTTTTTCAGGTACCGAAACCAGCAGCTCTCACACCTCATTTATACAACCTAAATTAAGTGTAAGTCACCCCGATGACCCACAGGAAAAAGAGGCAGACCAAATGGCGAATAAGGTAATGACCATGCCCGAAGCCGCTCCTGTAGCAGCAGCAGCCAATCAGCAGGAGGAAGTACAGCGTAAGGAAGGAGAAGAGCAGGAGCTGCAGCGCAGTGCAGAGGAAAAGAAAGAAGAGCAGGTTCAGAAGATGGATGCGGGTTCCATTCAAATGAAAGAGGAGGAAGAAGTGCAGAGGGCGGAGGAAGAGAAGGAAGTGCAGCGTAAAGAAGAAAAGGAAGAACACAATATTCAGCGGGCAGAGGAAAAGAAGGAAGAAAAAATACATCCTAAGTTATTTGATACGGCTGCAGGTGCAGGCAGCATGAGCTGGGTACAAGCCAAATGCAATACCTGCGAACAAAAAGAGAAAATAGACAGAAAAATACATAGTCTACCCCATTCTTATACGGTACAGCGTTCATCCAGAGGTCCCCCGCAGGAAGACAATCATTCAGGATTTGAACAAAACTTACAGAGCACTCGCGGCTTAGGTTCGCCTTTGCCGGCAGATACCCGCAGCTTTATGGAAAGCCGTTTCTCGGCCGACTTTAGCGGCGTACGCGTCCACACCAACGATACTTCCGTACAAATGAACCGGGAAATCAACGCCCAGGCATTCACCTATGGAAACGATATTTATTTCAACAGTGGCAAGTACTCTCCTTCTTCCTATGAAGGAAAATCACTATTAGCCCATGAGCTTACCCATACTATACAGCAGGGAGCCAGTTCACACGTAGCCAGCCCTGCAGGTGCTAATGCCAGCGTTTCACCTAAACGTATTTCCCGTAAAAAAATGATTCAGCGCAGTGCCGGTAATCTGGCTACTGCTGTAACCAATGCCCGTTCCGAACAGGGTAAGGTCATTGCCAATAAAGAAGGGCCAGACGGACTGCGTTTTGGGTGGCAGCGCCTCATGGATTATTTTAAAACCACTTTAGGTCCCGAAAGAATTGTACCCGACAGCATGGCCGGAGCCGATCCAACAACAGTTCCCGAAGGAAATATTAAAAAGAAAAACATTGCCAAGGGGGTAAACGTTATTACCCCCGATGGGCAGTTGGCTAAAGGAGAAAGGGATGCCATGCCCAGCTGGTGTGGTATATTTGCCTTCTGGGCTTTAAACAAGGCCGGTGTTCCCATGAAAAAATGGCTGCTTGGCAAAATGACTATTGAGCCCGGAGCCGCTTTACCCAAAGGTATTCCTCCACAACCAGGCTACTTAGCCTACCGCAACCTGAGGTCGCATTACGGATTGGTAAGCAGCGTTTCCGGAACGAAGGTAACCACCGTAAACGGCAATACTTCCGGCGAGGATCACCTTGGAGGAGAGATACAAGAGCAAACACACGACATCAGTAACTGGACAGCCTTTATTGATCCCCTGAAACTCACTACCGGTGCAGTGCGTAACCCGGAAGCAGGGGTAGAAGGAAAACCCAAGTCGCTGCGTGAACTACAAAAAGAATTACCTTCCGGCATCCAGCGCAAAGAAAATGAACAACAAGAGCTTCAGGCAAAAACGAAGGAAGCTGCTATAGCACCTGAGGCCACTCAAAAAGAAGAACTTCAGCGTAAAGAAAAAGAAGGAGCGGAAGAAGAAAAATCTGTACAGCCCAAACTGAAAGACACAGGAGCCGGTAACGCATCCGAGAAGAAAGAAGAACTGCAACGCAAGGAAGAAGAAGGACAGGAAGAAGAGAAAGTATTGCAGAAAAAAGAAATGCAGGCTACCCGGCCAGAGCTGAAAGAAGACTTGCAACGCAAAGAAGAGCAGGGCCATGAGGAAGAAAAAGTAATCCATACCCAACAAGCTATACACAGGGCGGCCAACACTTCTCCTCCCGAAGAAAAAGAACAAGCAACTACAGCAAAGGTAGACAGAAAAGAGTCTATTCATCGGGCAGCGAATACATCGCCCCCTTTAAAAGAAGACAAAGAAAAGGCTCCTGTTCAGCGTAAGTCTCAACCTAAAGTACAACGTATCTTCGGTTGGATCAGTGATGCAGTAGAATGGGTAGGTGATAAGCTGGAAGAAGGAAAAAAATGGCTGCTGGAAAAAGTAAGCAAACTCATCATGAAAGTGCCTGGATACAAGGCACTGCGGGTGGTGCTGGGCAAAGACCCCATAAGTGGAGATACCGTTGAACGTAACGGATACAACTTCATTGATGCAGCCTTAGACATCATGCCGGGTGGCTCCAAACTGCAGAAAAAACTGGCAGAGCTGGGCATACTCGACAAGGCCGCGAAATTAGTAGAAAAATTATTTGGCAGGGTAGAAACCCTCATCAGTGGCATCTTCGATACCTTTGCCAGTTTCTTCGACAGCCTTTCATTATCCGATATTAAAAATCCATCAGGAGTTTTCCGTAGACTGGAGAATGCCTTCACCAGCTTCTTCGACCAGGTCATTGATTTTGCCAAAGGCGTGGCCAAAGACTTCCTCGAATTCATTAAAACGGCGCTGCTCATACCCTTAGGTAATTACATCAAAACCAAAACAAAATTCTGGGACCTGTTATGCCTTGTAATTGGGAAAGACCCGCTTACCGATGAAGTGAAACCCTGTACGGGTGCAAACATTCTGAATGCGGTATTGGGCTTAAGTGACTGGGGCATTGAGCAACGCAAAAAAATGCAGGAAACCGGAACCTTTAATAAAGTGGCGGCCTGGATAGATAAAGGCATTTCGGTATTCAGCAAAGCCTACGACATGCTGAAAGCGGCCTTTAAAAACTTATGGAATTACGTGAGCATTGATGCGCTCATGCACCCCATCGATACCTTTACCAAAATATTTAATTCCTTCTGGCAACCGGTAGCATTAGTAGGTAAATTCTTTATTGATGCTGGGTTAGCCATACTTAAAATTGTAAAAGATGTACTCTTTACCTGGATATCGCGGAAAGCAAAAGAAACGAAAGGATACTACCTGGTTACTGTACTCATAAGCAAAGATCCATTTACCGGAGAACGGGTGCCACGTACCACGCACAACCTCATTAAAGGATTTATGCTCATTAGTGATGGAGGCGAAGAGCAATACAACAAAATGAAAGAGAGCGGGGCTATTGACCGGGCAGCCGCCAAAATAGACGCAGCTGTGGATCAATTAGGATTTACCTGGGCTTATGTGAAAGGATTGTTTACTAAATTATGGGAAAGCTTTAGCTGGACAGACCTCCTCATTCCGGTGAAAGCCTTCATCAAAATAATAGACACCTTTAAAGACCCCATCATCAGGCTCATTCGCTTTGTAATTGCCATAGTTACCGCCTTACTGGAAGTAATACTGAGAATGATGGGCTTCCCGGTAGACTTAGTATTTAAACTCATAGACAATGTGAAGAAAGCCTGGGGCATGATCAAGGCCAACCCAACCGGGTTCCTGCTCAACCTGCTCAAAGCCATTAAACAAGGCTTTGTACAATTCTTCGACAATATCCTCACCCATTTGTGGAATGGACTCAAGGCCTGGCTGAAACAGGAACTGGAAGATGCCGGTGTGCCCATACCTACCGACTTTACAGTAGTGGGAATCATTAAGTGGCTGCTGGCAGTGTTGGATATTACCATGGAAAAAATATGGAAGAAACTGGAGCTGAGAATTGGTAAGGAAAAAGTAGACAAAATTAAAAAACTGATATCCCAGGCCGAAGCCCTTTACGACAAAGCCAATGAAGCCATGGAGCTGATAGAAGATATACGCCAGCGGGGGATGGAAGCCATAGTAGACAAAATAAAAGAAAAACTCAGCAACATCTGGGAAATGGTGCTGGAATCGGTGAAAAGCTTTATCATGGAGCAAATCATCAACAAGGTAACGACCAAGCTCCTTACCATGCTTGATCCAACGGGTATAATGGCCGTCATCAACAGTGCCATTGCCTTGTATAAAGCCATACAGTCGTTTATTAAATACATCACCCGCATGTTACAAATTGTCAATTCATTTATGGAAGGCATTGTGGAAATATGCATTGGAAACATCAGCAGCGCAGCCAACTTCCTGGAAAACTCATTGGCCAGCGGAATACCAATAGTTATAGGTTTCTTAGCCAACCAGGTAGGACTTGACCTGAGCGGAAGAATACGGGAGGTGCTTACCACCGTAAGGGAAAAAGTAGACAAGGGCCTCGATTTCTTAATTGATAAATTAGTGACCCTGGTAGAGAAATTAGTAACAGCAGGTAAGAAGGCTGCCAATAAAGTACTGAACTGGCTGGGTCTGAGTAAGAAATTTAAAGTAGACGATGAAGAAAGCCATACCCTGAAACTAAGAGAAAATGGTGGCAAAGTAGAGCTAGTAATACAAAGTGTGACCACTCCTATTATTGAATTTTTGGATGCCTATGCCCTGAAAAAGAAAAATAAGAAATCGGATGTTGACAACATAAAAACATACGTTACCGGAACTGTGAACAAGCAAATTGACAAAATTGAAAAGGAAACCGATGAAGCTAAAAAATCGGACATGAGCACCAAACTGCTGGAATTAATGGTGGAACTAAGTGAAAAAATTCGTTTGTTGCTGGGCGATGCGACACTACCGGTAGACGTAGTACAAAAATACGGACTGGAAGGAATGGCAGGAACCTATGCCTCTATGCCTAAACCTACAGGCGATGATTTTACAGCAGATCATATTCCGCAAAACGCTTTATTTATTGAGGCCAGAGACTGGAGAAATCCGGAAGACAGAACCAAACTCTTCCCCGCCGGAACCAATATGGCTACACATGCCGCCAACCGTACCGCTCTTGGTATAGCTATGAATGAATACAAACTAAGGCACATGGATGGCAGAACCTACGGAGGAAAGGGCACCGGAACCAAGAATGAGTTTGTAGCCAACCTGGATACAGAGCTGCCTAAAATAAAGCATGCCAATGAAGACACCCGAAACAAAAAACGTAGGAAAAAGGTAATAGACTTAATTAAAAAAGACATGACAAAAGACATTAGCGCCATGGAAAAAGTCTATGACAAAAAATTAAAAGATCCGGTGTGGGCAGATATTCAGGAATTAGAAACTACCAAAGGATTGAAGAAAAAAGCGAGGGAAGACCTGAGAGAAAAAATAGTAGGTCAGGCTAAAGCAGGATTGGGCCTGATGGGAGCACAGGATTTGGATACTTTGGCTGATTAAAGAATAAAAATTAACTTAACCTTAAATAAAAAGTAAAAGCCGGTAAATAATGAAATAAACAATAGGTTTTGTGTGAAAGTGTTGATCAGAAAATCAGGAATAAAATTAAGGAAAATGGATAAAATAGTTAGTAAAACAGACATATAATAAAATTTATATTTACGATATGGAAATACTTCAACAGCTACTACAGTTTCAGGAACAAAACGGCCGTATTTACGACCTTAATTTTTCCGGACCTTCACCTGCAGCAAAGGAAAAACTCATGGAGCCAATTCCTGAAAAGGTACAATACAATAAAATTGCCCAACACTATTCCGGTTCGTTAATAGTAATTCATATCCAAAAGAATAGCATAAAATGGATAGATGCCAACGGGAGCCCTAATGCAGTAATTGCAAATTCCCTGCAGGATTTTATCTCGCTATTGCCTTATGGTACTGGTTTACTTTACGATGCCCTGTACCTGATAGAAAAACATAAAGGAAAAAAGGAGTTGGCAGAATACCTGCTGGAAGATTTTCCAGAGCAGGTATGGAAGAATGCACTACAGAATAATGCGAAATCAGTGGCCAACCATGCTCAATTTTTAAAGTTGATGGAGATCCTGAAAATAGAAATTACTCCTAAGCCACTTGAAATGCTGATGGCAGCGAATGCTTAAGTAAATTACAACATACCCATGAAAGCAACCAGATACAGGCGTTACCGGAGCAGAAACCGAAATGGAGGCACTGCTTTAATTTCCAGGAAAGAGACGAATCAGGAACAGCATTTTTTTGCTCCTCCCTCTGCTGCTTCCTTTTTTCAACCCACCACCCTTCACCGCAAATGTGAGGGTTGCGATAAGGAAGAAAAGAAAATAAATAAAAAAGACAATGGAGCAGGAACAGGCGGAGCGGTGTCTACAGCTGCTTCCCAAAAAATAACTTCGCTTCAAGGTGGAACGCCATTATCGGCTACCAGCAGGAATTTTTTCGAACCCCGCTTTGGTGCCGACTTGAGCGAGGTGAGGCTGCATAACGATGCAAAGGCCCATGATATGGCAGCTACTGTATATGCGAAAGCCTTTACCTATAAAAACAACATCGTATTTAATAAAAATCAATACCAGCCCGAAAACAATCAGGGCAAACAATTATTGGCTCATGAATTAACTCATGTGCTGCAGGCTAAGCAGGATATGGCATCCAGAAGCATTTACAGGGCACCTGTTGATTCAGGTTTTGACATCAGGGGAATTTATCCTGGAGCTGCCGGTCAGCCTTCCACCATATTTTTCGAAATGGGTCAGGCTGGTGTTCCACCATCCGAGACTTCTAAAATCCCTGCATTAGCTGCTCCACCTACCCGAAACCTTACGCTGGTGGGTACTTCCAGTGAAGAAGGTACTGCCGGTTCTAACCTTTCACTCATTAACCAACGCTTAAGAGTAGTAGATTCAAAATTAAAGTCGGCGGGGCATAAAGCCCCCCGCACGCTTACGCCGCAGCCCACAGCGGGAACAGGAAATATAGATTACCGGCGGGTGCGGGCAGTAGACGTTTTTGAAACACCGGCGGTAGTTCCTCCGGGTGGTGCCATGCCCAGCGGAACACCACCTTGTACAGCTACACCGGCCAACCCGCATCCCGAAAATGAACCCTGCGGATTAGCTTTTACCCTCTCACATCCCTTTGCCATGATCTGGACCTCTGTGGCCAATGCCCTGCTGGCTGCCGGTAACCCCGCCGCGGTTGCTCACGCTGCGGCGTTATTTCCAGGTATTCCGGTGGCTACTATTTCCGGTCACCTCAGTAACCTCAAAAAACAGGTAGACGACCTGGGTAGCCATCACCAATGTCACAATACCTGTGATGGCGGCTGCTCCAGACCTGCTTACAATAACGGAACCGGTGCCGGACAAATGATGACCCTTTGTCCGGGTTTTCTGGAGGATACCAATCCCATGAGTCAGGCAGAAACACTGATACATGAATCATTACATGCCACACCCGGACTGGCTACCCAGGACACAGCCTATTCTACCACCAGACTTATTTCCACACTCACCGGGGCACAGGCTTTAAATAATACAGACAGCTATGTATTGCTGATACTTAGAATTATGGGAATTGCTCCTCCTTCAGGTGCGGCTGTTCCTGATACCATTGATCCGGCTATTACCGGGGCAGACCTCAATTTAACAAAGTCTGCCTTGTCTTTCTTAGAGCAATGGCTCTTAAACGCTGAATTCGACACCAGCTTATTATACTCAGCCATCAATAGAAATATAGGTAGTGCTACCGGATGGGCTGCTTCCGATAATTTTGAAGCGGAGATGGCTCACTCCATTGCCTCTTTTGTAAACATAACTGACCCAGGGCCTTCGGCACCTTTTGCTACAGCTCCTAAAAATGGCGATCAGGTTAAAGTAGCGGGGATGTTTGACAGATATACACAACTCAGGCAAAAGGTATATGTAACCGGACTTACAGTGAATAAAGCAGCTAAAGGCATACCAGATTCCTGGAACTTAGCCACCAATACCGTAACACTGGGAAGCGCTTTCTTTTCCCTTGCTCCGGAAGATGCAGTAAAACATTTATTAAAGCTAATGATTATAGCATTAACGACTGTGCCACGAGGCCTGCAAAATCCTTACGTTGAGTCGGCCAATGAAATACGCAAACACCGTTCTACGGGGCCTTGATGAGTGGGGCAGCTAATACTTTGTATGAATAATAATAAAACAACCATGATTTTAGAACAGGAAATTGAACAATTTGCGGAGCTGGTAAGAAAGCGCTTGAAAGACTATTTTAAGCAAGAAACTACAACAAGCCCTCTGAGCAGACTTTATACTCTGGATACAGCTCAGGAAGAAAGCCAGTTGGAGTTTTTCAGGAATAAATATGCCCTAACAGATGAGGAATACTTTGTTTTTATTGCCGCATTAATACCACATGTAAAACCATCATTTTATAATGATCTGATACAGGAGGCACTGCCTGGAGGAGGTGAGTTTACAGAGTTTGGCGGCACTAAAGGACTAAACCACCGAGGGGTATTACCTACCGGCGAAACCCTGCAGTTTATACTGGCTGGTGATGACCTGGAGAAACGATTAAATATTCAAGATATCTTTAGTGAAAGAAGCACCTTTTATAAACAAAGCCTGTTGTGGCTAGAGCCGGTGCGGGAAGGGGAGCCTGTTATGAGTGGCAGAATTATTATAGCGCAGGAATGGATAGACAAAATTTTATTGGGTAAAGAATACGAGCCCCGATTTGGAATGGATTTCCCGGCCAGAAAAGTAACAACAGAAATGAGCTGGTCCGATTTAGTATTGCATCCGCGAACTGCTCAACAAATACAACACATCAGTACCTGGCTCGAATACCATGAAAACCTGATGCAGGACAGTAACCTGAAGAGAAAAATAAAACCCGGTTACAGGGTCTTGCTGTATGGCCCCCCGGGTACCGGAAAAACCTTAACGGCCGCTTTGCTGGGCAAGCAATTCAATAAAGATGTTTACCGGGTAGACTTATCGCAGATCGTTTCCAAATTTATTGGAGAAACCGAAAAAAACCTCGAAAACGTATTTAGAAGAGCAGAGAGCAGAAACTGGATATTGTTTTTTGATGAGGCCGACGCTTTATTTGGAAAACGTACCAATGTGCAAAGCTCTCACGATAAATATGCCAACCAGGAAGTATCTTACCTGCTGCAACGGGTAGAAGATTATTCCGGATTGCTGATTCTTGCCAGTAATTTTAAAAATAACCTGGATGATGCGTTTATCAGGCGTTTCCACGAAGTAGTTCACTTTCCTTTGCCCGATGCACAGGAAAGAAAAATACTGTGGGAAAAATCCCTGCCCGCCAGCATACAATTAGGAAGTGATGTAAACCTGTCGGCCATAGCCAACTCTTATGAGCTTACCGGAGCATCCATACTAAGTGTAGTACAATACGTGGCCTTACGTTCTTATCAGCAAAAAAGGGAAGAACTGGTATATGAAGATTTTATTGACGGAATAAGACGGGAATTTATGAAAGAAGAAAAATCCATTTAACCAAATTTTGCCGTATTTTTACATGACAAATTTTTGAAGTACGGCTTAAAACAAGTGATTGTTAATAAATTGGTGTTCAAAAAAGACTACTTTGCCGATGCTTTGAGTATATTTATCTTACAAATCTAACTATTCGTCGTTTTTTCATTTTTTATTAACAATAAGTTGAATAAATTGAAATGTAGAAAAGCACCTGACATTTCCGGCTTAACATGTACTTAACGAAAAGATGGGGCTGAAGTAACAGTTGAAGGAGTAAAACGAAGTAATTTAAATGTAAAATAAATATGCCTATGGAAAATCTGGTAGACATACTAAACGATTTAGAACTTCAGTTTCCCGAATATTCTTTTAGCATTGGCAAAAGAGTATTTAAAAGATGTATAGTAGCAAAAAACACGCGCTACACGGGTGCTGATATTGTGGTGAAACAGGATGGTATTGTGGTTAGGCCCGCGGTTCCTGAATCAAAAACCAGACTGTTGTTTGGTAGTGGCGGACTTATATTTAAACTGTTCAATAAAAAATTTGATGAACCTTCACTAAGAATTTTTCGTTACCTGAACAACAGTTATGAAAGGGTGCGCCTGAATTATTAACCCGCTAACAATTTATTGTTGGTAGCGTTCCGTGAAATAATGGGCGGTTTTGCTCACAGGAAACCTGAACTTCAAAAAGTAGTCAAAATCAATAGCTGTACATGATTTTACAATACCCCGCTCAAATGCATACTTCCTGATTTCATTCAGTAACAACCAGTATTCTCCTTGTTTTTCCCCTTGGCTAAATTCATGAGCATAATGCATCAATGTTTCAATATATGTTAGCGGAGCTACAATGTTTGATCTCCTTCGATACACGGCTGCAATAACCCCATTTATTTCCAGTACTTTTTTGCCATCTAAGTGATGGAGTATGTGTGAATAAAAGTGATAATAAATCGTGTTTTCTTCCAAAAATTGCACAATATTCCTGGCCTCCTGAATAGTATACACTGTTTTAATAAAATCAGACTTCTGTTTTGCATCAGCATTGTACTGAATGAAAATAATTTTCCGGAATTTCCTCAGAAAAGCTTTAAGCTTAAGGATACCCATTTCACGGCCAATCCTGAGCTTTTCCTGATTGTAATACTCATTAAGTATACAGGGCACGTTCAGGTAAAGGTATTTCTCTACCGATACCGCTTTTACACCACCTAAGTAAGGCGCAATAACAGAGTCTATTTCCTGCTCCAGCTTGCGATTAAGCTCCTCATTGCCTGTAACGTCTTTGCATGAAAACAGGTAAAGAAGGGGAAGAAGTAAAAGCAGTTTCCAGGGCCTACGCATTACAGAAGTATTTTGTCTTAGATTTATAAATAATACAGACTCGTCTACTAAAAATACAACTTTAATTTATACCACAACAAGGTAGATATTGGCATTAAAGGCTTTCTTTTGTGACTAATACGAAGACGCCTGATAAAATCAGCATTCATATATCGAACCCGTGAATATGGGCTTTAACAGAACTGGTAAGGCAATTCTTACAAATGGCAGTTGATGCTTCTCGAGCTAGATTTAATACGCCCCGGGGAATAGAATATAATATAGCGGTTCATACAGGGGAGTCATGCCAGGTTTACAGGACTTGTTTACTAGTTAAGCCCAAAAACAGGTGTTACGAAATTATGTCAATATCGAATGTAGTTTCGAATTGCAGAAATTATTCAGTAATAGTGGATCGTAAATTTATTGTAAATAATTGATAATTAAATATATATAATACTTTAGAGTAGGCTGCATGAAAATAATAAAGTAATTTTTAAGCAAATATACTTTTCAAAGCCGTTGAAAATGTTGTTTTTTTACACCTGTAAATTCAACTGCAGTTCTTTGAATACTACATGTTTATACTTGGTACAATGCCTTTCAGTTACTTTGAGTTTAATGAAAAGAGGGCTTACTTGAAAAACGGTAGTGAGAAGTATTCAGGAACAGCTTGCAAATAAATAAGACAAAAAGATAAATTATAAAATCTGTAACGCTTTTGTGGTAGGATTAAACATCCTTGGTTAGTTGGTTGTAAAAAGGTGCCTTTGGTTGGGGCACCTTTTTAATTTTGGGGTATCAGCCAGCTTATCTTGTTAAAGGGTGAAAGGCTTGTTTGGGAGGGGTATGACTGTAACTTTAACTTATACTGAAGTGTTGGAAATATTGATGCTCTTGAATAGGTACAGCAAACCTTAATTCCTCAGTTATTGAAATAAAAAAGTATGCAGAGAATTAGAATAATAATCAATTTACCGGATTCATTGCTCACTTATTGATTCATTGAAATATAACCATTATCAATAAGATTTTCATGCCCGGTTGCGGTATTGGCCGGACTGCGATCTATTTCATGAAAAACCTGTAAAGTGGCCGAACCCTGAAAAAACGAGATTTCTTTTAAACTCTTGCCTTCCAGTTTACAATGAATCCAGCCCGGAAAATTAAATAAGGCAAAGGTATGCCTCGAATGAACCTCCTTGTACAAAGGAAGTAGCAGGGTTAAGGCACTCGTCCAAATATCTTTTCGGTATTTTTCAGAAGGTTCAACAATCAGGTCTTTTAATAATTTTATTAAGGTTTTTTCCATGAGGGAGTAGCAATTGTTTTTGTATAGAAAGCGGTAAGTATTTTGTATAGAGTAAATAAGCAAGTCGGCCTTACCGGTTTCAAAGTATAATATAAGTTTGTAGAGGTTAATAAGGGTGATCAGGTTTTTATTTTCACCCTTAGGGTAATAAATACTCAGCATATCTATAACTTCCAGAGCCTTTTTAAAATTAGGATCATAGAAATAGTTTAGAGAAATGTAATACACAATAAGTTAATCAGGAAACCATTTAGACAGAATAATAACTACAGCTATTTTTTATTTCTGCACAGAAGGCATAATTCGATGTTGATTTATAAGCGTTTATTGATGAGTGAGAATAGCAGTTGCGTAAAAAAAACAAGGTGTTTTTGTATGAATTTCGAAAAAGGGCAGGGGATCAGAATTGGAGAAAAATGCCAGATGCATCAGGCCTATTTTTTCACATGATCCTCTCCATACCGCATCATCTGATTAAAATTTTTTTCTTCTAACGTGCACTTGATCCAACCTACAAAATTGAACCAACGGTATAATTTTGCTTCTAAGCCCTGGTAGTTAATTTTATTAAGTTTATGCAAGGTATCTTTAAGCTTTTGTTTTTTTTCAGTTAAGGTATTGGAAACAATCAGACCCTTGAGTAAACGCAGTATTATTTTTTCGAACTCAGTATTTTTATTGATTTTAG
>JACCDP010394691.1_pt1 | contig 15374 bp, 15 predicted proteins | sample 7445841 | NCBI WGS metagenome assembly JACCDP01 (sample SAMN15323441, study PRJNA562643) | freshwater metagenome | isolation source: river surface water | place: USA:Blue River Watershed | collected 2017-08-17 | reverse complement strand
TGCGCATATATGTACACAAATGACGCAACAAAGGCGTCGCAGGCGTGGACATTGGTTGCCGACAAAATGGCAGCAGACGGTGCCACCAAAGCGGAAATTGAATTTGCTCACAGAAATTTCAATATGCTGGATGCTGAGCGGTATTATGTGGAAAACAGTTTTGATTTTGTGCTGCAAAGTGTTGGCGTATTTGAGTGTGCCGACATTGTAAAAAAGGCCTGTGCAGTGATGCAGCGCAAATTATTGAATTTTGTTGATGCATTGGATGCCAATATTGTGCCGATTTTGGCAACGGAGGTATCCAGTCACAAAACAACAATGGAAAACTGTTTTGACGTGATTTTGGAAAACGAAGATTATACTTTGGGTAAAACGTTGGAGTTTTATTTGTATGATACCTATTATGAAGGGCGCAAAACACTGAGTTTCTGCGGATTTAAAAAAATGCATCCGCACGACACGCACAGTAGAGTGCGCGTTGCATTCAAAGAACCGGCAGACAAAACTGTTGTGAAAGCCCTGTTTCGTGAAGCGGCTATTAAAGTGCAAGAAGTGTATGTGGCGATTCATAAACGGTTTTGATTATAGTTATATAAAGACCTATTGAATACAATAAATAATGAAAACTGTTGGATTTTTAGCAAACGACCTTTGTTTAAGAGGCGTTACTGTGGCTTTGTATGATTATGCATATCATAATCAAACAATTCTTGGAAACAAAAGCGTTATTCTAAGCAGATGCGACGGCAACAAAGATGCATACTTAAAATTTGCAGAACATTTTCCGATTTTTTTATTTAATGATGCCACAGATATTGATACCATTGTAGAATCAAACAGCATATCGCATTTATATATTGCAAAATATGGGCACAATGACGGAATCAGTAGCACAAAATGCAAAAATATAATTCACTGCATATTTAGCACCACAGAGCCGCACGGGGATTATTATCTTGCTGTTGGACAAACAATAAATGATATATATAATACACGCTGCGAAGTGTTTCCGCATATTGTAATGCCGCCTTTGCCAAATTGCGGGTCAATGCGTCAACAATTGGGAATTCCGGAGAACGCAACCGTGTTTGGGCGCCACGGTGGCGCGGACACATTTGATATTTATCCTGTGTATGACGTGATTGTTGCGGCATTAAATCAAAGACCGGATATATATTTTTTATTTATGAACACAAATAAGTTTGTGAATCATCCACGAATCATTTATTTACCGGGGACATATAAAATGGCTGAGAAACAAAGATTTATAAACACGTGTGATGCAATGATTCACGCGCGCGGACGCGGCGAAACGTTTGGATTGGCCTGTGCGGAATTTGATGTTTGTGATAAACCTGTAATTACATATGATTTGTCGCCTGAAAAAGAGCATTTAATAATATTGGGGGACAGAGCGCGAACATATAATTCGGCAGAAAGTTTGTTTATGCATTTTATGTCGTTTGATAAAAATAAATGTGAATTATCTGGCATTGGATATGCCAAATATACGCCAACCTATGTGATGCAAATATTTGAGAAGTATTTGAGCACTTGAATTATGGTGTCAGTGCTTTACCATTATTCTCAATGTTTATTCTCCAAATTGGCTTTAAATAAGGACAATTTGGATAATAATGGTTAATATTATAGTGGATATAATGAATCCTTCCATAGAGGGCATTGATAAATACCTTTGTTGGAAGGAGAACAATGGTAAATAATAAAAACTATATATCAGACATCGTCAATCCAGAATTGTAGTGCAATGTATCGCCGTGCAATTTAATATTATTTGGACAATAGTATTTATTGTAATTTTTTCTTGTTTTGTTATTTTTCCAACCACCAACTGCATTATTTGTGATATTTGACAAGTGTATTGTCCAATCAAAGTTTGAAAATACCCGCCTTAAATAAAAATCCATAAATTCTTTTATCCATGGTCGCAGCAACCGACATCTCTCATTTTTTGGAATAGCGTGAAAAAACTCACTGTATGTGCGCGCATTTGCATAATACGATTCCAACGATTCGTGGATAGTGGGTGGTGCTTTGGATATTTGTAAAAAATTTATGAAATTTATTGGTTTTTCACTGGGGTCATTTAATAGTTTGGATACACGTTCTTTGTATGCAGAATGTTTTTCTGTGTTTTGTTGAACCGCTTTAAAATGTTTTTCATACCATGTTTCACCGTTGTATGCAATAGACAAATAATACAATGGCATTGGAACCAGATTTGTACCTGGTTTTTTAATACGAGATTTGTTTTTTTCAATGTCTTCATTGGAAGCACATTCAATAGAAGACATATCATCAAAATATACCTCATTCAAATGTGGATATAGTTGTTTTATGTGCAACAATAAAGTTTTAATCATAATTATAGATCCAGTCCCTTTGTCAAGTAAATTTCCAATGGAGCATTTTTCATCATACATAATATGTGGCATAGTAACACCAACAGCAATATTATTTCTAAAGTTCACAGATACATTTGCGCAATCTGCTATGTTTCCACCAATTTTATAGGTTTTGTTTATTATTGTGTTGTTCCACGCATTCACAGACTCCGATATAACAAACAAATATTTACCAACACGATATTCCATATTCCATTCTGTATATAATAAAGATAACCTTTATTACATAAATTTTATAACACCTAAGCCTTTTTTTTGGCAGCCTTTTCTGCCTCTTTTCTGGCCTTTTCCTCGGCTTTCCTGGCTTTTTCCTCGGCTTTCTCTGCCTCTTTCCTGGCTTTATCCTCGGCTTTCTTGGCTTTCTCTGCCTCTTTTCTGGCCTTCTCTTCGGCCTTTTCCGCATCTTTTTGTGCCTTGGCCTCGGCTTTCGCCTCTTTCATCTTTATTATTGCATCAGCCATATCTTTTATTTCACCAACATCGTGGTTTATTTCTTGCATCATTGTCTCGCGATTTTCGTCAATAAATTCACGTAATTCACGCTGTTTTGCTTTAAATTCGTCACTTACCTCTATGGCATCTTCTTTCAATTCCTCCATTGTTTTGCCCAATTTTAGGGCTTCGCGGCGACGAGTTTTTGCCAATTTTGATTTCAGTCGCACAGTTCTTTTGTATGCAGCCAATAGTGTCTTTTTGTATTCTTTGGCTTGACCTTTATGAGTTTTAATGCGTTCTTTGATACCTTTGGATTCGTCCGTCAAGCGCATTGCTCTATTTTTAAAATATCTGCGTGTTTGTTTGGTGTCCTCCCGCCAGGCTTGCATCAAAGCAGCACGTTCAATTGGAGTCAATCCTTTATTCAATGCATTTTGCTTCATTGTTTTGAGTCGGGTTGCCGCGGTTTTGCGTTCAGCCTTTAATGCGGCACGGGCATTTACAATATTGTCTTCATAACTTTTGGCAATTAATAATTGCTCTTGAACTTTTGGATGATTGTTGAATACAGCACGTTTTGGTTGCACTCGGCATTTTTGTTTAATATTGTAAAACACAGATTGTCTGTATTTTTGAAAATCGTCGTCCAACCCCAATATTGGTTTTTTATTGGTGGCGATATATGGCGCCAATGCAGCGTCACGACGTGCCTCTTCTTCTTCATCTGTTTCATAACCACCACCAGAAGTGAACGCAGTGAACGATGCACCACCACCAGAATATGACGAAGTCAATGATGCACCGCCACCAGAATATGACGAAGTCAATGATGCACCGCCACCAGAATATGACGAAGTCAATGATGCACCACCAGTAGATGATGCCGACGACGATGATGCCTGTTTATCTGAAGACAAAGAACTGTTGGTATTCTCAGAACTGGATTCGCTGGACCCCCGTTCACCATAAAAGGCTCGGCGTTCAAGCAACATATTTTTGGCTGCAGCAACTTTGTCTTTCACAGTTTTGTTAATATCTTTGAATTCTTCGCGCACGGCTTTGTTTTCATTACGCAACACACGTTTTGTGTCGCGAATGTGGCCTTTGATATTACGCAATGTATTGCGCACTATTCGTTTGCACGTTTTTTGTTCACGAGGTTCTTCATATGTGTCGCACGTGGCTTTTATTTCGTCTTCTTCGGATTTGGACAGTTTGAATGCCATAATATTCTCATTATTGGTATCAATGCGCTTTCTGATGGCCTGCAATCGTGCATTGGCAATTCCACGCACCAATTGTGGGTCAAATTGGTTGTAGTAGGGTTCTGACAACAGTGGCACGCGAACAAATGAAATCACCGGTTGCGAAAACATACGTGCGTCTTTTTCGCGATTCAAATGGCTGATGTGTCCTGCAATTTCATTCAAAAACCGCCGTTCGCCTGCTTTGGTGAAGTTACCGGTTTCATCCAAATATGTTTCTGCAAACAAGTTGAAGTTGTCCTCAATTTTGTCCTTGCGTTCACGACAAAGATTCATTAATTGCACCAGTTCCATAGGACTTGTTGTGATTGGCGTGGCAGTCATCAATAAAAGTCGGACTGAGTCTGATCCAGAGATTTCATAAGAACGCATCAAACTTTCATATAATGCAGTGGTGTCCGGTCGTTCAATGGCAGACAAATCAGATTCGCCATATAATTTATGTGCCTCATCAATAATCAACAAGGTTTTTTTCAGCGGGTCTGCTGCGCCGTTGCGTTTTACAAGGGCTTTATATAACGCGTTTTTGCCAGACACAAGATTGGAAAATTGTTTGTATGACATTGGTCGTATTGCCCACGCCTTACTTAGTAATTTCATTCTGCGTTTTGGGTCTTCCAATTCGGCGGCTGACACCAACCCTTTTTTAAATGCATCGGCAATGGTTGCGCTGCAAATTTGGTCAAACATATTTTTCCAAATGTCGTTTTTCAAGGTTGTGCGTGTGACCCATAATATTGTGTAGCCTTCTGTTTCAAAACTGTTTGTTGCCGCTGCAATTGCGCTGCACGTGTTGTGTGTTACCGTAAAATCCCCGAGAAGGTAGCGATTGTTGCCATCCAATGTGAACCCATAATAAGTATCTTCAGCAAGGGGTTCAACTTTTATTCCAGTCACTAATGCATCTTTGTTAATGACACGTTTATCATTTATTTGTTTTCTTGGTATTTTGCAAGGAATATCTTCAAGACCAGAACCACTAATAAATATTCTGTTATAAACGCCTGTGAATACATTGCCTTTGTATTTGCATGATTTTTCGCATATTTTGCTGTATGCTGCAAACCCAAGAGACCGACATAAATACAATATGTTGTCAGCCAGAGTTTTTGATTTTTGAGTTATTTCATAACCCTTTCCAGAAACATCGTAGTGACCATCTGAATCAATCAATCCTGCCAACAAATCAAGACGAATTTGTCTATTGTTGGCAAGATAATTTAATGGAATGTGTTTATTGTTTATTAAATTGTATTTTTTTAATGCATTCAAAAATACATTGTTGCCATTGGCAGATGATATACGATAATCATATTGACTTTGATAATTCAACAACAATCCCAATTTTGATACAGTTTGGTGGATGTAATGTAATACAGTTGAATCCTGTGACGTAATTACTGGATCACGTTTGGAACCATCTCCCAACCAATATCCAATTATATAAGGGTCAAACTCCACAGGTTTTGTGTCAAATTCAACTCCAGTACGATACCCTTTAATATTATTTTTAATATTATTTGGAAGTTTCAAATAATCTTTCACTTCAATTTCAATAACATTATCATTTTTTGCAATTTGCTTGATGTGTTCTTCAGCATCTTTTTGTTCTAAAAAATACTTGCTTTTGATTTTTATAGTTTTTGTGTCAATCCAAGTAGCGCAATATGGTTTGGCATTTCCATTTTTAATATATTTTACACCAGTGTTGGTAGGTTTCAAACAAAGAATATGCTCAGAATTGACAACATAAGGGTCTCCCTTTGTTGGCACAATTCTATACATCATATCTTTTCCAGATGCCAGCGACAACACATTTCTTGGTTTTGAATTATCGCCCATTAATTGGTCTCCAACTTTAATATCTTGCACCATTTTGATAGAACCGTCATACATAATTATTGGTGTGTCGCGTGCGTGACATTTTCCCGTCCCCACCGAGTGGCTCAGCAGCATACCTTTGCGATTTAGTGATGGTTTGAAAAATTCACTTATAAATTTTTGTGTGGAGTTGTAGTTTATGACAGATGGTGCGCCGCCACTTTGTGCAGGGGCTTGTGGTGGTGCAGGGACTGGTCCTGGCACAGGGGCTGGTCGCATAGGGGCTGCAGCAGAGGGTTTTGCATTGTCTTGCACAGGGGCTTGTGTCACAGGGGCTGGTGCAGGCGCAGGGGCTTTGTCTTTAGACTTGAATAACCAATCAAACAAACCTGGTTTGCTGTCAGTGGTCGCGGGCACTTGTGGTTCGTTGGAACTGAACCAATCAAACAAACCACCTCCACTCTGCTCATCATCGGCAGAGCCGACGCTTCGCTCATCATTGGCACCATAGCCAACGCTTCGCTCATCACTACGCATACCTCCACACAAATTTTTCATTTCCGGTTTTTCCCATTTCAAGTCTTTGAATTCCTCGTTCACAATACGCTGTGCTTCTTTATAATCATAAGGCAACATTAACCCACGCACAACACCATTTTGACAAGCCATTGCAACCGCATCAGCCGATGCTTTTGCTCCACCCACCGTGCTAAATTCGTGTATATTTTTGTTTAAGTCGTGGTCAACCGCACCCGATATATAAACTCGCTCCATATCCACTGCCAAATTAAGCATTCGCAAATCAATACCCATTGATTTTAAATAAAGTTCGTGCACTGTTTTGGAATCATTAAACTTAAATTCTGTGCCGTCATCAAACACGCTGTCGTATATATTTACGTAAAGCGGCCAACCCTTTGTTGGGTGGAATTCCAAGCCTTTTTGTCCACAGGTGCGCGTTCCGCGCCCAATCACCTGTTTTTGGTCAGCCAATGTTGTTTGTGGTTCAAATACGTGAACATATTTTATGTCAAACAAGTCAATTCCTTCTTTGAAACCAGCATCCATAATAATGATGCGCGCCACATCGCCATAAACATTATCCGGTCTGCTATTGAAACGTTTCAATATTTCTTTGCGCATCGGCACTGGCAAAGGCTGGTCAAACACACTTACAGAACTGAGCAAATAAAAATTATCACCTTTGGTTGCGCGCAACACATCCGGATCTGTCAACGTTATTTTTCCCCAGTTGGAGTCTTTTTTCAATACGCGTCGGTGTTTGGGTGCGGTATATGCAAGTCGCATTCCCAACACATCCTGCAATGCAGTGGCCACAATTTTGGCACCAAATGTTCCAGATTTTATGTTGGAAAATATAAAATGCTTAAATTTGCGCCCGTGAACACGCATATCTTCTGCATCCTGTTCTTGTATTTCACGTAATATGCGGTATAATTTAGGCGAAAGATGTTCTATTTTTAACCAATTTAGGTGTTCGCGACCTTCACCTGCATAGTCAAATAAATATCTGGAATCCGCGGACGCGAAATTTCCGATTTTTTGAACACATTCCGGCTTATATGTGACAATCAAATCGTTTGGGTCTGGATTTAACGTATCAATATATGCATCCAATTCGGGATTTGGCGGTATTTGTTTTTTTGGTCCCATCAAATATATAAATTTGGTAGAAACTTTTCGGTGTTAAGTTTATAATATGGCACCTATTGCAACTAATGTTTTGAGCGGACCCTACAATGGATATTCTGCTAAACAAACAATCAATAATTTTAAATCATCGGATGATGCGGCCACCAGGTCTATTCTGCGCAGGGGATGGAATACCCCACAAGCCAGAGGTGTATTAACAGGCAGCGGCGGAGTCCAATACAATCGGGTTGTTACGCCGTTTCGTGCGGTCAATAACTCTGGTGATTTTTTGGCAAGACACAATTATGCTTGTGGCGGATATGCCCCTGGGTCAAATGGTTATATGGGAACAGTTATCAGTCGCAGATTTGGTTTCACACAAAATTGTGACACAACTGGCATTGCTGCCGCTGCTTGCAACCCAAAATTTGTGGCCGATAGTTCAGATTACTTGAGATTCAGAAAACAACGTGCAGTTAACTTGAACTACAATGATGTGAAAAATGGTGGATACAATAATTCCGCACAAAGTGCGTTGCCACGGGTTCGCAATTAAAACCGCTAAATTATCTTTGATTGGGTTATAATGTATAATTATTTAGTTGAATTTGCCGGGACTGTGTTCTTTATTTATGTTATTTTGGCCACCGGTAATCCTTTGGCCATTGGTGGCGCGTTGGCTCTGGTGATATTTTTGGCAAAAGCCAGTTCGGGTGGACACGTGAATCCTGCCGTAAGTGTGGCGATGGTGTCTGCCGGAAAATTACCAGCAACTGAATTGCTTCCTTATGTTGCTGCGCAAGTATTTGGCGGGTTGGTTGCCTATCAAATTTATTTGCGGTTTCGGATGTAATATAAGGAAAGAGCCCATACGGGCTCCACTGTTTCGCAAAGCGAAACTAACCAAGGTTTCCTTATAATCCTTCCTTTTTAAAATATAATAACCAAGGTTAAGGCACCTTCGGTGCCTATAAGGTGGAGCCACCATAGGTGGCTCACTCCTTATAATCCTTCCTTTTAAAATATCAATTTTATATTGATTATATTTATCAATATAATATACAATGCTTTTTTTCATTCCAAAACCAAAACCGTCGTCAAAACCGTCTGGCACGCGCCGTCAAAAAAAATCAAGGAACTATAAACGCACATATCGTCGTCGTGGCTAACCCAATTAACAAATTGCACACCCCGGTTTCACTTGCGTTCGTTTCATCAACACATTGCCAATAAATGTTTTTATATCAGCATACCACTGCTGTGCTGTTGCGTCGCCGTCATCGGTATAATCAACCGTTTTATCCGAGTTTATGTGCAATAACGACATCATATAATTGTCTGACCACACGTGATACGATATGCTTGTATCTGGTCTCTCCGGAATTGCACCAAACCATTTTGTGTGATAGTCGCGGCACCGTTCAAGATAAGATAAGGGAATACCTTCTTCGCCCGACCGTTTGCGTTCGTTCACGCGATTCATACATATTTCTGGACTTGTGTCCATATATATGACACCATCCACACGGTAGTCGTCAATAAATTCGGTATACCACCGATTATATATATCGTATTCCATTTTGTCTATTTTATTATCATCGTGCAACATTTGCACAAATATGTTTTTATCAGCATTTAATGACCGCTCCACAACAATAATGTTTGCATTTGGATTATTGCGAATTGCTTCGCGTATCATTGTTAAACGGCTAATATATGCCATTACTTGAAACATAAATGCATATCTGCGTTGGTCGCCATAAAATTTTTGAATAACGGTTTGTCCTGCTTCGTCTTTAATGCTTTCCCAAATATCTACCGGCTCTTTTAAAAATACAATGTTTGTGTTGGATTCTTTTTTGAACTGATTTTCAATATATTTTAACACAGTTGATTTGCCAGTGCCGATATTGCCTTCAATAGATATAATAATAGGACGTTGCATTTTGTTATGTTTAATAAAAAGAGTTTTGTTTATTTTGTTTTCCAAATAAAATAAATTACTGTGTTCAATTTTTTAAGGAAACCTACGGATAGTTTTGCTTCGCAAAACAGTGGATGAAAACCCGAAGGGTTTTCCACCGTAGGCGCCTGCGGCGCTCGCTCCTTCCCTTCGGGCTCCTTCCCTTATACCTCGGCCTCATAGGGCTCATCCCGAAGGGGGAGCCCGAGCCATTGTGGCGGCCTCGGTTATTTTAAGGAAACCTACGGTTTCCTTATGATCCTTCCCTTATACCTCGGCCTCAAAGGGCTCATCCCGAAGGGGGAGCCCGAGCCATTGCGACGGCCTCGGTTATTTTCAAGTAAATCTACGGTTAGTTCCGCAAAGCGGAACAGTGGATGAATACCCGAAGGGTTTTCCACCGTAGGCGCTTGCGGCGCTCTCCCCCTCCCTTATACATCGGCTTTGGATCACCTTGTCACAGGGCTCATCCTGAAGGGGGGTAACCTTTGCGGTCTCAGCCTGCAATAAATATTATGTATAATATAGCATAACGTATGAACTTGTTAAAATTACTTGTGTCCATTATAATATTTGTGATTTTAGCATTGTCTTTATGGAACGGATTTGTGAAAGAGGGATTTGAAGATGGCGCCGAAGGCACCGAAGGCGCCGATGCAACAGATTCTATATCTTACACCGACTCTGCTGATACGAATGCGAACCCTTCTTCCGACAAAGCCCCTGACAAAGCCTTGGACAAAGCCCCCGGCAAAGCCTTGGACAAAGCCCCCGGCAAAGCCTTGGACAAAGCCTCGGACAAAGCCTTGGACAAAGCCCCCGGCAAAGCCTTGGACAAAGCCCCCATTGAATCCACACCTGACGACGAAGAAACAATGGACATTGCTATTGAAAACACAACAAAACTCACAGAATTGTTTGACAAAGTGAACAATCAAATGGACATTGTGAGAACACTGAAAACGCCATATTCAAACAAAATTGTTGAAGTAAAATTTGTGTCAGAAGAAGGCATCAGTCCAGACACGATAATTCAAACAAATATACTTAACCTGCTCCGCAATGGTGTCAAACCAAATGATGATGATTTGCGAACAAATGCAGGCATTAAGAAATACCAAACATATGGAGGAATGGCGCCCATAATTGACAAATTGATTCAATCAGTAAGTCAACAATGCACCGCAGTCACAGACATCAACAAATGTTACAGAATGTCAAATCAAAAAAACATAGACCGCATTGAATCAATTGTCAATACACATCAATCCATTTTAGACAAAATTATGGAAAAGCAGTAAAATATCTTTGCATAAAACAAAGATATGTCAAAATTAACGTTTTCAAACCCATATAATCCATCTGAGCCCAATTTTAAAAATTTGGCAAACACTCCTGCCACAATCAAACAACTTATGGAAAGTGAAGACAAACCAATGGGTCGTGTATATTTGCGAGACACAGGCGCCACGTGCATTGATGTGTCTGGAGTAGCCGTTGAACGTGTGAAACGATACAGCATAATGGATTTTAACAAAGGCAAATCTTTGTTGGAATCCGCTTTGATGGACATATCAGGAGCAACGCCTGGCACAGATGATGTCCGGTGTGCAAAAGTAACCATCAAAGAAAAGGACATTGGCAATGATAGTGAACGCGAAAATACACAATATGTATCGTTGAGCGAAATAGTGGAGGCGCGGCCGAGAATATTTAAAAACAATAAAAAACCAGTCTTTGTTGCCGAAGGTACCGAAGGCACCGAAGGCTTTACACCATTTGACAAAATGGATATTGGACAACAAGTGTTTTTGGGCAGCGCCACCGTGTTGGCATTATATGTTTATTTTAAGTTGGTTCGTGATTGAGTTTTGCGACGACCATATTTGCAATATTGTTTTTGTGAAAACCCCTTTGGTTTGTGACAATTAATGCTGCGTTTGTATTTGGTTGACCACTTTTTTTTGTGACTGCGTTTGGTCATTCCACCTGCACCAGCATATTCATCAATGTTTGAACCGTCCAATGCATCATAAACTGCTCTGAAATCGCTTGCAGCAGCATCTGGGTCGGGATTGGTGTGCGCAGCGTGGGCAGCAGTTGCATGCATAATTTTATGTGTAGTGCTGTTTGGAAATACCTCTGTAATATCTGACGTGTGATAACGTGAAGCAACCCCATTTTCGATAAGATATGTCAATCCATCAATCATTATTCGTGTCATCATTGCTTCAACTACGCCAATATCATTTATGTAAAACAAATATGTTCTATTAAATTCAATATTTAATGGATATATATTGACAATATTATTGAACGAAATAAAGCGATTCTCATTTTTGAACTTGATATATTGAAGGTTATTATTAATGCTATCTAATATATTATATGAAAAACAATAATGAACTCCGCGAAATGACTGTGCATAATATATTATTTTGTAAAATTTGCCAACCTCTAGTTGGTCAACTGATATTGGTTCTCCAAACAGTTTCATAATATGTATATATTACTAAATACATATAATACACACACCATAAATTGTATTTATCGGCGTTTTTTGCCGCGTTTGGTCATTCCGCCTGTTCCAGCATATTCATTAATGTCTGACCCAAGTAATGAATTGTAAACATCGTGAACAGGATTCTTTGCTGCGGCTTCGCGCGCAGCCGGATCCAACTCAGGAATATTGTCTGCAGCGCGCGCAGCACGGTCAGCAATTGCATACATAATTTTTTCATAAGCACTTGTGAAATATACCCCTGTTATTTCAGATATGTGAAAATATGATGCAACACCGTTTTCTCTTAATAATATCTTTCCATCAATATCTAAACTTGATATCTCTGCTTCAACCATACCAATATTATTAATATTAAACAAATATGTTTTGTTTAATTCAATATTTAATGGATATATTTTTATTATGCGATTAATAAGGATGACGTATTGACCATTATAATATGTAATATGTTGCACGCCAATTTCACTCACTTGACCGTATCCAATACAATTAATATGTCCGTGCGTTAAATGCCTGGTATATATAAATTTATAATATTTGCCAACCTCAAGTTGGTTAACTGATATTGGTTCTCCAAACAGTTTCATAATATGTATATTAAAGACATATTATGTGTGACATCCTACACCTTGGCACATATGAATGTGCGAAGTAACCGTCACTTTGCAACTCATAAATTTGCCTTAAATATCTGAGAAATCGCCATCGGAGCGCGCAGCGCGACGCACCTAATGGCGATTTCAAGTTATATAATTGGCATTTTAAAAGTGCAAAGGTTTAAAATTTGACAACAATACTGACGACCTCTTTTTTAATACTTTTGCAAGCAGACACGGACAATTCTTCGCGTTTTTTTCTGGTTGACACTTTGCGACTTGCCGGTTGCGATTTTTTTTTGGAAATGCTGTTTCGCGAATTCATATCAGCCTCAATAACATCAAAGTTTTCATCAATGTATGTGAGAACGTGGTTTTCTATTGCCCATTTGAAAAAATTAAGTTGACCTATTGTTGTCACCATACCGGTTGACCCCGATACCGGAATTGTAATCCGGTCACGTCTGCAAAATGGGTCAAATCTGGATTTGTTGTATGCTTTTAATTCCAATTTGTAACTGTTAAACACTTTGAATCGCTCCATATTTTCCTCGCCATTAATCACGGTGCTGCAACGGGTTTTTGCAGGAATGCTGTAAACTGTGAAATTTTTTTTTGCATAATTGGTGACAAACCAATCAATAATACGCAGTGATATGCGCGATTGACCATTAACAACCGCAATCAGTTTTTGCAAGTTGTCCTCTGTGTAAAATTCCATTAAATTTGACAACAATAATTCATTCTGTGTTGGACTTCTGTGTTGAGTTGATGACATATGGTTGTGTATCCTCGTCTAAAAATCTTTAAGTGTTTTATGCAAGGATTTATTTATAATATTTGTGTTTGGTATACATATTATAATATCCCTCCATTTCATCATTACTGCTGTCGCTGCTTAAACTTCCGTAATTGTCAAGTCGCGACCTTGATAATTCCAATAATGAATTTGCTTCAGCAACTGGTGTTTTGCCAATTTCCATCAAGGACTGTGTTGCCAATGTATGCGGGTCGTTTCGCATTGACGATAAAGTTGCAACGGGGTCTTGGCGCAAAGATGTCAGACCATCAATTCCTTTATTGTTGAGATAACGGCTGTATGACGGGGGCATTGCTTTTGCAATCCGATCCCGCTGCGTTTTGTATCTGTTGTAGGATTTGACCGCTTGTTTTATTTTTTTGCGTAAAGACTTGAGTTTCTTTGTTTTTGGCATCTATAAACTATATACGAATATAATATTAATCATAATTAATGGAACCAGACTCTCGTATATGTTGGGATGAATATTTTATGTCAATTGCAACCTTGGCCGCGTGCAGGTCGCCGTGCCAACGTCTTCACGTTGGTTCTGTGATTGTTAAAGATAACAGATTGATTTCAATGGGATATAATGGGTATTTGTCTGGCTGCAAACACATATCGCATATTCGCGACGGACACGAACAAGCAACTATTCACAGTGAAATGAATGCATTGACAGATTGTGCTAAACGCGGTGTTCAAACCGCGGATTCCAAAATATATATAACGCATTATCCTTGTTTGAATTGTTTCAAAGCATTGTGCGCAAGCGGCGTCACAGAAATAATATATTTGAATAATTACAACAATGACCCTTTGGTGAAAAAAATTGGCGAGGAAGCAAATATACGTATTCGACAACTTTATACAGAGTCGGCGTCGGCATCGGTGTCTGAGTCTGTGCCAGCATCCGAATCTGACTCGTAACCGCCGGCAGTGGGAAGTGTGTCCATACAATTGTCGTGGTGTCTGTTGAATACCATATAATTCCAATAATTGTATATATAATCTATTTCGGTGAGTTGATTGTATATGCGACCCATAAGTTGATAAATTACTTCATATGCGCGGCAAAACTTTCGGTCGTGACTCAGCAGGCGTGCTGATAGTGCGGCAACTTGTGATTCTAATGCTGCGATGCGGTCTTCGGTTGACATTGTGTTGTGTGTTAAGTTAATTGATGTGAAACAGGGATGCAAATCAATTTTGTCGCAAGTTATTTTGTTGTGTAAAAATATAAATGCAAATATTTGTGAAAACTTTAACAGGAAAAACTATTGCCTTGGAAGTTGAACCATCCGACTCCATAGAGAATGTCAAACAAAAAATACAAGACATTGAAGGCATACCTCCGGAACAACAGCGCCTCATATTTGCCGGAAAACAATTGGAAGATGGGCGCACGCTGCAAGATTATAACGTGCAAAAACAGTCAACGTTGCATTTAGTGCTGTGAGACTTTTATAATTCTGAAAACAATATTTGTTTGTAAAAAGAACTGCATAAAAATAGCGTTAAAATTGAGCATTTTATTTATGCAATTAGATTGTTCCAAAGACCAAAGACCTAAGTATTTTACAATGCACGAAGACCACTACGCCAAATTGCAATCCGGACAGACAATCCGTATTTCCGACGACCACGCATTTACTTGTGTGTATCAAGGGAAAACCATATTCTCAGCACCCTGTGGAACCATTTACAAATCGCTGAGACAGTTTATGCTGGCCAACTGGAAGGCCAGAGGAAAGACCACCACCAATGGTGATGCTTGGAAATATTGTGAAAAACAGTTGCCAGATGGAAAATGGGTGAAATGCAAAAAACAGGTATTTGTTGCTGCTGAACCTGTTGCTGCTGAACCTGTTGCTGCTGAACCTGTTGCTGCT
>JACCDP010678557.1_pt1 | contig 15375 bp, 12 predicted proteins | sample 7445841 | NCBI WGS metagenome assembly JACCDP01 (sample SAMN15323441, study PRJNA562643) | freshwater metagenome | isolation source: river surface water | place: USA:Blue River Watershed | collected 2017-08-17 | reverse complement strand
TCATCAATAACCAGCTCAGATAGAACTTTGCGAAGGGAGGCACGAGCCCTTGAGACGGTGTGGCGAACAGCAGACTCTTTAATACCAAGCTCTTTTGCAATCTCAGCAGTAGAACGTCCTTCAACCTCCCACATAACCAGAGCAGCACGCTCTGCTGGGGATAATAAGGAGAGTGCTTGGCGAATAATTGCAGCATCTTCTGCAGCAGATATTGCTAGTGAGTGATCCCCTGATACCTGCCAAGCTGATTCCACCTCAGCTGAAGCCTCATCTAATGCAACTAGATTTGGGCGTCTATTTTCAGCACGGAATAGATCAATGCACAGGTTTTCAATTGAGCGGTGAAGATAGGAAAGGGCGTGATCATTACTTGATAACTCAGGGGCAGCAAGCATAAATTTAACTAGAGCTTCTTGGGTGATCTCTTCAGCCTTTGCTTTATCCTTAACAATCCGATTGGCATGGGCAATAAGCTCGGATCGGTTTTGTGTGTAGAAAGATGAAAATTGGGCAACGCTCCAGGAAGAAGGAGTTGAGGACTCAACTGACTTGGATATCTTGGCTTTAAATGCCATTTGATTTTGCCCCCTGCTTTACCGGTTTTTTGTTTCAGAGTCAGCCGTCACCGCCTCTAATTCCCTCTACGAATTGACTGGCCATTTGTCGTGATTATAGGACAAATCGGACAAGGATTCCAGGTGAGTCCAAATTCCATTGGCAACACTTGAGGAAGAGGTTACCACTATTAGCTATCGCGCTTATATTTCACCAACACGCGCGTAATTAGTTACTTCAAGCGTGGGCCCTGTCGGGATCGAACCGACGACCCACAGATTAAAAGTCTGTTGCTCTACCGACTGAGCTAAAGGCCCATATCTAAACATAGACTTTAGTGTATCAAAAAATTATTAAATGTCCATATTCTTTGCTTTTAAAGGGAACTAAAACCTTAAGGATTTTGCATCAACTTTATTAATCTTTAAATGTAAGTTAAGAAATTTCTTAAATTAAAACTAAAAAATTAAATAAGAATTTTTAATAAAAAAGGAGCAATTTTTATTTATCGTAAATTTCTAGCCAGTTTGAATTAATAGGTAAATTCGCATTAGAATTTTGATGAACAAAAAATTCTTCTTTAACTTGCTCAATTTCTTCAAATGAATAAATGCTTGACAATGCAAATGAAACTTCAATCACATCTGGAAATTTATAATCCCCAAATGAACCAAAACTTCCATTATTGTTAGCATGAATATGAAATACAGTATGACTGGCTAATAATTTTTCGAAAATAAGATTAAATTGAGATAATCTATTCACATTAAAAAAAGATGTTAGTCCATGAAACTCAATTATGATTTGCTTAAATTTTATGATCTCAAATGATTGCATCTGTTCTAATATATCCCATTCATCGCCCTCAATATCTAATTTAAGAATGTAGCTTGTTTCTTGAGTAGACGACATTAAATTTGTAAGAGTTGTAAAAAAATCGTTTTTGACTAATCCAAGATGTTTATGAATCATAATCATATTACTATTAGTGGGAACAAAATCAGGAATCGACCCATCAACCATGATAACTTTTTTAACTTTTTTAGAAATTTCTTCATCAAATGAAAATTCTTTACCAATGCCAATTGAAAATACGAGATCACTATTTTTATCAAAATCATCAATTAAAAAGTACCCACCATCTCCTAAAGTCCCAATTCTAATTAAATCAAAATTGACTGGTCGCTTTGGTCTCAATTTTGCAATCAAATCAAATATATCTTGTTGTATCTTTGCATTTAACTGGTACTCGACTTGCGCGATTCGTTCTAAAACTTTATGTTGGTAAAGCAATGAAAAAATTATTTTTGATGCAAAAATTTTTGCTTTTAATTTAATAAATTTTATCATATTGTAGATTTTTACTAAATTACTTGTCTTAAATTATTCTCAAGGTTAAATATAGTTAATAAAAACTTACAAAAATTTATCCGATTGTTCCGTGGTGTTAGAATTTTCACGCCCAAACACTATCATATCTAATTACTTTACTTAAATGATATTCTACAGATACACTTTAACTCTTATGCGATTTGATAGTAATTTAACATTACCAAATGTTGTCAAGGAATTATCTCGAAGTCGTAATGACGATAATCACTTAGAAATTTGGGCAAAACTATATTATGATTTAACGAATAATTTGCCTACATTAAATAATTTGATGGACTTAGATTTTATCTATTTGCATGAAGGTTTAGATGGCTTGATTAATTATTGTCGCAACACTTTGATTAAGCTTAGGTTAAAAAATGTTGAAATGAAAGAGTTTGCGCCCAATAGTATTTTTATCGATATATCTCATACATTTTCATACCCATTTTTGACAGGAATTCAAAGGGTAGTGAGGTCATTATCTGTCGCGCTCAGTTCTTATGAAAATGTACATTTTATAAGATTTGACCCTTCAATAAATAACTGGGTACTAATTGGTAAAGAGTTTAATTTTAATAAATCTCAAAAGATAACATTCAAAAGTAATAGATTTAATATACTTTTGACTCTAAGTGAAATTAATAAAGCATTTTGGTATGGAATCTACAGTATGTACAAGTATCTTAACTCTTCGGAAAAAAGTTTCATAAATAATTTTAATCTAGAAAAATATAAACTAATAATTTCAAGAATTCGTCAATGGCGGATTCAATTGAAGCTAAAAGCTAAAAAGCAAATTATTCCTGATTTTACAAACCAAAACTTATTTATAGTGGAAAATCTTCAAAACTCAGAAATCATTGATCGACTTGAATTTTTTGAAAAAATAGGTAAATTACAAATTTTAGTGTACGACCTAATACCGATATCGCACCCACAGTTTTTTCCAATTAACTCTAGGAACTCATTTACTCAATATTTAAGACTGATTAGTTTTTCATCAAAAGTTGTTGCTATTTCAGAATTCACAAAGACTCAAGTACTAAAATATTCTTCGTTAAAAAAGAATTGTGATTTACGTACAATTAAACTTCCTACTTGGAATCCTTATTTTGAATCAAAACCGTACTATAGCCCAAAGTCATCAGAAAAAATAAAAGTAGGAATACCTAAAATATTATGTGTTGGAACAATTGAGCCAAGAAAAAATCATTTAAATTTATTAAGAGCTGCTGAACTACTTTGGGCAAAAAATGTATCATTTGAATTAATTTTAGTTGGAGGCAGAGGTTGGTTAAATAAAAATGTTTTTGAATATTTGAAAATTTTAAATAATAAAAAGTATGCTATAAAACATTATGTTAATTTATCAGATTTAGAATTAGAAAAATTATACAACGATTGTAAATTAGTTATTTCGGTTCCATGGGTAGAGGGTTTTGGGCTTCCAGTCTCTGAAGGCCTTTCAAGAAATAAAATAGTAATTGCGAGTGACATTCCATCTCATAGAGAAATAGCGTCAGATAAATATATAGTTTTTGTTAACCCTGATAATGTAGAGAGATTAGCGTTTTTAATAGAGGACAATTTAGCTAGCTCTAGTAACTTAAAATTGCATGCAATTGAAAGTATGGAAAATTGGAATAATTTTTCATTAGAAGTATATAATTTTATCATTGGAGGAGACATTTGAAAAAAGCTTTTATTACAGGTATCACCGGGCAAGATGGTTTTCATTTAACTAAACTTTTACTTTCAAAAAATTATAAAGTTGTTGGTTTAGTAAATGGACAGAAAAATCAGAATTTATCGACTTTTATAAATGACTTTCCTGATGTAGAGCTGGTGAGTGGCGATCTAGCAGATTTTTCAAGTCTTCTCGAAATTATAAGCGATGTCAGTCCTGAAGAGATTTACAATTTAGGAGCAATAAGTTTCGTAGGACTTAGTTTTAAACAGCCTGAACTAACAGCGAATATAACTGGACTAGGAATTCTAAGAATACTAGAGTGTATTAGAAAGCTGGGAGCAGAGAAGAATTGCAGAATATACCAAGCATCATCCTCTGAGATGTTTGGGAAAGTAAGAGAGACTCCTCAGACAGAAAATACCCCTTTTCATCCTAGATCACCATATGGTGTTTCAAAAGCATTTGCACACAATACCTGTATAAATTATCGAGAAGCATATAACATGCACATATCCGCTGGAATTTTATTTAACCATGAAAGTGAACATCGGGGTCATGAATTTGTAACAAGAAAAATCACCTCAAATATTGCAAAAATAAAATTGAATAAAATAAGGAATTTTGCATTAGGTTCTCTGCACCCAAGACGAGATTGGGGGTATGCAGGTGATTACGTAGAGGCAATGTGGTTAATGCTCCAACAAACCATTCCAGACGATTACGTAATTGCGACGGGAGTAACCAATTCTGTAAAAGACTTTGTTGAAGAAGCCATTTTTGCAGCTAAGCTTAGAGGATCAATTGAAGATTATATTTCTTTCGATAAAAAATTAATAAGACCAGCAGAAGTTGATCTATTGGTAGGTGATGCTGAGAAGGCCAAAAAGGTACTTGGATGGACTCCTAAAACGACTTTTAGTCAACTCGTTCATTTAATGGTTGAAAATGATTTAAGATTAGAATCTAAAAAATCTAATTAACTAAGCATCGATTTGGTTTAAACACAATTTTATAAGTTGAATTCAAACGTATTCCATTTGAATAACTATATTTTAAATCATCATTTCGAACAAGTGTACAAGTGTTGACATCAATTAATTCCATATCATAACTAGGTGAGTTAATAAAGACTTTTGAACTCGGAACAATTGTGGCAGCAATCATAGTCTCAAAATAAGGCGATAACTCAACATTCAAAGACCTAAACTTATAATAACTTAAAGTTTGTCTCAAATCAAATAAATCTTTCGAGGTTATTCGGTATTCATAGTTAGCTGAATCTCTAATCGTGGGCTCCCACAAATTATAGTTACTATATGTGAATGCAAACAACAATAAAAAAAATCTACTCAAACTTAAAAATATTTTTTTCTGCTTACTAAATTTAATCAACAAAATAGGAACTAAGAGTGGAAAAAATGAAAAAATAAATTTCCATGATCTATAAGAGCTAAAACCATAAATTAATCCTAGAATTGAATAAATAAATAATGGAATTATGAAAGTAATAGTTATTAAAAAAAGAAAAAATGATTTGAACATCGAATCATTAAATTTATAGTTTTTTAGCACCCGCTTGATACTAACAGTGATAATTATCAAAAGTAGTAAACTCAAGATTAACCAAACACCTAATAAACTACTATTTTCAAAATCTGCCACGATAAAAAGGTTTGCAAATGTCACCGGGATATTTAATGACCAACCTACATCTGCATTTGCTCTTTCAAAAAACAACTTTATCGAATTTAATAAAATTGGAATAGAAAAGACTATCGAAATCAATACTCCATAAAAATATATTTTAAAACTTGCTTTATCTATTAAATAGATGTTTACATTTTCTTTAAACGACTTTTGATAAATTTTCACAAAAATTAAAGTTAAAAATAGTAAAATTAGATGTATTACACCCATATGTGGGTACGAATATAATGCCAAACTTATCGATGCAGCGATAGTAAATATTTTATCTAGTCTATTTAATTCATTATGGCGTGTTACTTGTACTATCCCATATAATAAACAAATCCAGCTGAAAATTGAAATAATCTGAGTTAAAAAATTATTTCCAACTAAGTAAAAAATTATTGGATTGAAAATTACTAAACTTGATATTAGAATCGAATCAATAGATTTTAAATTTAAAGCGGTAATAAGTAAAGTATATGAGGCAAGAAATATCATCGAAAGAACCACAACTAATGCGATAATAAAAGTTTCCCATAAGGGCAACATAAGAACTGAAGATAGATAAGACAGTAGTGCAGGACCACCATAGTCTCTAATTCTGGTGAAATTATAATAATTTGCGTTTTGAATAAAATCATCACCAATAAATCCGGAATTTGAAATAGCTGTAGCCTGAGCCAAATATGAGCCAGAGTCATTATTCCCTAATGTCATAATTGGTAAATATGAGCTCAGCCTAGTGAAGTAAACAAAAGGCAATAATATTGTAAAGATTGAAACTGATACCCCAAAAAATGTTATCGTAAAAAATTTAAGAATTTGATTTCTATTTTTTATAAAAACAGTTCGATAAAAACTAAATCTCATTATAATTTTAGATAGTTGGATTAACAAGCAAATTAAAAAAGCAATTTTAAAATACAATTTTAGTCCAAAGCCAAATATTGAAACTATATAACTAGACAAAACTAAAATAAACAAACCTCTAAGAACCGCATTTAAATATATACTATAAAAATTGATTGAATGTTTTCTACCAATAAATGGTAAACCAAAAAATAATACTATCAAAAAACCTGTATATGAATATAAAAATAAATTTAAAACCGAATAAATATTAATCATTATCTGTAGTATATTTCAATTGAGGTATATATCTTGTAGTATTTCACTAAGCGTTCTAAATTTATACATGTTTGTCAAGTTAGGATAATATTCTGGAATTTCAAATATCTCATCTCCAACATAAGGTACTGTGCCCCATTTAATGTTAAGCTCTATGTTCATTACTTGATTAAACTCATTAACCAATTCCCGTAAATTACAGAATCTAGGGCCCGAGAGTTGCCATTTTTTTGACTTAGTTTCATTAGCAATTTTTATTAATGCTGAAGCTGCATCATATACATGGATGGGACTTATCAATTGTTTACCAGGAGATGCATTTAGTTTGTCGTTATTCATCGTTCTCTGAAAGGCACTATCTAGAAATTTAGCCCTCGTATCCCCTCGCCCAATAATGTCAAACAAATATACATCACTGAAAATAAATTCCTTATGAATGACTAAATCATTAATTAATTTAGCTATCAACTGCTTTGTAATTGCATATAAGGATACATTATTTGCAGATGGATTCGGTAAAGAAAGATAAGTATTTGTATAAATAAAATGTTTAGTACTGTTTTCAAACGATTTAATTATACCTACTAAAAAAGTAATGTTACATTTGATTATTTTCTCAAAATCTATCGAATTTTTTGAGTAAAAGGTTGGTAATAAATATATGGTATCAAAATAAATTTCTTGATGTGACAACTTGTTACCAAAATTATCAACACAAATTAAATTCTCAAAAAAATGGGCACAGTTTTCCACATTGCACCTATTTGTACTCCAAACTTTAATACCACTCGTTCTCATTAATAAATCAAAAATTTGCTTTCCTAAGAAACTTTTTGCTCCAACTATCAAAATTTTCATATTGTAATGATACTATAATTGTGCGAACTCATTTCAGTTACACTAAAAATACTATTTTTTAAAAAATTATAATTTACTGACAAAACTTATGGTATTCTATTGAAAATTGAATGGAGGTTATGTGAGGCAATACTGTAGTGATTTCGCGCAATATAGTTCAAAATTAATATCGCTGATCCAGGGTTTAGACATGAATTTGATTGATAGTATTTCGTCTAATATAATTGAAATAATTAAATCAGATAGAAATATTTACCTTATCGGCAATGGAGGCTCTGCCTCCATTGTAGAGCATGCTTACTGTGATCTGACCAAGTCCGTGAGCGAGAGTGTTAATGCAGTAAACTTTGGTTGGGTTCAAAAATTTAATCTTTTAACTCTTCCTAGTTCAACAATCACAGCAATCGCAAACGATGTTGGTTATGAGTTTGTTTATTCCTGGCAAATTGAAAAGAGACTAGTCAAAGGTGATTGTCTGATTGCTGTTTCTTCAAGTGGAAATTCAAAAAATATTATAAATGCAGTGATGTCAGCAAAAAATCTGGGAGGGGTTGTTATAGGACTATATGGTTTTGACGGTTCTAAATTACAATCGCTTAGTGATATCGGTGTGCATGTAAAATCTGAAAATTATGGATTAATTGAAGATGTTCATTCGATGATCTTTCATGCTATCACAAACCGAATTGTTAACTTGTTGGCTTGAAAAAATTTATGTAATTCTGCCAGGAAATTCCATTCCTATCCTTATCTGAAATAGAGTTAAAATTTTCTCCCCATTTGATTCCTAAATCAAAGTCTTCAGAATTGATAGTAATATCTAAATTGCTGTCATAAGGAATTTCCATTGCATATATCAGTGTAGTGTCATCTGTTAAAGTTTGAATTCCATGTGCAAACCCACCAGGCACAATGATTCCATCACCATTCAAAGCTTCCAATTTGAACATGGCCCAACTACCAAAAGATTTAGACTCTGGTCGACAATCTAGAATCACATCAAGAACAACACCTCGAATAACTCTCACAAACTTAAATTCCAGCTCGGGTAATTTTCTAACGTGCATCCCTCGACGAGTAAATTTCATTTTACTGTTTGATACACTGACTTGGGAAAATTTTACCCGCCTACCTATTGTTGTTTCTAACTGATGAATATCAAAAACCCTAGTAAACTCTCCTCTTTGATCAAAATTTGGTTGATTATTGAAAATTAATTTTTCTAAATCTTGAATTTTATTTCCAATTCCCCCAGTAGTTATCATAATCAGGCGATCAAGCTTTGACTAAAACTTCTGATCCAGAGGTTGAAATCCTAGGATTATCAAAAAGAATATTTGATTTTTTCAATGATTGTAAGATCCTTTCAATCTTGTTAGGGGGTACAACCATTAATAGGTAGCCACCTCCACCAGCTCCTACCACTTTTCCTCCTAGGCACCCCAAATTCATTAGATGCTCATACAATCTATCTATCTTATGAGAACTAATAGATCTATCAAGCTTTCTTTTAGATTCCCATGAATTAGTCAACATGCTGCCCAAGAGTTCAGGAATATCAATTGGTGGAGTTTGTGGCAATTTTGACGAAAATTCTTTTGCCATTGTTAAGATTTTATTCATCAACTCTTCCTGATTTTTATTCGGATTACTGTATGTTTTTGTCATTTCTTCAGCATTTCTAACTAATCCAGTATCTACTAACAACAAGCATTTATTAAGTGCTTCGGCCTGTGGCTCAGTCAATTCAATTGAAGATGCTTGAACTTCTCCATTTCGACTAATTTCATATTTCCTTAACCCTCCATAAGCTGAGGCAAACTGGTCTTGAATTCCAATCGGTTTCTTTAAAATTTCTAATTCTAAACTACATGCCCTTCGAGCTAGTTCCAATGGCTCAATAAGATTACCTCTAGTGAACTGAAGAAGTGCTAAATCTAAGGCACAACTAAAAGCGCTAGAAGATCCCAATCCAGAATTAGATCTCATATCTCCTATCGTTCCAATATATAAATTTTTGGGCTGGAAAAAATCCTTAGAAAATCTAATTAATGATTCACGAATTATTTGATTCTGGATTTTATCTAAATCATTAACGAATTCATTTTTTGAATAATTCAGACGTATGGACTCTTTAAAGGATTGACTATGCTTTTTTACAGTGCAGTATATATAACGGTTAATAGTTGTAGACACAAAGACTCCCCCATTTTTTTTAAAATAATTTGGAAAGTCAGTGCCACCTCCGATGAAACTTATACGAAGCGGAGACCGAGTTACTACAAAATCATAATTTATACTTTTCATATAAAAAATCACATATCTGGATAAATTTTGACTCTACTACGCCAATAGTTTAGTACATCAATTAATATCTCATCTAAAGTATGACTTGTTCGCCATCCTGTCAGGTTCCTGAAATCTTTTGAATCTGCGATTAGGTATGGGACAGCCGTTGGTCGAGTAAAGTTAGTATTCAATTCGACTTTAACATGTTCCTTTAAATTTGATATAGTGAGCAATCTTTTAATAATGTTTCTAAATGTATCAATATTTTCTTCTGCCTCAGAAGCAATTAAATATAACATTCCAGGTTCCGCTAACTCCATCGCAAGAAAGTAAGCATTTACGATATCGTAAACATGTGTAAAATTTCTTTTGTCCTCAATTTCGCCAACTTGCAAAACATATGGCTGTAGACCAAGCTCCATTCTCGCAATCTGAAAGGCAAAGGATGAGATGCCGAAGTATCTCTCCCTGCGAGGACCCTCATGGTTAAAAGTTCTAACCCTGATTACATTGACTCCATAAGATTTATAATAGACATAACCTATTAGATCTTGAGCAATCTTACTGACTGCATAAGGGTTAACTGGCTGCAGTTTCGTCGAGGTATTTATAGGTAAATTTTCTAACTCAACCAATCCATACTCTTCACCTGAACCAGGTAACAAAATTCTACAGCTCGGAGCGTAATTCTTAATTGCATCGAGGAGATTCACTGTTGAATTGTAGTTAACTTGCATATATCTGGTCGGGTGATCCCAAGACGGTGATACAAAACTTTCTGCTGCCATATGATATATTTCATTTGGATTAACTTCTTTAATTACTTTATTTACAGAAATGGATTCTGTTAAATCACAGTCTAACCAATTAACCTTTGATTCTAAATGTAAAATTTTATCCCTTCTACTTAAATGGTACCTTCGCGTTGCAAATATTTGAATATCTTTGTTTAAATTTTCCTTTTGATTGACTAAAAAATCTAAAATATGTGATCCTACAAATCCAGTACCACCAGTAACTAATATTTTTTTCATATACATTATAGTATCACTGTTTCCTATTTATCCACGATGCAAATTGTTGTTCCACGATATCTATTGGCTGGGATACGTCAATAAATTCTAAACTAAGTTTTTCAGCAGCTAATTTATCTCTTTCATCATCCCCTAAATAAATTGAATATTTCCAATTTATATCGTAAATTTGCTGTAATTTAACAAATAAACCTACTCCTGGTTTTCTACAATCACAATTGTCATACCAGCCATGGTAGCAAGTCAAAATGCCCCTCAAATTTAATTGCAGTTTTATAAACTCTGAGTACACTTTACTATGAATTAAATCTATCTCTTGTTGAGCAATTAATTGGCGGCCAACAGCTGGCTGATTTGTCAGTATAAAAATTTCTAACCCACTGGTATTTAACCTTAACAACAAATCAACAATCTCTTCCCGCCATTCAAAATTGCTATAATCCAATACATACTCTCCTGCATTCGCCTTTTTGTTAACAGTGCCATCCCGATCTAAAATTAAAATCTTTCTGTTTGGATCTAAGAATCTATCAAGAGCTGCAAACCGATTTAATTCTCCTACTGAATAATACTTAGACTTTATTGACTGGACAAAGATTTTTTGTCCATAATTAGTATTGAATAAAATTCTTTCCAGAGAACTTTTCATCTCTATAGATTTAAACAAATATTTTTTGTCAATTAAATACCATCCTAGATTTAACATGGATTCAGGATTATCTGAAATGCTAGTGTTTTCATATTTAAGGAGAAAACTATCCTTACTAACGATCAAATTCCTTATATCGTGGTAGCCTAGACCTTGAAAACCCAGAACTTTTAGATAATTTTCATCATTTTTGAAATAGTTATCTCTCTCTTCGGGCAAGAAATTTACTAAGTTATCTCCGTAAGTTAAGCAGAAAAAATCATCGAGTTTAACTTTTGCAGCCTCTAATCTTTCCTTAGTAGAAAGTTCCGTGGGTGAAATTAAGATTTCAATTTCGATATTCGCATAAATTTTACTCTTAAAATATTCCGCTAACTCGTTCCCAAGGTAGCCTGCAAGGATCAAGACTTTACTAAATCCAAAATCTCGGGCTTGTAAAATTATCAACTCTAAAAAAGGCTTACCTTTGAAATTAAGCATTGGTTTAGGTCTAGAATCACTTATTGGCGAAATTCTAGTTCCTCTACCGCCTGCAAGGATAACCATTTGGCGATACTTACTCTGGGTAAGAATTATGGAAGGCGGTTTTATATTTGACTCCAATCTGATTTATAGGAGAATGAGAATGCTACTCTGTATACTCATCGCATATGGTATCTAAGATCTCAATTATCTGTCCCGCAAGGAATGAGTCAGAGTCTGTTAGTGCCCTTGTTGGGGCGATAAACAGTATAAAGTTTTCAACTCAGGTCAATTTTAATAATAAAGTTGAACTTGAATTCTTGATAATAGACAATGCTAGTGATGATGACACGATTGAAAAGCTAAATTCTAGATTGAAAAATGAACCATTTGTAAAAATAATAAGAAATGTAAGAAATTTAGGTTTCCAAAATTCAATTTTAAAGGGCTTAAGGAATGCGACCGGGGACGCAGCAATTATTTTGCAATTTGATCTTCAAGATCCGCCTGAAATTATCCAAGAAATGATTCGTCGCTGGATTGACGGTGACAAGTATATTGTTACCAAAATAAGAAAAAGGAATTCAGGATTTATAGATGCATTATCTAGAACACTTGGATATATTTTCATTAGAACTCTATCCGGTACAAAAATTAAAATTAATTCGAGTGATTTTTGGCTCTTGGATAGATCAATAATAGATCAGATTAATACTCTAGAAATTATAAGGCCATTTTTTAGAACTTTACTACCAAAATTTATTAAGCCAAGTTCTGTAATAGAATATGACAGGAATAGAAGGATTAGTGGTCACTCAAATTTTAATTTTATGGCCAAACTTGAATTTTTTATTGACGCACTTCTCACTGATACGCGAAGAATTGCCTTAATTTATTTTTTGATATCAGGCTTTAGCTTGGTATTAGGTATCATTCTTACAATTTTACTTTTCGTAAAGGGCGGCATTGAAATTTATTTCATAATTTGTGCCTTGATTACATCAATTTCGACTTTTTTTTCTGCAATTACAATTGAATTTTTGTGGAGAATGTACTCTGATACCCCAATTAAAAATGAATTCTAACAACATAAAAAGTTCAAACTATTTATTCACAGAATTTTTTATGCTTTCGGCAATGTAATCTAAGTGTGTCTCGCTAAGTCCAGGCCAGCAGCCAACCCAGAAAGTATCTTCTGTAACTTTATCAGTATTGGTTAAGTCTCCTACGATGCGAAAATTAGTATCTAAATATGCTGGTTGTTTAGTAATGTTTCCAGCAAAAAGTAATCGTGTACCAATTTTCTTTTCAGCCAGATGATTTAGGATACTAGTTCGATCTAGTTTACTTTTATTTCTAATAGTAAGAGCAAATCCGAACCAACTTGGCTGGGATAAATTTTCTTCCTCTGGTAGCACAAATTCATCCTCAAAATCTGAAAATTGAGATAATAAGTATTTCCAATTTTTTCTTCTTTTTTCTATAAACCCATCAACCTGCGCCATCTGCGCGACTCCTAATGCAGCTTGTAAGTCCGTCATTTTTAAATTATAACCAACATGACTATATACAAATTTATGATCATAACCGAACGGAAGGCAACCTAATTGCTGCGAAAATCTCTTAAAACATGTGTTGTCTTTTCCAGGTAAGCAATAACAGTCGCGACCCCAGTCCCTGAAACTTTCAATTAACACTCTTAGTCGAGGACTTTTTGTTAGTACCGCTCCTCCCTCACCCGTAGAAATATGATGTGCTGGATAAAAACTTAAAGTTGAAATATCACCAAAAGTTCCTGTTAACTTACCATTATACAAACTCCCAAATGCGTCACAATTGTCTTCAATTAACCATAAATTATTATCAATACAGAATTGACTTACAACATTTAAGTTTATTGGGTTACCAAGAGTATGCGCAACCATTATCGCCTTAGTTTTCTCTGTTAACGACTCGGAAAGCTTTTTTGTATCCAAATTGTAACTAGGGATTTGTATGTCTATAAAAACAGGCACTAATCCATTTTGGATAATTGGATTAACGGTTGTTGGAAAACCTGCCGCAACCGTAATGATCTCTGAACCTTTAGTAATTCTCTTATCACCCAAACTTTTACTTGTAAGTGAAGATAACGCAACTAAGTTAGCAGAAGAACCACTATTTACTAAACTCGCAGATCGAAGATTGAAAAATTCCTGCAATAACTTTTCGAAATCATTACTAAACCGACCAGCAGTAAACCATGAGTCCAAAACAGCTTCAGATAACCTCTCAATATCTAAAGCAGTTGTAATTTTCGCAGCATGAGGAATAAAATCGACTCCTGGAGTTAATTTTTTAGTTTCATTTTTTAAAGTAAATGCATTAACCATTGAGTTAATTGCGTCTTTACCATTCATGTCAACTCCATGTCGTCGCTAGAACTTTAATCTTACACTTAAATCAGAAGAAAATTTCTGCAATCTATACTTAATCCGAATATCTCTAAATTTTTGTAAATTGGGATACATTTTATTGAAATTGTGAGAAGCCATACGTGAATCTTTTGCTAGGTATACCTTGCCACCCACCTTGCCCAGAACTCTATCGTATTTATGTAAATAACTAAAAAGTTTTTTAGATGGTTTAGTTGTTAAAGTAATAGTAAAGCCTTCTTGAACAAAATTCATCAATCCTGTCGACATATTGCTTAATAATTTCACACCAGACAAATAAATTGTAAAATTTTGCTTAAAATCCTGCATAATCCATATAGCAACCTTAATTTCATTTTTTGGAATGCTGAATTGATATTCAATAAATCCTTTGCGTCCAAACCATCTATTTGCATTTCTAAACTTATCAGCTAAAAATATTATCTTAAATGGATTAATATTTTTTTCAAATTTATAGTTTGCAAAATAAAAAAGATTGTAAATGAAAATAGTAAATTTATTTATAAATGGAAACGTAAGTGGTAAAATATTTGAAGAAGGGGACAACTTAAATTTTTTACTGCTTTTTTGGTGAAATTCAATCGTAAAAATCTTGCCGCTACCAGGCCTTAGAGATTGCCAATTGACTAAACCAATTATGTATTCCTGAGTATATCTATAAGTTTCTATTTTTCTAAATAATTCCTCTAAATTCTCAAACTTAATGACTCTTAATCGCGCAGAATTTATCAATGGAATTGTCTTTAACTGTGCTTCAATTATTATACCTGTTAATCCCATTCCACCAAAAGTTGCCTTGAATAATTCCCTATTCCTTGTTTTACTATATTGTTTTGGAGGCGACTTTAGATCTGTTTGAATGAGCATCGATAGAACGATTTCTGAAAAACTGCCAGATACATGATGATTTTTTCCATGAACATTTGATGCGATACACCCGCCGATAGTTACTTGTGAACTCCCAGGTAATACTGCTAAAGATCTATCATGTCTGGATAGTTCTTTTAATACCTCGTAAACCGTAACATTAGTGCTTACTGTTACTACTCCTGTTCTCGAATTAAAATTTATTTTCTTAATGTTATCCGAAAGCAATACTATCCCTCTACGATTTATTGACGCATCGCCATAAGATAATCCAGCACCCCTAGAAATTAAAGTTAAATTCGATTTAGATGCTTCCTTTCTAGAATAGACTACGGTTGAAATTGC
>JACCDP010243366.1_pt1 | contig 15380 bp, 10 predicted proteins | sample 7445841 | NCBI WGS metagenome assembly JACCDP01 (sample SAMN15323441, study PRJNA562643) | freshwater metagenome | isolation source: river surface water | place: USA:Blue River Watershed | collected 2017-08-17 | reverse complement strand
CGTGAGCAGCTCGCTATGCTCTGGCGGGACTTTGCGCATTTTGATGATGATGAATTTGCCTATGCAGGCAGTCAGCTCAAGCTTTTTTCTCAATACAAAAGTCTGTCTCGTATGACCCAACAAACCTTTGATCTCACCATGGCTGTGTTAAGTTTTACCCGCATGGGGTCCTCGTCCCAAAGGAGTCAAGTATCCGAGGTTTGGAAAAAGGTTCAAGTCCTCTGTCACTCACGCCTCAAAAACCAGCCTTTACAGTGGAAGATCGAGCTCGGTGATACCGCTCTTCCCATTACTCCCGAAGCGCTCTTGCAGGTTTTGGTCAATCTGGTTCTCAATGCTGCAGAAGCTGTTCAGAACCTCGAACCACATGAACGCTGGATTCATGTGCGCGCCTTCGAGGACAACTCCACTGTTGGCCTCAGCATTGAAAATGGTGGCCCATCCATCCCTGAAGAGCTGCAGCAGCAACTTTTCGAACGAGGCTTTAGCACCAAAGGTTCTCAGGGTAATGGAATAGGTCTTTCCCTTGCACGGCGCCTCCTTGATGAGGCCAAGGGAGAACTTATCTACAAAAAAGACAGCAAACACCCCAGCTTTGTACTCCGGTGGACAAAAGTCACCCCCCCGTCTTAGAGCTCAAAATAAATCCTCAAGATATCAATACTTTAAATCCTGTCAGAATTTTTTACTCAATTCAATTTTGCACAATTTACTTTTAGAAAATATTTGTGCTAGACTATTCCAAGTAAAGCAATGTGGCTTTACGTAACACTTTACCAAGAGAGACTTACCATGTTTAAATCGCTTGTTTTGGGCCTTTCGCTGTTGGGACTATCATCCGTCGCTTCTGCTGCCGGACTGTTTCCTAAAGTCACTTCCGATCTTGATCTCGAACTCTTCCTCGGTCGCTGGTATCAAGTTGCTTCTACAGAGCCCTTCTTCCAGAAGGACTGTGTTTGTGTAACTGCTGACTACGGTCTTCGGCACGATGGCAAAGTATCTGTGACCAACACTTGCCGCAAGGGCACGCCTGACGGGAAGCTCGATCAAGTTATTGGATCAGCAGGCACCACTAACAACCCAGCTAAGCTCAACGTAAGCTTCGGTGGACCACAGCTCCCCTTCTCCAACTACTGGGTCATCGACAAGGCAGAAGATTACCGCTACGCAGTTATCTCTTCTCCCCTGCGCACTCCTGTCTGGATCTTGTCGCGCACTCCTGAGATCGCTGCTGACGATCTAGACCAGATCAAAGCTAAGTTGACTGCAGATGGATTCACCACCAGCAGCATCAAGCCTACTTTGCAAGATGCCTGTACCTATACCGCTGAGTAAGCATCGTACTACAGCTAAAGCCTCCGATCGATTCCAAGGTCGTGAGGCTTAGTTTGTACTCATGGCTCAACGAGCTTGAGTCCCTGATTCTGACAACTCACCTTGATGCTTTCCACGCTATTCTCAATCGGATCTGCTGTCTTCGAACTGGCATAGATCCAGATTGTAACGGTTTGCTTTGGGTCAGGCTGGTTTGCATTTTTGCAACCGACGCGCTTCACCAGCCCTTCTACCGACTTGGGACAGCCAGTCTTCCGAACTTGAATATGACTTACTTCTTTATAGGACTCGACGAGTTCTTTGAACTTCGACTCGGAGACAGATGCGTACTCTGTGCAGTTTAAGCCAATTAGCTTGGACTTTGCTTTAGTAGGTTCTTGCCGTTGATAATTCGCGACACTTGCGAGAGGTATGAGCTTTGTAACTGAGGCTTGCTCTTTAGCTATTCCATGTGTTGAGAAAAGAAGAAGAGCACTAGTGATGGCAGTTATGCGTCTTTCGAACATGAACTGTTTCCTTTCTTCAGCAGATAAGACCAACTTGACACTCAAGAATCGGAAGCAAGGCCATCGCCCCCTCTCTCTTGTCTAGATAGTTTAAGACCACACGCGCTTTTTCTCATCTTGGCTTTTTCTAGACGAGAGCATAGGCTAAGAGCCGTTCGAGGCATATGGAGGATGGATCAAGGTGGAATACTACATAGTCCCAGTGACCCCTTTTCAGCAAAACTGCAGTATTTTGGTCGATCCCAAGACGCGAAAAGCCGCCATTGTGGATCCAGGTGGGGAGTCAAAAAGAATATTGGATCGTTTGGATGCTGTCAAAGCCATGCCCGAAAAGATATTGCTCACTCATGCCCACATCGACCATGCCGGGGCAGCCGCAGAGCTCGCCGAGCTTTTGCATGTTCCCATCGAAGGTCCACATCGTGGCGATCAGTTTTGGATAGACCAGCTCGGCCAACAAGCCACGATGTTTGGCTTTCCGCAGGCAAAGTCTTTCGTTCCAAGCCGTTGGTTAGACGACAACGATCAGGTGACTGTCGGCGAATTGACTCTCAAAGTCTTCCACTGCCCAGGCCACACCCCCGGGCACGTCGTCTTTTATCACGAGGACACTGGGCTCGCCCTCGTAGGAGATGTGCTCTTTCAAGGCTCCATCGGACGAACGGACTTTCCAGGGGGTGATTATGAAACCCTCATTCGATCCATCAAGACTAAACTTCTCAGTTTAGGGGATCAGGTGGCTTTTGTTCCAGGTCACGGTCCGATGTCCACCATGGGTGAGGAGCGCCGCTCCAATCCTTTCGTGAGCGGACGTTTCGGGTAAACTCTTCAGCTTCCCTCTCCGTTGCCGATACCCAAGCTAAGGCTTGGATTGCATAGGAGAGCTGGATTAAAGTGCTGGGAGTACTGCTTAAACTTAACCTTCTCACGAGCTTACAGATCACTTCACCGGTGACTGAGCTGGCTCCGTACACGCATTCCTATCTGGACTGCGAGCAGGTTTGGGAAACTCCTGAGCAGGCACTGACAGAGTTCTCAAAAAAGATCGAAGCTCCCCCCTCTTCGCAAAGTCTCAATTTTGGTTTTTCCCCTTGTAGCTTTTGGGGCTTGGTCAAAATCGAAAATTACACTCAAAATGATCGTTTTATCTTTGAATTAGATTTCCACAACCTCGACCAAGTCACACTTTGGACTTTAGACGAGAGAGGCCTCTCGGCCTATCCTGTCCAAGGGGACCACTTTCCCTCGGATCGCCAGTATCTCCCTTCGAAGTCAGCTAACTATCTTATCCCCCTTGCGCAGGGCAAGCCCTCTGTGCTGCTCTATCACGTCAAGACGCACTCTCCTCTTCAAGTCAGTGCTTCTCTCCTCAGTGAACAAGAGTTTGTCGCGCAGGAACATCGAGAAAATATCCTCCTCTTTTCCGTCTATGGCGTCTTTCTCTGTGCGTCTATCTTCTATCTGATCATCGGTCTCTACAGCAAAGTACGGGACCTTCTCTACTACGCGCTCTATAGCGTGATTCAAATCGCAGGATTCATGAGTCTCACAGGCCATGCCTATCAACTGTTGGGGTCTGTGAGCTATGCATATTCAGATTACTTTATGCTTGGGGCCATACTAGGCCTAGGTCTTCTCGGTGAGCTTACGCTGCGCTTTCTCAATATCACAAAGAGGCGACAAAAAGCCTTTTATTTTACCTTTCGCAGTACGCAGATGCTCTGTGCTATCGCTGGATTGTGTGTCCTAGGCGTGGCACCGCGCTGGGGCCAGTTTATCTTGCACGTGAACTATATTCTCTTTGCTGTTGCAGCCACCTCCTACTCAGTCTTAGCACTGCTGCGAAAGCAACAAGAAGCTAAGCTGTTTCTTGTCTCCTATCTTGTTCTCTTTTTGTCTCTTGTGCTCTTTTCTGCCAAAAACATGGGATATCTCCCCTATCACTTTCTCCTGCAGTCTCTGCCAGGTGTAGCAGCAGCCCTCCAAAGTCTGCTCATGTCGATGGCTATCGGTCAACGCATCGCCTACTATCTCGAGGAGCAAAAACAAATTTTTGATGAGCAAAGACGCCAAGAAGCTCGCTTCCAAGTTCAGCTCCTGAATATGAATCGACAGTTAGAAGATCGGATTGCTGAAAAAACCGCAGATCTGAGACTGCTTCTCGACCGCACTAAGTTGGGCCTGTTTACGATCGAACGAAATGGTGTCCTGCAAAAAGAGCACTCCAAACAGCTCGAACTAATCCTAGAAAGTAGCCATATCGAAGGCAAGACGTTTGCTGACCTCTTCCTCGAACCGAGCCTACTCTCGTCTGAGGAACAAGAGAAAGTTCAACTTGCGATCGATTATTCTATTGGCGAAGAGCTCATGTTCTGCGAATCGAACATCCAATGTATACCACCTACGTTTGCCGTAAAATTCAAGGACCAGATCAAACATCTTGAGTTTGAGTGGTACCCTCTAGCAAATGAAGCTAGTCGCGTCGATCGCTTGCTGGTCAGTGTTCGTGATGTGACTGACATCCTCGCCTACCGGAGTCAAGCCCTGAACAGCGAAAAACGCATCAAACACATCGGGGAGTTAGTGGACCTCGGTACCGAAAAATTCCGCAAAATGCAGCCTATATTTAACGATTCTATGAAAAAAATAAAAGCTGACCTCCAGCCCAGTCGCTCAGACCAGCAGGCCAAGAGAAGAATCTTTATCGAACTCCATACCATGAAGAGTACCGCGCGCCTTCCCCACCTTTCCGATCTTGCTGAAGGTCTGCACGAAGCGGAGGAGTTCGTAGAAACGCTAGATCTCTCTCATAGCAAGAGCTTCAAATCTATGGAGCGATCCATAGAGAACATTGAATTGCTCTTAAATGACTACCGCGATGCCTTTGTAGCCATCTCCCAATCCCGCAAGGCGGTTAGTTCTCAGTCCACCGAGAAGCGACGAGGCGAGCTCGCCAGCTTCCTTCAGGACTTCTCTGATCCGATTCGAGAAGCGGCCCGACTCGCTAACAAACCTGAACCGCACTACATTGTCGAAATCGCTGATCATGTGAAGTTACCGAGCGCTTTACGAAAAGCTCTGAGCAAGGTACTTGTGCACATGATAAGCAATTGCCTCACTCATGGTATCGAAGCACCCGCCATACGGCTAGAAAAGGGTAAGGGGGAAAAAGGGACACTCAGCTTTTTTATAGATGCAAGCGGTCGCCTCGGTATGAAAGATGATGGCCAGGGCATTGTCTGGCGGGTTTTACGTGGCAAAGCTGAAGAAATGGGGCAAGGACATCTCAAGGACATTGAACTCCTGAACCTGCTCTTTGCCCATGGCTTTTCGACTCGCAAAAATGCCGACATGTCTGCAGGTCGGGGCGTGGGTCTCGACGCCGTTCGAGAAAGTTTGCGTGAAGTAGGGTCAGAGCTCGAAATAGTTCCAATCCACCATCATGATTCGCACCTCGAATTTTACTTTGCGATACACCTCGAACTTAAAGCCGAGAAGAGTCCTCTCGATGTAGCCTCCTGAATGTGATTTTCATTTTTTTCCATCAAACAATAGCCAAGTTCCTGCTATGATGAAGTCCTCCATAAGCCATCGCCCAGGGGGGAGATCACATGCATTCTATTATTCCGTATGCCGCGACACTGCTCAGTATCAGCATTTTGTCATCTTGCACATGTCAGAGGCCGTCGTCAGAGTCTTCCTCGAGCTCAGCTTCTGATTCCGCAAAGCTGGTCATCGGAACCGCTATCTACAAATACGATGACACTTTTATGGCTAGTGTACGAAACTTTATGCAGTCCTCAGCTTCGCCTACAACCCAATTGAACTTCGTCGACTGTGCTAACCAGCAGCCCATACAAAATGAAAAAATTGACCTCTTCATTACCAAAAAAGTCCAGGCGCTCGCCATCAATCCGGTTGACCGTTCAGCGGCAGGAGTTCTGATCGACAAAGCCAAGGCTGCCAATATTCCTGCGGTATTCTTTAATCGCGAGCCTTTTCCAGAAGACATGAAAAAATGGGATAAGCTCTTCTATGTAGGCACCCGAGGCGAAGAGGCCGGTGAGATGCAGGGCCAGCTCATCGCGGAGTACTGGAAAGCTCATCCCGAAGCAGATAAGAATAAGGATGGCAAACTGCAGTTTGTCATGCTGAAGGGCGAACCAGGGCATCAAGATGCGGAGTTGAGAACCAAACATTCCGTCCTAGCGATAGAAGCTGCAGGAATCAAAGTCGAACGTTTAGCAGAAGCCGTTGGGATGTGGGATAGAATCCAAGGACAAGAAAAAATGGCTGCATTCCTCGGTGCCCATGGCGACAAGATTGAATTCGTTATTGCGAATAACGATGATATGGCGCTCGGAGCTATCGAAGCCCTAAAGTCGGCCGGATATTTTCAGAACAACAAGTATATGCCTGTTGTCGGAGTCGATGCTACGGTTCCAGCAGTCAAGGCTCTTCAAGATGGTCATCTGCTTGGTACCGTCCTCAATGATGCCAAGAATCAGGGCCGTGTCACTGTGCAACTCGCTGAACTCATGGCCCAGGGCAAAGTTCCGAGTAAGGAAGCTATCGGCTTTGACATCACAGACCAAAAGTATGTCTGGATTCCCTACAAAAAAATAACTATCGAGAACATCAAAGAAGCTATGTAAGCCAAAAAAGGGTCGTCCATGAAAGTACGAGTGGATTCCAGTAATCGCCTATTTCAGTTTGGTGTCGCCTATTATCCCGACTATATCCAGGAGGGACACCTCGGCCGTACGATTGATGGCATGATACGCCCCATGAGCTTTGAGGAGCGTTTGGAACAGGACTTTCTTCGTATGGTCCGTGCTGGTATACGCGAGATTCGCATGGGCGAGTTTGCTTGGTCCACTCTAGAACCTGAGCCTGGAGTCTTCCGACCAGACTGCTTTTTAGCAGCCCTTGAGAAGGCCTCAGCTCACAGCATATCTGTCGTTTTTTGCACTCCAACCGCAACTCCCCCGAAGTGGCTGGTTGATCGAATGCCTGACATGTTGCCTCGAGATGCCCATGGCCACGTGCATGCGTTTGGATCTCGCCGACACTACGATCCTTGTCATCCAGGCTTTAGGCAGGAGGCTCGTCGTATCACAGAGCGGGTAGCCAAGGCCTTTGGCTCACATCCCGCTGTGATCGCTTGGCAGATCGACAATGAACTTGGGCACCACGGGACGCATGAATGCCGTTCTCCTGCTGCCCAAACTGCCTTCACAGAATGGCTAAAAGCGCGCTATGAGGGGGAGATAGAACGCTTAAACCATGAGTGGTTTACAGCCTTCTGGTCACAACGCTATCGCAGCTTTGAGGAGATAGAAATTCCCAAGTTCACTTGGGCTGGCGTGGGACCACACATTGAGATGGCCTATCGACACTTTTACAATGACGTCTACCGCAAGTTTCAAGCGGAACAGATACAGATCCTTCGCGAACACACCCCAGGTCACAGCATAACCACCAACCTCATTTCCAACTTTTATGGACTATGTCCCTGGCAACTCACTGCAGATCTCGATGTGGTCGGCTATGATCACTATCAAGATGATCCTTATCCTGATCCCATTCGATCTGCCGTTAACTTCACCCTCATGCGATCCCTCAAAGGGCAAAAATTTAAAGTCCTCGAACAACAGCCCGTCCAGGTCAATTGGCAAAAAATTAATCGTCGCTTTCGCTTAGACTGGCTATGGCTCTGGGCTTTTCAGGCCGCAGCGTATGGTGCTGAGGGAATGCACTATTTTAGCTGGCAACGCTTTTCTGGTGGCCCTGAGCAGTATCATGACGCAGTGCTGCCCCATGATGTCCGCAATCCCCAGTCTCAGCAAGAACAGATTCTAGCAGCATCTCATCAATTCTTTCGACTTTGTGAACAAAGATTAGGCTGGAAAGAGCTCCCTCGTGTGAAAGAGGACGTTCTCATTGTCCATAATACCGAGAGCCTTTGGAGTCATCGCATCTGTGCCCAGTCTGAGCATTACGATGCCACAACAGAGATGGACAGAATCGCCAAACTTTGCAGCTTGCTTGGCCTTGGCTTTCGTTTTGTCGAAGTGATTCCAAAGGACTGGCACGCATACCCAGAAGCTCGTTACCTCTTTCTACCAGGCTATGCCTTCGAGCTTACAGAGAGAGAGCGACAGAGCCTTCACACGTTCATCTCAAGCGGAGGACTGGTTCTCAGCTTTCCTCGAACAGCGATGAAAAAGCGAGATCAACACATGTCTCCTCTCCCTGGATCGATTCTCGATCACAATTCCTATTACTTTGTCGAGTACGGTGCTATGGGTCCAGAAGAACAGGAAACTATAAACTGTGGTCCCTATCACTTTGAAGCAGAGCGTTGGGCGGAATATATCGCTCTTTCAACGGATAGCTCTTATCACGTTCTGGCTTACTTTAGCGATGGTATCTATCAGAAGCGCCCCGCTATCATCGAGAGAAAGCTTGGCAAAGGTGCACATATTCACCTAGCGTTTTGCCCTAAGATCAACCAAGACTTTCTCGCATGGCTTGCTGAGTTCTCTTCTTTATCACCTCACTTGAAGATACCAAGCGAGGCACAGATGCAAGTTATACCTCTTAAATCAGGCCAGAACGAATGGCTTTCCCTGCTCAATTTTGATGAGAAGTCGGTGCCGTTTTCTCTCGGTAATTCCTTTGAGCCAGAGTTGTGCCTGAATCTCACGCATAACTTGGAACTGGAATTTAGTCTCGATGGGCCGATGCCGACCGGTTGTCCACCACGCTCTATCACCCTGATGAGAAAGCGTTCCTAGCCTGAATTTTATTTCGCACCAAATTCTCATGGCATTGACTCTCCCCAAGTAAGCTTTAATAAAGTCGAAAAAAGACGATAGCGAGGAACTCTTGGGGAGGGTTACGCCTCATGCTTTTATGGATCTCGTCACTCGTCTTATCGTTCGTCCTCATCCCTGTCACCTGGGCAGCTTCGTCGCGCTCGTACGAACTCGGACTTGGTATGACCGAGTATCAATGGCAACGAACTACCGAATCTGAAACAGGAGCAATCAGCTCTTCAGGAACCCCCTTCTATCATCTCCATGCTCAGTATCATTGGGCCGTTGGATCAGCCTTTTTTAGCCCCTATCTCCACTATATGCCGAGTACGCTCTGGGCATCGACAACGGCAGCCAAATCTTCCAAAAGCTCGCTTACAGGTCTCGGTCTACCTTGGACGAAACCTATTCATCTCCGCTGGGACTTTGTCACTGGCCCGCTATTACTGCGCTATACAGTCAAAGGCGATGGAGGGCCTATCACTCTTAATAATGGAGAGTCGACCAGCACCTTTTATCTGCCTGGTGAGGAGAGAACTTCGCAAAGCTTTGTCTGGCAGGTAGGTGGTGCGTTTGTTTATGACCCCATGCGCTATTCTTTGGATCTTTTGCTACACGCGCCCTTCGATTCCGAAAAGCGTTCCTACAGTCTTATGATCAACCTCGGCTGGACACGATTTTAAGGGAGTCCAAGATGCGAATACTCATCAGCTGCCTACTTTTAGCTAGCTACTTTCTCACTCAACAGGCCTCGGCATTTACGCTCTTTGGTGATGGCAAAGAGCTAAAGGGCTGGGACACAAAAGTACTCGCTTTTCACTTGAATCCTAGCAACTGCCCGAGCAATGTCCAGGCTCTGCTCGACGAGGCTCTTACTGTTTGGAACCAAGTTCCAAGTTCAGGCATTCAGGTAGAACGAGGCGACGAGACAGATACCAGTCTTGAGCAAGCTCTTGCAGGTGCAGCCCCAGAAACTCCGACAATACATTGTGCTACGAACATGGCTGCGCTAGGTGCAAATCCCAGTATCATACCAGGATTTGCGACAGGATTTGGAGTCAATGCCCAGCGACATGTCGTGTATGGCGTTCTTGTTCTCAACGCAGTGCCGGGAGCCAATGCCAACATTGCTCAAATGGATGAGGATGTGGTTGTCGATGTGATGGCTCACGAGATCGGACACATCCTAGGTCTCGGTCATACGCCTGATACAACAGCATTGATGTATTACGATGCCTCACGCCGAGAAAAAGCCAGTCTCTCCCAAGATGATGTCGATGGCATTACCTACCTCTATCCACGCGATGAACTCGGTGAGCATAAACCTTTGGGGTGTGGCTCTTTGCTTCAAAGTGGAGCCAATACCACAGGAACCTATCTGCTTCTCCTGCTACCACTCTTGGCAATTGCCGTACAAGCTTTGCTACGGAGGTTTTTTTTGATGCGAGAGGGGCAAAAAAAGTCTTGAATTATCGGTTAGATATAGCATCCGAATCGACGGACGCTGGCGTTCCGTAAACTGCTTGTAAGATTTTTCTTTTTTGAGCCGATCCCTTTGTCACTCGGGGTTCAAAATCCCTGGTTAGTTCACCTGAAGTCCCTAGAGGAAGAGATTATGAGAATTCTCATTCTAGTTGCAAGTCTCGTTTCGCTCTTGAGCTCGTGGCGATTGCTTGCCACCGAAATACAACCTATTATGCTCGACGAGACACGAGAAGAAGTCCTCATCGGTCCTTCCAGCTACGTCTACGATGATGCGAGCAAGGAGCTTGACTTTGCAGCAGTTCAAAAGCTTTGGGCCGAAGGAACTTTTAAGAAGGAAAACGCTGCTGATCCCAACTATGGGGTAACTGGTCACGCCTACTGGTTCCGCTTTAGTGCCAAAAATCCATCAGAGCATAAAGAAGACTGGTACTTTGGTCTGGAATATCCTCTCGTAAAGAACGTTGATCTCTATATCTCTAAGCCTGACGGAACTTGGGAGCATCGCGACTCAGGAAACCGTAATCCCTTCAAACAAAGGGACCTAAAAAACCGCTTTATCTATCTCAAAACTGAGCTTAATGCAGGTGAACAAAAGGAATTCTTTGTTCGTCTTCAGACTGATGGCGCTTCGGAGTTCCGACTCCGCTTTCGAAATCTTGCTGGTATCTATGCTGCTGATCACGATGTACAGTTCTTCCTTGGTGGCTTCAACTGTTTGATGGTGTTCCTGGCTGCTTATTATCTGCTACTGACTCTAAACAGTCGTCAGGTCGACGTTCTCTGGATGGGGATCTTCTTTGCCTCGCAGTTTCTCTTTCGCATGACGATCAATGGCTATTCGTTTGAATATCTTTTTGCAGGATCACCCAGCCTCAACCAGTATGCTATGGGATTCTGCGTGCCGCTGGTCTTTGGAACAGCCATGGCAAATGCCCACTGGTTCTTACCTATGCGCAAGTATCCAAAGCTCGGGTACATAACGAAGGGGTTTATGGCCATCAACTTCTTCTTTGTTGCAGCATCTTTCTTCCTTCCCTATAAGATGGTCAAGATTTATACTCTAGTCGGCATGCTAACTGCATTTGCCATTATCGTTGTGAGCATTTCGATCCAGGCTAAAGGGTTCCGCCCTGCACGTTACTTTGTGTATTCTTGGATACTCGTTTTATTAGGCTCAATTACTTATGGCCTGCAGAAGTTGGGCATCATTCCCGTTAGTTTTATCACAACCTACGGAGTTGAAATCAGTATTGCTCTCCAAGGTGTTCTGATGTCCCTTGGTGTCAGCGACAAGATCAAAGAAACCAACAAAAAGCTTGCAGAAGCTCAAGAAGCAGCCTTGAAAGCCCAAATCGAAACCAACCGCTTGCAAGAAGAAATGAATACAAGCCTCGAGCGCCAGGTCCGCGAGAGAACAGAAGAGCTATGGGTCCAAACCAAAGGTATGGAGGTTATTCTTGAAAACCTCAACCAGGGTATCTGTAAAATCGATGCCAAATTTGGTATCCACCCCCAGTATTCACCCTTCCTTGAGCAGATTGTTGGCGAGAGGAATCTGAAAGAACGTTCGCTGGAAGATGTGCTCTTTGCTAAGTGTGAAATGACAGAAGAAATTTCTTCTCTTATGGAAACCACTGTATCCTCAGCTGTTGGCGAACCTGGATTCCAGTTCGAGACCAACTCTCATCTCCTCCCTCGTGAAGTTATGCTCACCAAGAAGGGAACAGAAAAGTACCTCGAAGTCGATTGGGCAGCCATTGAAGACAAAGAAGGCAACGTGGATCGCCTCCTTGTTGCTATCCGAGACGTTACACTCATGAAGAAAGCCGAAAAAGAAGCCCAAGAAAAGCAAGAAGAGCTGGAAACTATCGGAAAAATATTGGATCTTTCGGCAACGAAGTTCCGCCGATTCGTCAAATCAGCTTCGCTCCTCATCGAAGAAGCACGACAAAAACTGGATGCCAGTGTCAACCACGACGCCTGGCGCATCCTGCTCCGCAACGTCCACACCATCAAAGGCAACGCGCGTACCTACAAGCTTGATGACCTCTCTTCGCTAGTCCATGAAGTAGAAAACAAACTTTTTGATGTGAACGCAGACCAGCTGAAGCCAGAAGATGCAACGATCGCACTCGATGGACTTAACCAGATCGAGGCCAAGATTACTTACTACCAGCGAATTCATGACGACAAGCTCAAGCGCGGTGCTGCTGCGGAGACAGAAGCTGTTATGGTTCAAGCTTCTCGCATGATAAGTGACGTCTGGGGTGACATCAGACCAGACAAGCAAAAGCAATATCTCTCGGTTCTGCGACGCATCGATGCTATGAACACAAATAGCTTGAAAAAGGTTATCCAACCGCTCCTCGATTCACTGCCTGGCTTGGCTGCTCAGCTTCAAAAAGCTAGTCCAACCGTGAAGATCACGGGCTCTGACTTCTTCATAGACCCAGATCATCTCAACCTTTATGAAGATATTTTTGTCCATATGTTCCGCAACAGTCTCGATCATGGATTTATGCAAGGTGACGAAGGACGGATAAACCTCGAGATCAAACAGAATAATGGCCAAACCGAGCTTCTCTACTTTGACAGCGGAAGGGGTCTCAATCTACCAGTTCTACGCAAAAAAGCGCTTGAACGTGGACATATCAAAGAGGGAGCGAGCGATCAAGACGTTGCCGATACGATCTTCCTTGCTGGAGTTTCAAGTGCCAAAGTTGTTACTGAAATATCGGGTCGGGGTGTTGGTATGGATGCAGTCAAAGGCTGTGTCGAACGCCTTCATGGTCAGATCTCCATTCGCCTAACAGGAGAAGGCACCCTTCCTGATCATCAACGCTTTGAATTCCGCATAGTCTTGCCACAGCAAGTACCCGTGCTTGAGCTAAATGACTGCGAATGTCAAGCGGCCGCATAAGTAATGAAGAGGCCCCTCAGGCCTCTTGCTTGACTTTAGCGCCCCCAGACTTGTGCAAAGGTGGTTCAGACTTGATCACTGTCTGACTACAAAACCGACAAAATATTTCAATTGTCAAAGTCTTACGCGACAGCAGGATCGCAGTAAATCATACTTTTCGGGAAGTTAAAATCTCGTCTAACCATTTTACTAGCACACTCACACAAACTGGGTGTATCGGCACAGGGTTTGCAAACTCTGTGCACGTGCCTAGCACACGCTGTCTCAATCACAGAAGGAAGGTGTACCCATGAAGCTCTTGATGAAACATGCTCTGTCTCTCCTTGCGTTCTCCGCTGCAACTCAAGCCTGTCGAACCACTTCTATGAGTTCAGAAACGTCTGCAGCCCAAGGGGCGGGACGAGTAGGTATTTTGCTAGCATCGCATGGTGACATCGATGATCCAGCAACTGAATTAGAGGACTATATCAAAATTTCCTTCAAGAAAAATGTTGGCATTCCACTCCCCTTCTGGACACGAGATGCCCTCACAGGTCCAGCATACGCTCTTTCAGTAGGTGCAGTGAAAAAGCAATATGATATTATCGGCCCCACTCGCTATCGTGAAAACGCAGAGAAGCAAGCCGAAGCTGTGCGGAATGCCCTCGTAAGCTCTGGTTTAGACGCAAAAGTCTATGTCGGTTTCAACTTTGCAAAGCCGCTGATCGAACAGACTATGGAAGAGATGCAGGCAGATGGCATTGAGACAATCATCGTGATTAACAAGGGAGCTCAATTCTCCTACGCATCGTCTGGTGAAAACATGGAAGATGTCCTCACCTATCTCAACGACCACCCTGAGTACAATGCAAGAGCTATCGGTATACGTCAGTATTCGGACGATGAACGCTTTCAAAACGCAATGGCTGCAGCCATCGACAAGGATGCACGCAGCTCTTTCCCCGGCATTTCGCCTGCCAACATCTGCGTGATGATTGGTTCGCATGGTCTACCTCAATGGTTGATCGATAAAGGCGACCCAGCTGTCGACCAGATGCGCCTCGCTTTCAAAGCTGTATCAAGCAAACTGAAGAGCTATAAAACTTACCATGGCTTTTTGAATGACGACTTTATCCCAGGCGCTAAGTGGGTATCTCCCAAAGCTTCAGATCTCGCCCCTACCCTTAAGAAAGATGGCTGTAAATTTGTCTTATTGGATGGTCGCCTCTCATTCACTAACCATCACAGAGCCACCTACTACGATATGAACTACGAAGTACGCAATATCTTGGAAGAAGCTCCTAAACTTCCAAATGGCAAAGTAGACGCTAGCTGGAAGAAGCCCCAAGTCGTCCTTGCTCCAAACTTTGATGGTGACCCTGTGTTTGCTCAATTCATCGTTGATCTCACTAAGGATGCCCTGAACGGCAAGGGCCAACTCGTCAAACTCAAAGAGTTAGGTAAGGCGCCTAAGGCAAAAGGCTCCGTTGGTAAGCCTGGTGTGAATCCTTTCGAGTAATCGTCTTTGAATTTAGACACAGCTGGCTTGCAGACGCAGGCTGGCTGTTTGCTTTTAGGAAGCTTTCTGAAATTCCACCTTTTCTTCGACTAACGAGGCTGAGTCTGTGACTCTTGAATTAATTTTAACTTCAAACCCATGCACATGAGGTTGAATCTTTGCTCGTAATTGACCCATATTCAGCAGATTGTCTAAGTTGACTTCCAGGGAGTTCAAGAAAGCCAGGTTATAAAACTTGTTGGACTTACAGCATAGACTCCAGCCTTCTGTGGGGCTGAATATATTCTCTATAACGAAGTGATCGCCATCATGTTCTATGAGTTTTATGACCAGCATTTCCATGGCACATTTGAGAATGAAAATATTAGAAAGAATTTGACCTTCGACTCCCTCATAGCCGCGCACCTGAACTCGCACAAACTGCTCTGGCGGCAAAATCTCCCGCAGTCGCTCGAGACTGACCCGCCAAATGTCTGATAGCGTAAAATATTCAAGAGTCGCTCGCTCAACTCCACTTAAAACCTTTACTTCTTTCACAGTAAAGCTGGCTTTTTCGACTCCAGCGTCTATCAACTCAATGTTATGAAAAATTTCAGACAAAATATTCTGAAAATTTTTCTGCAAGTCTCTTACTTCAGGATCCTCTGAGGGATCCATACCAAAAATAACATCAATCTTATGTCTCACTCGACCAGCGAGCGCTCTAATATTATCGACACCCAAGTGTATATAGTTCAGTGGATTATTGATACGATGCGCGACAGAGGATGCTAGATTGAGTCGCATTTCCGATTGAAAACGAAGGTTCTTTTCAT
>JACCDP010631132.1_pt1 | contig 15385 bp, 31 predicted proteins | sample 7445841 | NCBI WGS metagenome assembly JACCDP01 (sample SAMN15323441, study PRJNA562643) | freshwater metagenome | isolation source: river surface water | place: USA:Blue River Watershed | collected 2017-08-17 | reverse complement strand
CAGGTATCCTAACCTAAATTACTAACCTATGAGAATTAAGACTTTTTAGCGTCTTCTTTCTTAGCTTTTATATATCCAGTAAGTTCTGCAATGTTAGTGCTTAACTGTGTCATGTGTGTAGTTAAGTTATCCATCTTCAGATCAAGCTTCTCATGAGCAGCTTTCTGGTCTTCTTTAAGTGCTTCCATACGATTATAAATTGTATTCTCTTTAGCCATGAGATCCTCTTCTAAGGATGTCATGTCTTCAGTAAGTTTATCTACCTTACCTTTAAGTTTACCTATCTCTTGCTTTAGGGCAAAGTAAGCTGATAACCCTGATCCTACACCTGTCATAATCCAGATAACGTCCTTAAGGGTGAATGTCCAAGTCTCTACCATCTTAGTAAATCTTTTGTAGTATTGCTACCTCTGAATATATGTTGTTATTAGGATGAGCTCCATTCCATGTAGCTATTACATCTAGTGTGTTAGGAATAGTTGTATCAAAGTCTGTATTATTTTCTACTGTAAAGTTAACACCTTCAAATGCTGCAGACGCATCTTTAGTATAAGTAAAGATACCACCGGACATGATTACAGCTGATGTAGCAGAACCTATAGCACGTATAGTAAAGTAGATGTTGAGTTCCCAATGCTTATTTGTACAAGTTGGTAGTATCATATTACCTGTATCTGCTAGTATAACAGAGTCAGACATTATTTCTAGTCTTAAACCTACTCCGTTTCTAGCACCTAAGTGACCTAGCATTTTTAGATGAAAAGAATCACCTACTTGGAAACCGTTAGCTGGAACGCTAAGAGTACCCTCACCAATCCCTAATAAACTACCAGGGGTAGTGGTATTTGTAATAGGTCCGCTATTCTTAGTTTCTGCAAATAGACCTTTACCTAAGTTACCCTGTTCTAAGCTAGTAGCAATAGCATCAAGACCTTGTAGAACCTTAAGTTCATAATTAAAGTTAGAGCCTTTATCTCCTTCTTTGGGATTACCGTTTCCTAATGACATAATTAGATTGCATTAAGGATCCGTTGTAGGAGACGTAGCACCTGCAACTGGAATCTGTAGTTAGACTTTTTATTACCGTTAGTGTAGTTATTATTACCTAGTGCCATAATTATACAGTTATGTTAACAACGCTAAAGTGTACATATACAGGACCGGTGGTATCATTAAGACTTGCATTATTAAGAACTACATCAAAATAACCATTGGCTATACGACCTACTGTAGCAAATATAAGCTCTCCTGCACCCTGAGAATCTTGAAGAGTTACATGTATAATAGACGCAGTTGTAACATTAGAGTTATTAACTCTGAATGGTGCAATAGTACCAGCAGGAATAAAGTTAGTTACATCAGAGAAAGTCTCAATAACACCTGAGTAAGTGTTAAGAGTTACCTGATCACTAATACTGTTTTCTTGAGCTACTGTACCTGTGCTATAAACCAAAGGTACAATACCTGATACAGGTACAGCATAGTTTTGATACTTATCTCCACGCTTTTGGAAAGATACATCTGCTCCTAAAACCATAAGGTCAGTAGCAGGATTTTCAATTGTAGTTCTTGTGAACTTATTCTTTACTAAGTAAAGCCAGTTTAAAATGTCCATAACTAGATTTGAGTTGAGTTATTATTTTCTATCAATAGTACATCTAAAGCCTTTGTTATAAAACCCGCATCTTGTAAAGAGTAAGCACCTTTTTTAAATGCTTGATCTAAGGCTTGGGTTAAAATTTCTAGAGCTTCTTTTTTAGTCATTACGCTAATAGTATTTTTTGAGCTACTCCGTTAATTACTACATTCCATACTTTTGATGAAATGTTTCCTTCTACAGATACAGTTCCTGCATTGTATCCTACAGATCCAACTACAAACTGGTTACTTCCAGTAGCAACTGCATAAGCTCCTAAAACTACAGATTGTGAGTAACCTGCTGAATCAGCACTACGACCAATAAGAGTATTTAAGCTTCCTGTAGAAGTTGCACCAACGTTATATCCAATAGCTGTATTACCAAATCCCACAGTATTTGCAACTAATGCGCTAACACCAATTCCTATATTAGCTGATCCAGCTACAGATGCTGAAAGAGCATTGTGACCTATAGCCATATTACCAGGAGATGTAGTAACTCCAAGAGTATTAGTACCGATCGCTATATTGTAGTTACTACCATTAGAAAAAAGAGCACCGCTACCAATTGCTACGTTACTAATTCCTGCTACATTTGAATTAAGGGCATTATAACCAATTGCTGTATTCTGATTTCCGGTTATATTAGATCTTAAAGCACCATCTCCAAAGCTAGTATTAGTAAGCACGTTACCTTGACCATTATTCCAAACAGTTTTATCTGTACTGTTATATTCTAAGTTTGGAACAGTACCAGGAGTTCCTGCAGGACCTTGTGCACCAGTAGGACCTTGTACACCCTGTGGACCTTGAGCACCTTGAGATGCAAGTAACGCCCAATTAGCTGTATCTACATCTGGAGTAACTGCTGATGGACCTACAGGATTTAAACAAAACCAAGAAGCTCCGTTATATCCTACAGCATCATCTGCTACATAAGTTCCTAATGCTGACCATGCTCCCTGCCAGTTTAAACCAGCAGGACCTACAGGACCAAGAGGACCAGCAGGACCCTGAACTCCTTGAGGACCTTGAGGACCGGGAGGTAAAGTTGCAGAAAAGTCTTCAATTTCCATTGCGTAGGTTTGATAAATGTCTCCACGCTTATTAGCACCTACTTTAGCACCAAAGATCATTAAGTCTTTAGGATTGTCAACGGTAGTACGTACAAATTTATTTTTAGCTAGATAAAGCCAGTTAAGAATGTCCATAGTTTTAGATTTGAGTTGATTATGTTATATGATAAATATACAAAGTTTAACTTAACTATCCAAGTTCTAGAGTAGAAATTATACTATCTGCATCATGTTTGAATGAACCGTTTATAATAGTTTGCCCTCCTACAAGAGCGTATATACCATCTCCCATATATACGTGAACACAAGAGTCATCAACCTTTTCAGCCCCTTGGTATATGTATTCTGAACCTCTATAGGTTATGATACCATCTAAATATACTATTACTTCCATTATGCTTTATTTATTTGTGCGTGTATAAAAGAACTACGAGTTACATCTGTAAGTGATGAGTTTGCAACCGCTACTATAAGATACTGATCCACAGTCCAGTTTATATTAGAAGCGCTAACCGCTACAGTTACCGATGTATTATCATCAGCATTCACATTTAAGTTACCTGCCATTGATTCAGTATTTATAGTTGATTTAACAGCAAGAGTTCTTGAATACTGAAAATATAAGGTGGTTGCTGCTGCTGTTGCAGAAGTTGCAATAAGTGAACCTCCTATAGCAGCACTTGTGTTTACATACATACGTGTAGTTACAGTACCTCCTGTTCCCGTTTTTCTAATTCTCATCTTAACATATATAATGTCCCCTACTGCAACTGTATTTGCAGGAATTAAGATAGAACCTGTTAATGTACTTGATGTAGTACCAGTTACAGCTGTGCCGTCAGTAACTGTCATCTTATTAATAGTTACACCTGATGTAGCTACAGTTATAGTACCTGAGGTAGTAATAGGATTTGTACCAGATAAACTTATACCTGTACCTGCGGCAAGTTGTACAGAAGTTACCGTACCTGTATTACTAGTATATCCAGATGGATTAGTAAGTGGATAGTATGTGGCTGCTGCTGATGCTATAGTTAGATATGGAGATAAAGAAGATGCTGTAATATAACCCGCGGGATTACTAGCATCATACTTAGAATTTATTTGAGGTTGAATATAGCCAGTAACACCATCTAAAAAGTCAAATTCTACATCATCTACCGTACCGGCTCCAATCTTAGCTGCATCTATACCAAATGGTAAATCTGATGTAGCAATAGAAGAAGAACCTGTAATAAGACCTTTTGAATCATACGTTACTTTAGTAGCAGTACCGGGAACTATTGCAATATTAGCTGTTAGCTTAGTGTTCAAAGCTGCCTGTAAGTCTAGCTGTGCAGATAGAGTACCTGTAATAGTACCCCATACCGCAGCACCAGGAGGAGCCGTAGATAGAATATCATATATCTCCTGAAGTCTTTCAAGAGTAATAAGCTCAAATCTATTTGTGGTAGCGCTCATTAGAACTGTACAAATGTATCTAAAATATACCAGCTATCAGCACTAGTAGGATTAGCTTCTAATGTAACCGCCCCTAAATCACCAATAGATGGTGGTGCAGTAAGAGTTACAGAAGCATAGTTACCCTCATCTATCTGCACTCCAGATACAGGAGTTATTATAACATCATCTGCAGATGTATTCTTTACAACTACAGTCTGACCATTTAGATTATAAGTACTAGGTATATATAGATTAACTGAAGCACCTGTAGTAGGTCCAACAACGTTAACATAAGTTAAGTAACTAGTAAACTGAGCACAGTTTAGTGTATAACTGGTTATACCTTCTGCAAAATAATCTAATGTAATTACATTAGGTGCACCCACAGGATTAGACTGCTGGTTAGGTATAGTAAATACGTTTTGTGCAAAGTAGTTATTAGGAGGTGTTGCCATTATTTCAGTCTTTTGTTATTACCTTTTCCATTACGGGCTCTATTACTAGATCTAGTTTCTTTAACTAGTTTACCCGCTTTAGTATGAGATACATCCTTACCGTCACCATTACCATAAGTCTTAGCTTTTCTATTAGCCATATTCAGTTTAGCTCTGTACTTATTTCTCTCCGGTGTGCTATGATATTCTTTATTATAAGCATTTTTCTTAGCACGGGCTTCAGGGTTACTTGCAAAGTATTTAGCAGACTTAGATTTACCTGTTGATTTTCCAGCAAGACTATTTCTCATATGATAAAGATATAAAAAAAATTCACGTAAAAGGTTGATAATTAAAATATTTTCCATAAACTTGTATTAGATAATCACCTTATGAACAAGCTAACCGCTACTGGTAAACTCGCTAAGAAGTATCTCAAGAAGTATCCTTCTCTGCCAATCATGACTATTGCTAAACTTATGTACTCTGAAAATGAGATGGCATTTACTAATGTAGATCATGCACGTAGCGCACTTAGAAACCACTCCGGACTACTAGGTAAGAATTCTAGAAAAAATGTAGATCCAGAATTACAAAGACCTATTACATATAACTATGCGCCATTTAATGATATACCAAAATCATATAAGTCTGGACCTAACGACTTTACATTACCAAGTGATGCTAATAATATTCTTGTTCTTTCTGATGTGCATTTCCCTTATCATGATGAAGAAGCTCTTGGTAGTGCTATTCAATATGGTATCCAAGAGCAAGTTAATACAATACTTCTTAACGGTGATATTCTAGACTTCTATCAGTTATCACGCTTTGATAAAGATCCAAGCAAACCTAAGATGAAGACTGAGTTAGAACAAGGTAGATGGTTTATGAAAGCATTACGTACAGCATTTCCTAAAGCTAGAATCTACTACAAGCTTGGTAATCATGAAGATAGACTAGAGAAATGGTTAAGAATCAAGGCTCCAGAATGGATTGGTATGGATGAGTTTGAGCTAAAGATGTTACTTAGATTTGGAGAAAACCAAATACAACTAATAGATTCTAGTGCTACTATTAAAGCGGGTAACTTAAATATCATACACGGTCATGAATACTTAGGTGGTGGTACAGTAAACCCTGCAAGAAACCTATACCTAAAAGCTAAGGCTAGTACTATCTGCGGACACTTTCATAGAAAGTCAGAGTTCACAACCCGTGACATCAACAATAATATACAAGGTGCATGGACTACAGGATGCCTATGTGAACTTTATCCAGAGTATATGAAAGGTCACAGTGACTGGGTACACGGATTTGCAGTAGTTAAAGTGAACAAAGACGGTACATTCTCTGTAGATAACAAAATGATCATTGACGGTAATGTAGCATAACTATGGCAACAACTATCAAAGCTGGCATATATATAGACCCTCTAAGTGAAGAGCAGTCTACTCCTGAAGTATACATTGATCATACTATTATTCAGGTGTATAGTCAGGAAGATATGCTAGTTGTTCAGCTTAGTTATGAAGAACTCCGAGGTATCTTAGCTATCATGGCAGCAGAACAGGAGAAAACTCACCTGCGCATTCAAGCTATAAGTAAAAATAACTAGGGTCTCTCCTTAAGACTCCAGTAGTCAAAGTCATGTAGTCCTTGCATGTACCACTTAAACATAACCCATTTGAATTCTTCTGTAGTACTTACCTTAACTAAGTTATCATAAAGTGCTGTCTCGTTCATGTTTTTTCCATTCTAAGTAAAACCCTATTGCTACAAGTATATTCATACCAAATGAACTAATGATCTCTACTATATCTTGGTATACATTAAGACTAAGATGTACGTGACCCAGGGTCCAAAAAGGAATCGCTAGGTTGCTTGATATCCACAGGAGTGAGAATTTCAGAAAGCTTTTCATTTACAAAACTACTTAAGGATAGAGTAACTATATCTACATCATGCACTTTATGCCACCCAGCTAGATTCCCGATAAACAGTAAAAACTTATGATCATCTGAGGGAGTACGCTTAACTAGGGTCATTTCATTTTCTAGAAAAAAAGTTTTTCTTTGGAGCCTCTGTCTTTATAGTTTTTAACTTCTCAATTATCTTATTTGCTTCATCTTCAGCAAAACCAATTGCCTCTTCTTCTTTATCTTTAATATCCCAGTTGTTAAGCAAGAGACTCATATGCATAGTTTCATGCATAATAGCCGTAGCTTTTTCTGTAACACTATACCTAGAAAAGGTACCCATATTTAAAAACAGAAATGGTTTGTGGGGAGCTTTAGCTGTTAACTTCTTATCTTCAGGATCATAGTTAGTCCAGCCATAAATGTATACACCATTACCTTTAGTCTTATCTACTTCTTCTTCCTGGGCATCTTTACGGTTTAACCCGTGCATCTCAGGTACTTTATAGTAATCAAAAATTTCGGTGGCATCATTACCTATGAGTAAAACATACTCACCCATGTCTATCTTTTTCATATACTAATATACTAACTATTCATCTTACTTTCTGTAACAAATATACCATAAAATTGTTACGAGACTAAAGTATGATTTCTCATACCGTAAACCTATATTCTGACCTTTGTGACTTATAAGTCATACAATAGTGTGATTTTATAACCTATAGGGTATATTATACCATATGGTATTATACCAAGTACTCCTAACGGGTACATATTAGTTAGATGTTAAAAACCACATCTGTCACATATATTTTAAAAATTGTGACAAGTCCTGTCACAAATTTATCAAACTTTTGTGACGAGCTTGGTGGGTACTGGAGGGGTACTTGGGGGAAAATATAGTAAACTTTTGAGACAGCTATAGTGGAAAATAATCACCAAAATCAAGCGTTTAGTGGAAAATAATCCCCAACCCCCTATGGCTTAGTGGAAAATTTTTGCCAAACTCAGAAGTGCAATTCGGGAAATACCAGAGTTAGTGCATGAATTTTTCCAAAAACCTCATGCAGAATGTCCAGTTTTTTGTGTAATAAACTTGACTCTACTACCTAGGGACAACATATCCCCATAGGGAAGTAGACAATTCACCTACCCCCGGTAGTAAGGTTTGGTGGGGACACCCCCGGGGTGATCTGGTGTGGGGGATTTATACTGTAGGAGAGGGTGTGGTGGGTGTATATATTACAAACCCCAGCTTCAACTCCAACTATGGGGTACCCCCTATGTTTTTACAAGACATTACTTGCTGTAATACATGTGAGTAGAAAAAAGTTATGGTTGAAAAAATCTTTGCCCTGCTGTGACAACAACGCTCGCTCACTCGAGTGAGCTCGCTTCCTTGTCTCATCTCTAATACATGCAAGGCAAGGCAGAGCCAGCAGAGACTATACTATAAACTCTTTACTATAATTAAACATATATTATGAAAAACTCTATTGACTACAATGATATCTTTGATATCATGATTAAGAAAACTGAAGCGGATCTTGCAGACATGTACAAGAACTGGCACCCTTGGGTTGATATAGACCGCAAGGAAGGCAGACTTGAAGTGCTAAAAGTATTGCGTGAGATATCACAAAATGATATCCATGAGCATCATGCTGAGATAGCAGACCAACTGCTTAAGGTTAGACGTGTTGTGGAGAAGATGTGAGATAAGGGGACTTCGGTCCCCTTTTAAACTCTTTATCATAAACTCTTTACTATAGTTAAACATATATATATGCAACAGTTTCCAAATTGTAAGTGTGGACAGCAAGTCCATGTTGAAGAGTACAGGACCCCATGTTATGATGACGGTGGTGGTATTGATTCATTTGATGTAGAATTCCAAGTCTATGACAGATGTGTTGAGTGTCTGCGTCAAAGTGGTACAGAGTATGAGTCAGTTGTTCAACGCCATGATAAGTGGGCTGAAGAACATAAGCACTTGTTCACTAACAATGATGAGCCTCCTTTCTAGGGGGTTCATCTCTTGTATAGTAAACTCTTTAATTCATTTAATAATACATATATGAAACATTTGATTATGGCAATTGCAAGCCTAAATGCTGAAGTTAAGAAGATTGACCGTCAAGTCCAAGATGACTTCTATGGTATGAGTGATGAAGAACACCGTTATGCTATCGGTAGAATAGCAGGTCTTGAGAAAGCAGTTGAGATTCTAACTGAACAATTGAGAGAAGCACAACCTGACGTTGTCAGAGAGCTTACTCAAATCAGAGCTATCATCAACAAGATGTAATGAGAGGGGAGCAATCCCCTTTCTTTCTTATGTTAAACTCTTTACTTTACTTAATAATATATTATGATAACACTTTTGCTTTCAGAAGAACAGCGCAAGTTCTTCATTAGAACTGCTTGTAAACAAGTCAAGCTGTATCAAGGAGAAATCTCCGTTGAAGATGTTGACATCATCTGTGATATGACCAACCATCAGTTGTTTATGTTCACAAGATATATGGATAATCTAATTCACGGATGAAGAACCTAACAGAAATCATCGCGGGTCTCAAGAAGAGATTCCGCGGTGACTTCATCAGAGATGTTAGAATCAATGATGATGAGACAATCACCTTCAAGGTAGTACGGAAGGATGATACGTGGAGAGAGATAACAGAGCGGGTATAACAACCCGTTCTGTTTTATAGAGAGTGTGATAGGTGTATGTATTTTTTACCTATGAGAATAGGGTTTTTACTATCACCTCTCTCTTCTACTGCAAAACTCTTTACTAATTATAATCACACTATGAAAAAGTTTATGTTAATCATTTCAGTAATCACATGGCTTGTAAGCCTTAGCACACTGTTTATCATCAACATTGAATGTCCACCGTTCCAAGTAGCCTTGAACTGCTTCTTTGGAATCATTACAGGAATTATCACCTGGGTGGTTATCTTCCAAGTTATTGACATGAGAGAGTCTTAGGGCTCTCTCATTTACTTTAAACTCTTTACTGTAATGGGATTTATGCTTTCCCAAGAATAGAGCATAACAGTTAGCTCGGTTACTGAATAACCGTGTCCTCAATGGATGAGCGTTTCTCCATCGGTGCAACACACATAGTTGCTTACAAGAGTCCGTTAAACTCTTTTTATTCTAAACTCTTTACTGTAACCAATCATAATTATGAAAAAGTCAACCTTTTATGTTTTGCTCTACTTTGTTACACTACTTGTAGTAGCAATCTTAGCATCTTGTTCTACTCAATCACATTTGAGAAAACCAAACCCGTGTCCAAAATTCAGCAAGTCTCACCCAAGAGACATGCCTTATACACATCCGTGGGGGAGATAACTTCCCCACTTTTTTCAAACTAAAACTCTTTACTATACGTAAGTATATTATGAAAAAGACACAGTTAACTTATGAAGAGATTGAACTGTTACAGTTCATCTCAAAGAATGCTATTGACGGATTACCTAGTGTAATGGTGAACGATGCGTTAGTAACCAAATTGGAACAACTGCAACTGAAACTCATAACAATGCTAGCACAACTTGAGTATGGAATGCGGGACTAACCGCATTCCTAAATCTTAATGTGGAAACTCTTTACTATACTTAAAAGCATATGTACAAGATTCAATTTGAAGTTGTTCCTGTTGCAGACCTAAAAAAGGTGCAACAGAAGATTAACACGTGGTTGACCACAGGTCACCTCAAAAAGTTTGAAATGCACGTGTTACCTACGGGTGACGTGCTGTTCAACCTACTGGTTAAGAAGGCAACGGGTGAATAACCTGTTGTTTTCTATTACCTCAAAACTCTTTACTATTTATAATTATAACTCTTATGGAAAATGTATTAGACCAAATGCGTGACCAAGCCATTACCACGCTAACACAGAAAATTGAATGGCGTAAAGACCAAATCGCGGAAGCAGAGCGCGAGATAATATGCAAGTTAATAGGACAACCTAACAACGAGTATAGTATTGACTCCGCATTCAAGGGATTAAACTCTCTGAAGAGTGTGCTTGCTGAAATGGAACTTATGTTAACCCGTTTAAAACCACAACCTGAAGCGGTTAAGCGCGGTAGACCAAGCAAGAAGAAATAAGAGTAGGGCCTTCGGGCTCACTCTTTTCTCTCACTACAAAACTCTTTACTATGATTAATCAAATGTAACGTGGAACAACTTATTAAAGCACAATAAGCCACAATACACGGGAGTTAGGCATTTGGAATCTACGGTATTTATACCTGGGGATTTTATGGCTTTATACCGTGTGAAACTTTTCAAAACTCTTTACTATAAGTAAATTAAAACTATGGATACAGGTACCATGATGACAGTTGTAAGAATCATAGATTCTGACATTAGAGCACTACTCACAGAAAGAGAACTTTATTTGGACTTGGAAGAAGAGTGGATGCAAAGACAAAAGTTTGCAATAGAGCATACCGTAGAAAGGTTGGGAAAATTGCATGACTACTTCCAAGGGTGCATTGAATCACAAATCAATGCTATGGAGATAGCGCAGGGTATGTAACCCTGTGCTTCTCTTTCTGTCAAAACTCTTTACTTTTTTTAATAACAACTATGTCTAACCCTAAATGCGAGTGTTGCAACTCAGAAATGTGGGAAGGTTTTATTCCATCTTGGAATCATCGCCTTATCTACCACACATTCAAGTGCCACAATGATGAGTGTGCTGAACCGTCTGACATCACTGTCAGCGTAACCAAGAATGATGAGGTGGTCTATTAGGACCATCTCTTCTTTTAAAACAACTTAACTCTTTACTTTTTTTAATCTTATAAACACTATGAAAACATTTACTTATCTAAAACGGGTTGAAATAGAAACAACTATTGAAGTTCCCGTAATCACCTTTGTTGCTGAAAAGGTGCGTGTATCAACAGGTGACTCATCATGGTTTGAAATGGGTTATGTACCAAGATTTAACGGGCTCACACCAAGTGAATACGGTAAAGAAATGGGTAATTATGATGCTATGTGGAAGATGCTTGAAGCATATGTAGAAAAGACATTTGGACGTTGGAAAGGTTATGGTTCAGTAGACTATCATGTCTATGCAGGTAAGGACATAAATATGCCTGACTTACCTGAAATCCCAAGCGAATGGAATGATGACCATGCTGACTTGGTTAACATGTTCAAAGGCTTGTAGGCACAAACAGGGTATCCCAAATGGGGGATACTCTGTCCCTCTTCTTAAAACTCTTTACTATAAGTAAAATAAATATGAACACATTAGCATTAGAACTCATTTCTCAACACGCAAAGAGTCAGTCTATCACACAGTATTTTGCTGTAACAGGTGACAAGGAACTGATAACCAAATTCATAAAAGACATACCATATTGTGTCAGAGACGGTAAAACCATAGTATGGTCTAATACTACTTACCGATCTACACAACCACTTAAAGGTATGCAATTGGTAAATGAAGAATGGATTAGGGTGTACTAACACCCTTTTCCCTCTCTTCTTAAAAACTCTTTACTTTCTTTAACAAGTATCCTGTTGTCACCTCACACACATCCTTATAAGGGGGTTGCACAACACGATGCTTGTTTCTTCTCTCTTATGAGAAACTCTTTACTTTATTTAATCAGTTTAACCCTTAAATCCTAAAAACGCTATGAAAACATTCAAAGCAATCTATGACAACGCTCGTACTGTTAACAATGAAGACGGTACAAAAACCACAAGACACTACTACCGTATTGTTGGTATGACCGAGCAAGAACAAGCAGTTTACCGTGCTGATAAAGGACAATACTACGTTGAGTCCAAAGACGGTTTACCTTCTTACAGTGTTGACGCTAATATCGGTGATGAGTTACCAATCAAGCGTGCAAGCAAGCCTAATGACAAGACAGGTAAATTCTCGTGGTATCACGGGCAATCAGAGATGCAAATCCTTGAAACACTTGTTGATGCATTTCCTGCCATTGCAAGAGTTAACATTGACTCACTTGTGACAAAAGCCAAAGCACAATACAAGGCCCAATTCACAACCGAGCGTGTAACTGTTGATGAGACAAGTGCTGTTGACAAGTTGTAGTAAAACACCCTGCGTACCTTATGGTGCGTGGGGTTTTTTCTTTTACAGTTTACAATTACTTGTACCTATCCTTGATTACCACTCTTTACCCACTTGCAGTTAGGTAAAGAGTTATAAGATAAAAGATCTAAAGGTTCTGTATATCTATATCTTTAACTACTCTATTATTGGAATCCTATGTTATAAAACTACGGGTATACTACTCTGGGAAAAGAGAGACCTTGGTATTGATAATCAATAAGTTACAAAAATAGAACTATTAGATTCCTAACTACTCTTCTCTTCCTCTCCCTTTCCCTGATTACCCTTACGCTTTCTTTACCCACCTGTGCATATTACTATGCGTAACAAACTCAAAATAAACAAGTTAAACAAGTTAAACAATTAAACAAAAGCAAAATGGAAAGAAAGACATTCCAAGGTACACGCGTTAATGCGTACAGAAGTAAAAACGGTAACCCAACATTTGTGTACCGTATTAATAACGCTACAGAAGCAGAACTTGCTACTTATAAAGCGTTCAAAGGTGCTACCTACCGTTCTGAAATTCAGGAAGTTAACGGTCAGATAGTAGAGTGTGCATTAGTATGGGCACAAACAGATTTAGGCTCAACAGCAGAGTTCTATCAGACACCAAAGGGTGATTTTAGAGAAGATAATACTGCTATGTTGAGTGCGGAAGCCGCTGCAAAGCGTTACACTTGGTTACAAGGTGAGATTGCTAAACAAGTGGTTGCTCAAATGGACTTTGGTTTCAAGCGTAAAAGTGTTAACATAACACCTAATAACGTAGAAACTGAACAAGAAGTGAAAGGATTAGATAAACTGTGAGTAGTTAACTGATTGATTATGAGAGAGTTAGTGTGTGTGACAGCCATACACACTACTCTTTTGTAACAACAGTAAAATACCACTGAAACACTATATAGTAACAAATCATTTAAACATAGCAAAATGATAACTTACCTACTCCTACACCTACCCACTAAACTTATTGTCTACTCTTCAGTAGATAAGAAAGATTTCTACTCTGTTTATACTCTTGTGTGTGATGATGCTAACTACCGCAAAATTGTTAGTGATGAAGTTGAAGAGTTACCGATTCTTGATATGTTATAATTCTTAATTAGTATCAGCAAGTACTCAGTCTATCCCTTAATCTGTAAAGCGGTGTTCCCGTAAGATGCAAGATAGATATTATGCTGTGCGGATTATAACTGAATGCGTAGATAACCGTCCGGTGCAGATAAGGTGAAGGTTGAATAAGACCTTATTCTGTAAACAAGCCCTACCCGGGTGCCATGAGCAGTGGGTTCAACTATATAAACTGTAAATTTAAGGTTCAGACAGTTTATGAAAATACAGAAATCTTAAGTAGTATAACAGCATCTATCTCGAATCCTCAAGAAAAGTTATAGTAGAGATAGTTATTTGTGCACAGAATAGACAGTTAAGAGAACGGCAATGGGCCATCATGAAGGGTTTGTCTGCTGTTATATTACTATTTTTCACCCTCATATATAGCAAAACTATGTTTAAAAGACTTACCCTTGCTACTTGTTTTATAATAAGTAGTTTTACATCATGTGTTAACCCAGTTAATGCACGATATACCCAAGGCTATCAGGATGCAAGTGTACATATGGCTATCTGTTATATCAATAGTCTCCATTTGCAGTATGATGATGTAACAGATGATAATATAACTACCGCTATACTTACAGCGGATAGTTTGTTTGATCTATCTGATGAAGCCTTACAAAAAGTATTAGATAATTACGCAGATTAAACTTATGAGCAAAACAAAAAACACAGAAGAGTTCCGTCAGATGATGGAAGACCAAGAAATGGCAGCAGCATTTGACTATCAAGAAAAGGAAGCATTGATGGAACAACTATCTGCAGAAGAAATAGTAATAAAAGCTTGTGCTGAATTTGTTGAAGCACATAAAGCTCTTGAAGAAGCAGATACAAAGGCTAAAGAAACGCAGAAGAAATTAGCGCATGCTATAGACAACTATGCTGCTCTTGATAACGGACTTACTATAAAAGATAAAGCAGAAATAACTGCAAGTGCTTTGTTAAGTAATATGTTTAAAGGCTTCAACCCTAATGACATATGACAGTTATATACTTTGCCAGTTTTGTATTACTTATAGGTAATAGTGCTACTGATTTGTTTGATTACTACGGAGTTCAGGAAATGCATGGTGTCAATAGGACAGCATGTGTTTCCCGAATTGCGGAAGGTGGTACATATATAGATGGCTTTGCTAACTATAACCCATATGATTCCACTTTTATAGAACTACCTACACCTTTTGTCTTTATAAACCGTCAGGCTTTACATGGTGATCATAGAGATATTACTCTACTTAATCACGAGTTAATGCATATGTCCCTACTGTTACATCAGTGGGATGTTGAGCATAAAGAAGAAGACATTATAACGTGGGCAGAGATATTCACTAATCTGATTTATACTGATTACTTGTATAAAGAAGATTAGAAAAGCACCAGCTAGGACATGCTGTAGTTTTATTCATAAATATACGGTACCCCCGAAGTCCAAGGGGGTATACCTTTTCTCAACTTAAAACCAACTTAAAATGATTACTACTATACTTACTAACTGTGGTCCACAGAAAGATACTTATTTTAACTTAAAAGAGCAACCTATTGATAAACAAAGGTTTGCTTTCTTTAAAGGTACTCTATATCAATGGACTGAAGAAACTCGTGCAGAGTCAGATACCCATATATATTGGGT
>JACCDP010589498.1_pt1 | contig 15387 bp, 16 predicted proteins | sample 7445841 | NCBI WGS metagenome assembly JACCDP01 (sample SAMN15323441, study PRJNA562643) | freshwater metagenome | isolation source: river surface water | place: USA:Blue River Watershed | collected 2017-08-17 | reverse complement strand
TCTTCCTTCGTGTCCTTCGCTTCTTCGTGGTTCAATCCTCCTAAAACAAAAGACGCAGAAAACGACTCTCTGCGTCTGTAGCGTGAAAAAACCTAAACCATTTCCGAAGTCTGCACAGTTGGCTGAGGCTGAGGCTGGAACATAAACAGCGAATAAACCACATCCCGGCGGATATTAACCATCATATCCAAGAACAACTCATAACCCTCACTCTTATACTCAATTAGGGGGTCTTTTTGTCCATAACCACGCAAACCAACGGACTCGCGCAAAGCATCCATTTGTTGCAGGTGTTCTCGCCACAAAGTATCTATGCGTTGGAGAATAAAAAACCGTTCCGCTTGACGCATCAAACCGGGTTGGAATTGGTCAATTTGCGCCTCCTTAATATCATAGGCAATACGGGCTTGTTCATGGAGAAAGGCTTTAATTTCCGCCATCCCCATATCCTCCAATTGGCTAGACTGCATATCAGCCAAGAGGTAAACAAACTCCTTCACCTTATCCACCAATTTGTCTAATTCCCATTCTTCCGAAGGTAAATCAGGGTTGATGTAATAATCAACGATGTCATCCATCGTTTTTTCAGCGTATTTAATGACCTGTTCCTTGAGGTCTTGACCTTCCAGGACTCGGCGACGTTCCGCATAGATAGCACGACGTTGGTTATTCATTACCTCGTCATACTCAAACACCTGTTTACGGATGTCGTAGTAATAGGTTTCAACTTTTTTCTGTGCGCCCTCTAAGCTGCGGGTTAACATCCCCGACTCAATGGGCATATCTTCCTCTACTTGGAAAGCATTCATTAAACCGGCAACGCGATCGCCTCCAAAGATCCGTAATAGGTTATCCTCTAAACTAAGGAAAAATCTTGTTGTTCCCGGGTCGCCTTGTCTACCCGCCCGTCCCCGTAACTGGTTATCAATTCGCCGTGATTCATGGCGTTCTGTACCAATAACGTGCAAGCCGCCTCTTTCTACCACTTCATCATGTTCGCGGCTGGTAAATTCTTCGTATTCGTGTTTAATGCGCTGGTAAGCTTCCCGCAGTCTTTGAATTACAGCATCGTCAGTAGGTGCTTTTTCGGCGGCTACGGCGATTTTTTCTTCTGCTTCCAATTCCGGTAAACTTCTCTCACCGTAAGCCTTGACAGCCACTTCTACAGCCTCTTTCAAAAGCTGTTCTGTTTCTTTGGTCAAATTGGTGGGAAAAATTTCTGGGGAAGCTCGCCAAGATTTAACCTTTTTCCCCGGTACAAAGCCTTGTCCGCCACCACTACCACCCATAGGTAGTCCCGAAGCCCTTTGTACAGCAAACTCATCATCTTCAGGGCTGACAACACGGGGCATAAAGTATTCCCGTAGTTTCAACCGCGCCATATACTCAGAGTTACCACCCAGGATGATGTCCGTACCCCTTCCTGCCATGTTAGTGGCGATAGTTACCGCCCCCTTGCGTCCAGCTTGAGCGACAATTTCCGCTTCCCGTTCTACGTTTTCCGGTCGGGCGTTGAGGAGTTCGTGGGGGATTTCCATTTGTTTGAGCAATTCGCTCAGATATTCGGATTTTTCAACGCTGGTTGTCCCCACTAACACAGGTCTACCATTTTCGTGCATTTCGGCACATTCTCTAGCGATCGCTCGCCACTTACCTGCTTCGGTTTTAAACACCATATCAGATAAGTCTTCCCGTTTTCTAATCCGGTTGGTGGGAATAATGGTGACTTCCCGTTTATAAATCTTTTCAAATTCTACTTCTTCAGTCTTCGCTGTTCCTGTCATTCCCCCCAATTTGGGATACAACAAAAACAGGTTTTGATAGGTGATAGTTGCCAAAGTTTGGGTTTCTGGCTGAATTTCTACGTGTTCCTTAGCCTCAACAGCTTGGTGTAAACCATCACTCCAACGCCGTCCAGGCAATACCCGACCTGTAAATTCATCCACAATGACAACTTCATCATTACGGACAATATAATTCACATCTTTGAGGAACAATTCCTTAGCCTTAATCGCATTAAACATAAAATGCGCCCAAGGGTCTTCCGGGTCAAACAAATCTGTCACACCCAAGAGGTTTTCCGCTTCTGCAAAACCCTCATCACTCAAAAGAACGTTACGATCCTTTTCATTGACTTCGTAATGTTCATCCTTTTTCAGGGTAAAGGCAATTTCCGCCGCTTGCAGGTATTTTTCTGTGGGTCTTTCCACCTGACCAGAAATAATTAAGGGAGTTCTGGCCTCATCCACTAAAATTGAATCTACCTCGTCAATAACACAATAATTAAACGGCCGTTGCACCACTTCAGCCATGGAAGTAGCCATATTATCCCGTAGATAATCAAAACCGATTTCACTGTTAGTTACATAAGTAATATCACAGTCATAATTTTTCTTCCTCTCTGTTGGGGTCATAGTAGACTGTATTAGCCCTACACTTAACCCTAAGAACCTGTGTACCTGTCCCATCCATTCCGCGTCCCGACGTGCCAGGTAATCGTTAACGGTAATCACGTGAACACCTTGACCCGTGAGGGCATTTAAATAACTCGGTAAAGTAGCTACCAAAGTTTTACCTTCACCAGTTTTCATTTCGGCAATTTGCCCAGAATGGAGGATCACACCACCTAATAGTTGTACATCAAAATGTCGCAACCCTAATACACGCCGTCCTGATTCCCGCACCACAGCAAAGGCTTCTGGCAAAATATCATCCAGGGTTTCCCCCTTAGCCAGCCGTTGTTTAAACTCGACGGTTTTACCTTTTAACTGCTCATCCGAGAGCGGCTTAATGTCTTCTTCTAAGAGATTAACTTCTTTAATGTAAGGGTCGTATTTTTTCAGTTTCCGAGCGTTGGGATCGCCCAACAAAAGTTTTAGCATGGCAGTTTATAGAGTTAAATCGAGGGCAAGGGAAATTTTAGCTTTGGCTATATGATTATAGACGTTTAATCTAACCCAACCGTTTTGCTTAGGGATGGGTGGAAAATGAGAATTGACTCAAAAACCGAATGCAAACAAACTAACCACTCTTATATAATGATTGGTTTTAACTATTATCTTAATATTGAAACTGTTTCATCGTATCATTTTGCCAAGGGAATAGGTGAGTGATGACGGTTGACGGTTGCCTCCTACTCCCACTCTGGCGCAAGGCTACGGAAATCATACTTATCAGCCCCAATATGACAACTCACACAACTACCTATATTTATAGGATCGGGTAATTTGACACCAGGATGCAAAGCTCGAAAATAACGGGAGTCTTTGAGCCGATAGGGTGTGGTTTCCTCTTGTAGTTGCACACGGGAAAAGGTAAAAAGATATTTTGAGACCAAAAGATGTTGAATCTTACCTAAAGGCTTGATTTGTACACCGTAGTGTTGGGAATCTTCCAGCAGATTTTGCCAAGTTTGAGTGGGTAAAACAGCCGACGGTAAGGCTATATGGCAGCTTGAGCAGTTTTCTAGATATAATTCCTGTCCTAGTTTGTATTGTGCAGGTACTATGTCAACTGTTCCTACTGAGTCCCCAGAAGTTGCGGCGTGGGTGCTGGTAGCTAATCCTAATATCCAGCCGATAGCTACACTCCAGCCAAAAATCACCAACATAACGATCAGTAGTTGGCGTTTAAGGCGAGTATGGGACTTGGGTTTAACAAAATTTGCCATAAAGTGCTAAAGATGAATTTTTATTTATTTGTTTTTCGTGGGTATAGGAAAAGTTCCTATGCCTCTACAGATAAAGCTGCCCCAATATGTAAAGCGTCCATTGCCCCTACTCCAAATTTAATTGATTGTTCATAAGCTGTAGCAATAATTATATTTATATCCTTTGCCCAATAAGAAACTTCCTCAAAAAATGCTTCATAAAACTTAACTTCGCTTTTTTGATGATTATAAATTGCTTTCGGTAATACCTCTAATTTAAGAAAAATACTAGAAGCAAATTCTCGGTTTTCATCCTCCAGAATTTGTAAGGCTTTTTCAGCAATCTCTCCTTGGGAACAAGCAGCATAAATTAAAACACCAGCATCAATAAAAGTACGAATCATATCAGGTCTTCTCCATATCCACCTCGACGTTCTGCTTTCTCTTTATCTGCTTCGTCAGCCGTTAATAAAGGCATACCAGAATCAATTATTTCTTGGCGGATTTTTCTTAACTTTTGACCCAATTTGGAACTGGATTGTTTTTGGTGTTTTAGAGAATCAATAAAAGCTAAAACTTTTGATTGTTCATCTGTATTTAAGTCTTGCCATTTATACAGTAGTTGTTCTGTACTCATATTCTTAATTACTCCCGTTATTAACTACGCGTTTAAGGTATTTAGTCATTATTGTTGATGACATTTTATTTGTCTGGATCAGGATGTCCAGGATGTTCAGGATTTACAGGATTGTTGTTTATCAATTGTCTGTGAGTTGATGACATTTTATTTGTCTGAATCAGGATGTTCAGGATGTTCAGGATTTACAGGATTGTTGTTTATCAATTGTCGGTGAGTTGATGACATTTTATTTGTCTGAATCAGGATGTTCCTAAAAGATCCTCTAGTAATTCCTTGGGACTATTATCAATTTCTTGTAACAGTAATTCTTTGATAGTCATGGTAGTTAATTGTTAAAGTCTCTGCCTTGATTATAGCAGGTTTCGCGTAACTTTTGACCTAATTTATAACCTGATTTTTTGGGTGTTTTTTTCTGTTGTAAAGTTCTCGAAAATTATACACTTCGCACTCCGCAACCCTTTTACTCTATATTTTCCAAAAAGTTAATCTTTGTATACAATTGCTTTAATGATAATTTCACATTAATTGATGCCAAATGTAAAATAGCATCTTCTGTTTCATATTCAGTTAAAACCCATTGATTTTGATTATTTTTTACGTACTGCATTATATAATATTGAGTTTGGTCAATTAAAATATATTCTTTAAATTCAGGAATGGAACGATAATAGAGAAATTTATCACCCTGATCATAATCTTTTGTAGATTTAGATAAAACTTCAGCTATTAATAACGGGTTAGTAACTATGGTGGTATTTTTGCTGTAGTAAATAGGTTCACCATCAATTACCATCACATCAGGATAAGTAAATACTTGATATTTTGGTATCCACAGTTTAACATCACCAATATAAACTTCATAGTCTAAATCATTTAACGCGATATTTAAGCCAGTAGCTAAATGTAATGCTAATTTATTATGATTTGTTGTTCCACCAGTCATAGATATAATTTCTCCGTTTCTGTATTCATTTTTATGATCAGATTTTGCCTCTAGTTCTAAATATTCTTCTGGTGTATAGTAGGCTGTAACTGTTTTGATTTCTTGAGTAGTAGTTTGTAATTTCATAATCTTTCTTTTTTTTGGTAATTAGTGATTTACACATCCTTAACTTTTTCAGGACTTACGCAAAATAGAACGAAAGTAGGGGTAATTCATGAATTACCCCTACGAAATAATCAGGGTTTCAGTTACATCTTGCGTAAGTCCTATTTTTCTTGAAAATTATACACTCCACACCCCGCACCCCTATATTATACAACCTAAGAGGTCTTCTGTTTTCAATTGATAATGTTCTATTTTTACATAGGGTTGCCAATTTAATTTTACTGGGTCTTGAATAGTATGAACTTCTGGAGATGAAGCACAATTAAATACTACATATAACCAGTAATCACCCTTTAATCTTCCTGCTGTTTTATATTCATTGGTTGTTAACGCTACCTCACCAATATTTGCCCGTCCTTTGACTTCAATAAACCTGACTAAACTAGCTTTTAATGGATCTCCAGAATCAGGTTGACGTGATATCAAATCAAAGCCACGATCTTCTTTTTCTACACTGACAACTTGCCAACCTCTCGCTTTTTCATATTCTATCACTGCTTGAATTGCTATTTTTTCAATCTCCTCATTCAGATACCATCGGGGCAATTTCTGGAGATGTTCTTTCAGGATGGGGTAACACCCAAGCACGTCCATGATGATGAATATCAGTAATGGCACAACTACCTTCTTGCTTTAATTCTTCCTGTCGTTGTTCTAACCTCCCATTTAATTCAAATAATCGTTCTTCTAATTGTTTCATTCTACCATCTAACCCTTGTTCTTTAGAACCAGATTCTTTCTGGTGAAATAATTCTCCATAGTGAATCTGGATTTTATCAATAATCACATTTAGACTATTTCTTATATAGTTAGAAATCGTCTTTACCTCCTTTTGTCTTTGAGTGCAAATTTCTGTTAAAAAGCTATTTAATTCCTGTTCGATTAATGCTTGTTCTACCTGTTCTCGACTGGGTAAATTACCATCATCTGGTAAATAATCAACTAAGTTATTATTATCTATATTTTCTCCATTTTTAATCTGAGAATCTCCTATTTTTGCAGGTACTAAATCTAAAAATAAAGTTGGTTGGCGGACTGTCATTGTTCCATTTAATTCCGTCTGTACTACATATAAACGTTCATGGAGTTTTCTACCCCGTCCAATTGATCTATTTATTTGCAAAATTCATCTAGTCTGACGTGGTTGGTGAGTTTGCCGAACCACACCCTACTAATGTGCAGGTTGCGTAAATTCTGTGTAAGTTAAATGTCGAATAACTCAACAATAATCATAGTCACATCTAAATATAGTTGTAAAGACTTTTATAGTTTATTTTTGTGGCGTTTTGTTGTTACCCTGTGGTGAAGATTTTTGTAGCTTGTGCTTAACAAAATACTAACTACACTTGTATAATCATATATAAGCGATTTAGAAAGTTTATAATAATTGTTCACAAATATTTACAGACTTTCTAAATAGCTTAAAAGGTCTGCCATTTCTTGGACACTAGGCTGGAATTTGGGCATGGGTGGTGTGTCACCGCTAGTTACTTGATGAATCAGTCCATAGCGGGATTTATATTTGGAGATGTCATGTAAAGTCGGACCGACTAGGCCATTTCCCTGTAAACCATGACAACCGGCACAGTTAATTTGGAAAATGGCTTTTCCCTGGACTGGGTTGCCCTGATAGGATAAAACACTTTTAACATAGGGATCAGAAGCTTTTACCATTTCGATTCCAAACAAGACTAATGGGAGGGCTATCAGCATCACTATGATAAAGATAAGGATCTGTTGAATAAGGGTTTCAGGTTTGATTAGCTGGTTATCCAAAACAAAAAGGTGGTGCTGACAATGTGCAAGTTTTCATTTCCTACACATAGCTTAAAATTTCTTGATGGTGTTCGCAAGTACAAATGATGATTTTAATTTAGTATTTAGATTTAAAAGTCAGATAGGACACGGCATTAATGCCAAATTTGGTAAAATCAAAAACAGGAAACGAATCTTTTACAATTGTAACGAGGAGCTTTACAGTGGTTGAACCCCTATTATCAGGTATTGTGCTTGGTTTGATTTTTGTGACTTTAAGCGGACTATTCTACGCTGCTTACAAACAATATAAGCGTCCTACTGAGTTGGGCGGCTGATATTAATTAGGACAGGGGAGCGGGGGAACGGGGGAGCAGGGGAGAATATTGGTCTTTTGTACTCCCTATTCCCTATTCCCTGTTTCCTGATAAAATGTTAAGGCTGTGTTGCCATAGGTTTTTTGACGGCAAATTTCCCAGTTGGGGATGGTTAGTGGGATCCAGTCTTGGTGATGATGTTCGACTGCTATTTCTCCCTGGGGATCTAAAAGCTGATATTGAGCGATCGCTTGTAATACTGGTTCATATAATCCACTGGCATAGGGTGGATCAAAATATATTCTGTCAAATTTTTGACCTGATAATTTTTTTAACTGTGGGGTGATGTTTCCCCGCAATATCTGGAATTTTTGTTCTGGCTTGGCTACCTGTTGCCAATTTTGTTGAATAATAGCACAGGCTTGACTAGACTGTTCAATACCAATTACTAGACTGGCCTCTCTACATAATGCCTCTGCACCCATTGAACCACTACCGGCGCACAAATCCAACCAGCGACAACCATTGATTGTCCCCTGCCAAATATTAAACAATGCTTGTCTAACTCGCGCACTGGTAGGCCTGGTACTTTCACCTGGTAAAGTTTTAAGCAGACGATTCCCGTAAATTCTCAGACTCATTACTTATTGATCATCCGATTTTGGATTTTGGATTGATTCCGGGGATAAATCTGGAGGCTTGTACCATCCAGGAATTATTTATCATTAATCTTGAACTTTTAGCTAGTAGGAGATGATGGTATCAAAGTTGCACAACTGCAAAATATTGAAAACTTTTGTTAAGCAAAAACTTTTTCGGGGACTTGCGCCACAAAATTAGAGAGGATTTGCAACCCGATATTTGATGATTTTTCTGGATGGAATTGGACAGCCATGAGATTATCATGGGCGATCGCTGCGGTAACAGTTTGATCACCATGAGTAACAGTTGCCGCTCGAACTTGGGGATTTGTGGGTTCAACATAGAAAGAATGGACAAAATAAACCCAAGGATCAATAGGTAAATGTTCCCATAAAAGGCTTTTTGGTTGGGTAAGTTGCAATTGATTCCAACCCATGTGGGGAATTGTTAACCCTGGTTGGGAACGAAAACGGCGGACTTTTCCGGGGACAATTCCTAGTCCTGGTAGCGTTCCTTCGGCGCTGGATTCAAACAAAATTTGTAATCCCAAACAAATACCTAAGAAGGGTTTACCAGAAGCGATCGCATCTTTAATCGGTTGTTCCAAACCACGCGATCGCAAATGTTGTACCGCCGGATCAAATGCTCCCACTCCTGGCAAAACTATAGCATCTGCTTTTGCCAACTCTTGAGAACAATGAGTCACGTGAGGAGTTGCACCAGCTTTTTCTAATCCTTTACAGACAGAGTGCAAATTTCCCATATCATAATCAACAACTGCAATCACTGGCATTTAGCTGCTCCTTGTAATTTTATGAGGGAGGGCATTTAATTATTCTAATTCTAAATAACATTTTCGATAATATTTCATCAAATGAAGAAAATACTATTAACTTCTTTTGACATTTGGCTGAGTGAACAAGAGTCAAATTCATCCGATGACTTATTACTCCAACTAGCCAAAATGGCTTCAGCACCCCATGATTTACATTTTTTGCGTCGTCTTCCTGTAGATGTGCAACTAGCAAGTTCTCAAGTGATTGCCAAAATTAATCAACTTCAACCCGACTACATCATTTGTTGTGGTATGGCTGCCAGTCGTTCTCAATTAACTGTAGAAGTCCTTGCCCGTAGTACAGCCATCTTCCCTGGAGAGTCTATAAATTGTACCGAAAATATTTTGCAAACCACCGTTGAGATCGAAAAATTACTACTGGGAACAGCAGCAGTTGAGATTAGCTACGACTGTGGTAAGTTTGTTTGCGAGGGAGTTTATTATTCTCTCTTAGACTATTTACACCAGTCCCAACTGTCCATTAAGTGTATTTTTGTTCATATCCCAATTTTAAATCCAGAAAATTTGATAGCGATTGTTACTGATTTCATTTTGATGATGAATAACTTGGCACTTCTCTAAAAAATATTACGTCTGTTTGCACAAATTTATTCAGTGTTATGTTGCCACTATTACTTGCTTTCACCCTTGCCCAATCTGTACCTGTCACACCACCAGCCGAAGAAATATTACAAACACAATCAGTGCGTCCTTTGCCGGGAACATTGGATGCAGTGCCAGTATTTAATAGCAATAGTCCAGAACTGGTATTAAAGGAAGGAATTTTACTTTCGACATTTCCAGCAGCAGGGAAAAAAGTTACATCAGCCCATTTAGATTTTCCTTTGCGAGGCCGATTTGATATTTTTGCCCATCATATTGCTAAAGCTGACCCACCGGAAAATTTACGTTCTCTCTATTTGGGCATCATCTTACATAATCCTGGTTCTCAACCAGTGACAGTAAGTATCTTGCAAGGTGCGAGTTATTTAAGTCAACCAGATGCACCATTTAAGGAATTACCATCTGTAGTTGGGAATGATTTAGGAATGGTTTTTTCTGGGCCTGGTAGTCGGGTGATGTCTGATATTTTGAGGGGGATAAGACAAGATATTTTTCCTCCCCAAATTGTCATTCCTCCAGGGGAAAGCCGGATGTTATTAAATTTACCAATTCCCGTTAAAGAATTAACACCCCCCTTAAATGGTCGTTCTACATATCTGCGATTGCGAAGTAATGGTAATATTTACGCCGCTAGTTTAGCCATGTTTGCACGTGTAAATACTGATGGTAGTGAGCGATCGCCCAATTTAACAGAATGGCAAGATTTATTAAATAATGGTGAATTATCCGCACCTAGAGATAAAGTCCCCACACCCATAGAAGGAAACAATAAACCAACAATTTACGGGCGTGTCGCCGGAGTATCAAGGGGTTCTCAGTGGCGAGCTTATGTAGTAGATGAACCCAAAAGCAAGTATTTAACCATTCCCCAACCTGGGGCGGCGTTTTCCTATGGTTTGAGTACCTTACATGGGGGAACTTTCGGCACAAATCAAATTCAAACCGCACCCATGTTAGCCCGCTATCCTGATACTGCTTATTATGCTCATGGTAACTATGGTATTCAATATAGTCTCCAGTTACCTTTATACAATAATACGCAAGATAAACAAACTGTGAGCGTTGCATTACAAACACCTCTCAAAGAAAATCAATTAAGTAAATCTGGACTACGCTTTTTAAATTCTCCAGCGCGTCAAGTTTTCTTTAGAGGGACAGTGCGCTTGCGTTATCAAAAACAGGGGAGATGGGAAAATAAATTTGTCCATTTAGTGCAAAAACGTGGTCAAACAGGAGAAGCTTTAGTATCATTGAATATAAAACCAGGAGATATGTCTTTAGTCCAATTAGACTTTCTTTATCCACCGGACGCTTCACCACCGCAGGTTTTAACCGTGTCAACTCAGAACAAATAGTATAAATAGGGGTTTAGTCCAATGACAATGAGTGTTAACTTAACTAAACACTACGAAAATTTATTAGTCCGTTTTAACGGACTTGAGCTATGAGACAGGGAATTTATTCCCTGACGGTTAAACTTCAGTTAACACCAATGAGCAGTGCTAAACCCCTACAGCAGTAAAATTCTCTGGATTTTTGATAGCAATTTTGTACTAGATTTATCTGCAATCTGCTTTTATTTTTCTTTATTATCAATTTCTGAGTTTAGTCATAGAGAAAACATAATCTACTTTGTTTCACCTTCAATATAGAAAAAGCTGGATTTTCTTTTCCCTGACTTCAACTCAGGATTTATACTTTTCAAGCATTAGTAAGCTTGTTCTATCAAATAAGTGCAGATCAATATTTCTTTATCTTTACCACCTAGCGCCCATAAATAGGAAAATTGTCTAAGTGACTATTCCTCAGACTAGAATTTGACTTAAGCTGTTATGAACATCAAGATCAACATGATTAATAAATTAACACAACGGTTATTGACTTTGGCTCTTATTTTTGCTGTTACCTTTTTATCTTGGGAAGTTCCTGTCGCTTCAGCAAATCACGTTTTTAATAACTCTAGCGATATTGAAGATAGTATTAGTTTGTCTGAAAATGATTTAACACCTCAAGAACATCAAGCCCTACAAGGTATACGTCAGCGTCGTAATCGAGAAATTACCGCCATTTTAGATTTATCTCAACGTAATCAGTTAATCAATAAATTACACAATGGTAATAATCTTGACCAATCTCTAGAAACCTTAGATTTAACTTCTCAACAACGAGAACTAATCAATTCTATTACTACATTAACTAATTTGAAGTTGAAAGGAATTTTTTCTCGACATAGTTTAATGGATCAGCATAAATCAAGTTAATAATCAATAATGTTTAATTATGCCAGTTGTGGAAAATATGATTTTTCGGCAACTGGTAATATATATACCAAAATTTTGTTAACTGTTAATATTATTTACTCGAAACCCGTGTAAAAACCTTCCGGTGGAACGTCTTTACACCTAAATTCATATTTGGTTTCAGCAACGCCAAAAAATCTGTACCTCTAGAGAGATAAAACCCAGATGATGCAGCTTTTATAGTTGTAATAAATGGGTTTTGAACAGAAAACAACTCCGGGGGATATGCTTGATGAAAGCCTTATTAATCTGGCCGATAATGCCTAATTCCTTCTGGTCTTATCAGGAAACTCTTGATTTAGCTGGGTTACGTGCTACTAATCCCCCATTGGGTTTAATCACCGTTGCAGCAATGTTACCGAGTGATTGGGAATTGAGATTAAGCGATCGCAATGTCCGTCTAGAAACAGATGCAGATTGGGAATGGTGCGATATAATTATCATCTCTGCAATGATCATCCAAAAACAGGATTTTGGTGAATTAATTAAAAAAGGTAAAAAATTAGGTAAAAAAGTGGCAGTGGGAGGACCATTTGCCACATCTGTCCCAGAATTTGTGATCGAAGCAGGAGCAGATTATTTAATTTTAGATGAAGGGGAAATCACCATTCCCATGTTTTTGGAAGCTTTAGAAAGGGGAGAAGAAAAGGGAATTTTCCGCGCTACAGAAAAACCAGATATCACCCAAACTCCCTTACCAAGATTTGATTTATTGGATTTAAATGCTTATATAGCAATGACCGTGCAATTTTCACGAGGTTGTCCATTCCAATGTGAATTTTGCGATATTATTACTCTGTTTGGTAGAAAGCCACGCACGAAAACACCAGAACAAATATTAGCAGAATTAGAAGTATTATATCAAAAGGGTTGGTGGCGTTATGTCTTTATAGTTGATGATAACTTTATTGGTAACAAACGCAATGCTAAAGTCTTTTTAAGGGAATTAATTCCTTGGATGGAAGAACGTAATTATCCCTTTGCCCTATTAACAGAAGCATCTTTGAATTTAGCAGAAGATGATGAATTACTAGAATTGATGGTAAAAGCTGGTTTTGTCATGGTATTCATGGGAATTGAAACCCCTGATGTGGATAGTTTAGCAGGAATTAATAAAGAACAAAATACCCGGACTTCCTTAGTTGAATCCTGCCATAAAATTACTAAAGCAGGTTTACAAATAATGTCTGGTTTTATCTTAGGATTTGATGGTGAAAAACCAGGTGCAGGTAAACGGATTCAAGAATTTGTAGAAGAAACCTGTATTCCCCAAGCCCATCTTAATTTATTGCAAGCATTACCTAATACAGCCATGTGGACTCGCTTGCAAAAAGAAGGACGGTTAATAGATGGTTTAGGTGAATTTTTGGGTTCTCAAAAAGCCTTAATGAATTTTGTTCCTACCCGGCCAATATCGGAAATTGCCGATGAATTTATTGAAACTTTTTGGAATTTATATGAACCTATGCCATACCTGAAAAGGACTTTTAAACATTTTATGATGATGGAAGGTTGGCGGGCTAAATATCAAAGAACTTTAACTAAATCAGAGATCCAGTTTTTAATGTCTATTTGTTGGCGACAGGGAGTATTGGGTTCTACGCGGTTTGTATTTTGGCAGCAATTAATCACAATGGTACGGCTTAAACCTAATCTATTATATGATTATTTAATTGCTTTAGGCGTAGGCGAACATTTCTTTAAATTCCGTCATGAAGTCAGGGAGGAAATAGAATCAGAATTGGCAGAATTACAACAACATGAACAGAACAAAAAAGCAACAATTTTACAGTTAGAAACTGTTAGTTAAGCCGTAAAGACGTTCCGGGACTTATACCCGGATTTCTCACAAATAAAAAGAAAATAGGGGTCAAAAACTGCCAAAATCTGTATTGTACAAATATTCTAGCAGTTAAAGCATGACCCCAAATAATAGAGATAGTATACCAGGACAGTTCAAAATTAAACAAGCAAAGTCGCGTCCAATTGTAATTTTTAAAATTAAATTTTAATCTGTGAAATCCTTTAATCCGTCTAATCCGTGATTCTGAATGTGTTTGAAGTTTAATCTGTTACCTCATAAACCTTAAATTTGCTATAATTGTTAATTGGCTATTTGGGTGAATTTACTTGATTTAACCCTGGTTTTACTATGTCTACTTCTATCATGGGAGCTTTTTAGTCTCTGTATATATTGTCTTTTATATATCTTTATATCTTAGGTTTATATGTTGGTCTCCCTTGGTTTCAACTCTGACGCAAGAATGTATCAATTAAACCGTTCTAAATTTTGCTTACGTCGGTGATTTTTTGCTCTCTTGTGAGAAATCGGGGTTTAAGTGTAAAATATCGTGATGCTACTAAAATTTAAGATATAAACAATGACCAGAAAACGTATTTTAGTTACAGGTGCAAGTGGCTGTATCGGTCACTATATCAGTGAAAGTTTAATTCAAAATACTAATCACGAATTGTATCTACTAGTTAGAAACCCCAATAAACTACAGGTTGATACTACAGTCCGTCCAGGTATCACTATTCTCCAGGGTGATATACAAGAAATTAGTAAATTTGAGAATTTACTCAAAACAATTGATATTGCAGTATTAACAGCCACCTCCTGGGGTGGTGAGGGCATTTTTGATATTAATGTCTTCAAAACTCTCGAATTAATGAATTTGCTAAATCCAGAAAAATGTGAACAGGTAATTTATTTTTCTACTGCGAGTGTGTTAAATCAAGATAATCAACCACTTAAAGAAGCTGGAGAAATCGGTACAGATTATATCCGTTCTAAATATGATTGTTTACATCAAATTGAAAAATTAGCTATTTTTCCCAAAATTACCACAGTTTTTCCGACTTTAGTTTTAGGTGGTGATGACACAAAACCATATTCTCATCTTACATCTGGTATTCCTGAGGTTACTAAATATATTAATATCATTCGGTTTTTACAAGCTGACGGCAGTTTTCACTTTATTCATGGTAAAGATATTGCTACAGTTGTGCAATATTTCATTGATTATCCACCACAATCAGGAGATCCGCGCCGATTTGTATTAGGACAATCTTGTTTAACTGCTAATCAAGCTATAGATGAAGTTTGCGCTTATTTAAATAAAAAGATTTACTTCCGCATTCCTCTATCCTTAGGTTTAGCTAATGTGATTATTGCCTTATTCCGTATTCAAATGGCAGCTTGGGATAGATTCTGCATGAATTATCGTCATTTTCGCTACGCTAATGCCATTAATCCTAGTAGTTTTAATTTACAAAATTACTGTGCAACAATGACTGATGTTTTAAAAATTAGTGGTGTAAAACGGAGAACTTAGATTTAGTTCACTCATCTTAATTGCGAAAATCGTAAGGATTCAGGTGAGATGATATAGTTGTTTAACTTAAAAATGAGACAAAAAGTGATAGGTTCTGTAGATAATGATTCTAGGATAACCAAGGCAGTCCAATTGTTTGGAAGATTAAATTTCCGTGCTTATTGTTTAGCTTAATGTCT
>JACCDP010083161.1_pt1 | contig 15387 bp, 14 predicted proteins | sample 7445841 | NCBI WGS metagenome assembly JACCDP01 (sample SAMN15323441, study PRJNA562643) | freshwater metagenome | isolation source: river surface water | place: USA:Blue River Watershed | collected 2017-08-17 | reverse complement strand
GGTGGAATTGGCTGTTTTTATGCTTCTAAACTTTGGCAAGCAGGAGCAGAAATATGCTTATTAATAAGAAATAATGCCCAAGAAGTTCAAAAAAACGGTATCGAAATTTTAAGCATTAACGGTAATTTTACTTTTTATCCACAATCAATAATTAGTGATTTATCTCAATATAAACAACATCCCGATTATATTTTAATTGCCACCAAAGTTTTACCAACCATAAATTTACCACAAATTATTGCTCCAATTGTTGCCAAAAACACTAAAATTGTGCTAATGCAAAACGGTATCAACATTGAAAAATCTTTAGTCGAACAATTTTCACAACAAATTATTAGTGTTATCGCTTTTGTTTGTGTAGCAAAAATTAACAACACCACAATACATCATCAAGATAATGGGCATTTAATTATAGGAAATTATCAACAACAAGCCAAGCCAGATACTTATTTTTTAGCAGATTTATTTCAACAAGCAGGCATTAAAACTAAAATAAGCAATCATATTCAAACCGATCGCTGGGAAAAACTCATCTGGAATGCTGCTTTTAACCCAATTTCAGTATTAAGTGGCGGTTATAATACTAAACAAATGCTTGAAAATAAACATTGCAAACAACTAATTATGCAAGTGATGCAAGAAGTTTTTTTACTTGCTGTAGCCGATAACTGCTCTTTACCAAAAAATATTATTGCCGAAAAAATATCTTATACCGAAAAAATGTTACCTTACGAAACTAGCATGTTGCTCGATTTTAAAAACAACCGCCCTATGGAAATTGAGGCAATATTAGGCAATGCTCTAAAATTTGCTCAAGAAAAATCAATACCAACACCACATTTATCAAGCTTATATGCCCTACTTTCTTGTTTTTAAAAATATTAAAAATACTAGCACAATTTTATTTTTTCTACTAATATTGTTTTGTTGTCATGCTGGTTTTTCTAAAGAAAATTCTAAAAAAAATAATAAAATCACTACTAAACACCATAAAATTAGCAAAAAACACAAAGCAAAAAAAGTAAAATTTATTTTGAACAATCCAAAACCAGATCACCAACAAAACAATCAAACAAATTCTGTTTTTAGCGAAACTGATTATTTTTTCGAAATAGAACTCACCCCGCAAAACTGCAACAACACTATTATTAGCAAATGCTTTTTTGCCGATTCTTTGTTTGAAAAAGCTTATTTTCATCCTACAACCTTGCATATTTTTAGCAATAAAATTTTAGCTACCCAATTAACCTATCAAAACAACAATATACAAAAAAGTTATCCAAAAATCATTAATAAAAATTACAGCTTTATCACTAATAATCATAATAAAATAAGTTTTAATGTGATTGAAGGTAGCATTACAGATCTTTATTTTTCAAATACTTCTAACGAAAACAAATCTAGCCCCTGTTTATTTGCCGATAAATTATTTTTACATCAACAACTTTATGCTAATCTTACAACTCAAGATATATTTTTCAAAGTTCCTAATAAAAGCGAGTTAAAACAACTTGGTTTATTTGAATACAATCAGCAAAAATATGCTATTCTTTATAATAATCAAAATAAAAGTTGGCAAACTATCGATAACTTAATTTTATGCCAAAATAAATCTCAAGAAAATTCTCAAAATATTTTATGGCAAAAAACCTTTGCCCAAGAAAAATGCTCTCAAAAAGTTGCTTGCCTCACTCAAAAAACAACCGAATCATCAACAAATTGCCAAGCATTAAGCAATATTGATCTTGAAATTTGTTTTGCACAAGAAAAATGTTTAGAAGTTTTTGAAATAAACAAATGTGTAATTACCAAAAATAGTTTAAATGAATGATTTTATTTTATTTTATCCATTGCTATTTTTAGGTTTAAGCAATAGTTTTAGCCACTGCCTTGCAATGTGTGGCCCCATCGTTGCCACCATTACCCACCATGCAACTTGTCAAAACAATGTTGCTGAAATTTCGTTTACAAAAATCAAATCTTATGCCTTATTGCCTTATCATTTTGGCAGAATAACCACCTACATCATCACCGCTGGCTTGCTTTCTTATTTTCGCAAAACAATCGATAATTATTTTTCTTTACAAATATTACAACACCTCTTTTTAAGCATTGCCTTACTATTTTTTATTTATTTATTTTGCCAAAATTGTTTGACAAGATTTTTTCATAAATATTTGCTAAACATTAATCTTTTTTTTACTAAATATCATTTTTTTATGAAAATTAATCGGTTATGGCAAAAATTATTTAGTAAAATCAGCAAAAAACTTCTTAATAATCCAGTTGGTTGGCAAGGTTATTTATTAGGTTTAATTTTAGGATTCATTCCGTGTGGCTTGCTTTATGTTGCTTATTCGTTAACCAGTAGTTTTAATTCAACATTATTAGCAATGCTTGGTATGTTAATATTTGGTTTATCTACAATTCCTGCCTTGTTATTTAGCTCGGCTTTGGTAAATTATTGGCAGAAATTGCCAGAATTTAAAATTATTGCAAATATTATTATAATGTTTAATATTATTGCAATAATAAAATTATTGTTTTTCTAATTATGCTTTCAAATACACATCCTTATTATAATTATCGCATTGTTAAGCTCTTTACTTTAGCCGCCGTTTTTTGGGGCATTATTGGCTTTACAGTTGGGGTTTTAATTGCTTCGCAAATGGCTTTTCCTATACTAAATTTTGATTGGCAATACACTAGCTTTGGCAGGCTTCGCCCCCTACATACTTCGGCGGTAATTTTTGCTTTTGGCGGTAATGTGCTTTTTGCCACTAGTTTTTTTGTTGTGCAACGAACTTCAGGAGTTCCTTTGTGGGGCGGTAAGGGTTTGCATAATTTTATCTTTTTTGGTTATCAAGCTTTTATTATTATTGCCGCAGTTGGTTATGTTTTTGGTATCACTCAAGCCAAAGAATATGCCGAGCCAGAGTGGTATGCCGATTTATTACTCTTGCCAGTTTGGATAAGTTATTTTTTAGTATTTTTACTCACTCTTAAAAATCGCAAAGAACCTCATATTTATGTTGCTAATTGGTTTTTTTTGGCCTTTATTTTAACAGTAGCAATTTTACATATTGTTAACAATTTAGCAATTCCTACTAAAATTGATAGTTTTAATAGCTATCCACTTTTTGGCGGAGTGCAAAGTGCCATGATTCAATGGTGGTATGGCCATAATGCGGTTGGCTTTTTCTTAACTGCGGGCTTTATTGCTATTATGTATTATTTTGTGCCAAAAAGAGCAGAAAAACCAGTTTATTCTTACCGACTTTCTATTTTGCATTTTTGGTCACTAATTTTCATTTATATTTGGGCAGGCCCGCACCATCTGCACTACACTTCTCTGCCAGATTGGGTGCAAACTCTTGGCATGACTTTCTCTATTATGCTATGGATGCCATCTTGGGGCGGTATGATTAACGGCATCATGACTCTCTCTGGGGCTTGGGATAAACTACGCACCGATCCTGTGCTACGATTTTTAATCACTTCTGTTGCTTTTTATGGCATGAGTACTTTTGAAGGTCCGTTAATGTCTATAAAAGCTATCAATGCTCTTTCACACTACACCGACTGGACTATTGGCCATGTGCATTCTGGAGCTTTGGGCTGGGTTGCCCTCATTAGCTTTGGAGCAATTTATCATTTAGTGCCAATATTATGGAACAAGCCTAATTTATATTCTGTAAAATTAGTTAATACTCACTTTTGGCTTGCTACCGTTGGCATTGTGCTTTATATTGTTGCCATGTGGATTTCTGGCATTTCACAAGGAGTTATGTGGCGATCTTATAACGAACAAGGTATTTTGCAATATTCGTTTATAGATGTTTTAAAAGCAACACATCCTCTTTATGTGGTCCGAGCTTTGGGAGGGCTATTTTTCTTGAGTGGTAGCCTAGTTATGGCATATAACATTTACAAAACAATCACTCAAAAAACACCAAAAACAGCATAAATTATATGCAATTAATACTTCTAGCTTCGAATCCAAAACTTTATTCTAATCAAAAGTTGTTATCTTCTGCCTCAAGCTTAGGGCATAAGATTTTTTTTGTTAATATTGCTGATTGCTATTTAACTATTAAAAACAATCAATTAGATATTTATCATCAAAATCAACCACTAAACAAAGTCGATTGCATCATCACCAGAATAAAACCAGCACTCACTTATTATGCCACTTCTATTATTCGACAGTTTGAAGCTTCACACAGCATTTGTTTAAACTCTTCTTCTGCCATCATCAATTCGCGCAATAAACTTTATACCTTGCAAATTTTAGCCCAACATAATTTACCAGTGCCAACAACTGCTTTTGCAAATTCTGCCACCTACACCAATAATTTAGTGCAGAAAGTCAACAATGCCCCCCTAATTATTAAACTAATTGAAGGCACTAAAGGAGTCGGAGTAATGCTTGCCGAAAATAACAAGGCCGCCGAGAGTATTATTAACTCTTTTCATAGCCTCAAAAAAGATGTGCTAGTGCAACAATATATCAGCGAAGCTAAAGGGCAAGATATACGTTGCTTTGTAGTTGGCGAAAAAGTAATTGCCACCATGCAACGCACCGCCCAAGATGGCGAATTTCGAGCTAATATTCATTTAGGAGCTAGCGGTAAAGAAATCAAAATAACTCCTTACGAAGAAGAAATGGCCATTAAAGCTAGTAAAGTGCTTGGTCTAGAAATTGCTGGAGTTGATATGATTCGATCAAGCGAAGGTTTAAAAATTCTCGAAGTTAATTCATCTCCGGGTCTTGAAGGCATTGAAAAAGCCACCAAAATTGATATTGGCAAAGAAATTATCACTCATATTGCTTCTGTTATAAAAAAATCTTAAAATTCATGATTAAAATTTTTGATAACATAGAGTTTTTACTAGGAGCTGGCAACCCTAATCAATTTTATAAACACAATCACCCCACATTAGTTTTTTTAGGAGCCTCTAATGTTGGTAAATCTAGCTTAATCAATGCTTTATTTGGCAAAAAAATAGCTATTTCTTCTAAAACTCCCGGAAGAACCCAGCAAATAAATTTTTTTCTTGCCAAAAATAAAAAACAATCTTTTGTGGTTGCCGATTTGCCAGGTTATGGTTTTGCTAAAATTAATCAACAGACATTTCAAAAAATATCCGATCTTTGCCTAGAATTTTTATTATTTCTGCAAAATCAACCACAAAGCTTTATTTTTTTATTACTAGATCCAAGCAAACAACTAAAACCAGCCGATATTTCTGCTCTAAATTTTTTACAACAACAGCAACTGAATTTTTATTTAATTTTTACTAAAACAGATAAATGCACCCAAGAGCAAATATCCGAACTAAACCAACAAATATCACAAGTTATTAGCAATTTTACAACACCATTCGCTTTAGCAAGTGCCAAAAATCGCACTATCATTACTTTGCAACAAAAAATTATTAACCAAATTTTATCAACAATTCCCCCAAACAATGTCCACTCATATTAAATCATAGATGATTTTAAAACTACTAATTTTTATAGCACTTTTTACCACCAATTGTTTCGCTAATTCTCTTGCTATTGATGGTAATGTGAATTTTTCTCTAACTACCCCAAGGCAGGTCTATTTGCCACAAAAACCAGTGATAGGCTTTGATGGTTATGCTTGGATTCGCCCTAGCTTTAATATTAGCAACGAATCTTTTAACAAAATAACTTTACATTTTAAAATAGAAACCAACTACAATACTAACAACAATCTTAATCCTATTTTAGATGAGGCTTTTGTGGCAATAAAAAGCGATTTTGGCAAACTAGAATTTGGCAACTTTTTACCAGTAAATCAACAACTCAAACAAAACCCCGCTAAAATAAGCAGAGGAGCAGGCGGAATCAATGGCAAATATCTTGAATACATCAATCTACCACAGCCTATACACAACAACATCAATCTAAAATTGCCAAGCTTTATTTTACTTTCACAATCACCAATTGGTCATAACGGTGGTAGAAATTTTTATCAAACCAAACAAAGAGGGCTAAAAGATAACTCTTTTGATGGTTCAGAAGATGCTACTAAAATCAGTTATTTTTTACCAAAATATCAAAACCATCAACTAGCAGTGAGTTATACTTTTAATTCTCAAAAAAATGGCTTTACTCAAATTGCCAATAAAAATCAAAATTCGCTAGCTCTTCGCCAAATTATTAGCATTGCATGGCTTTACGAACAAGATTTTGATAACCTAAATTTAAAATTATCTGCCACCACCGAACAAGGAAAAGCTAATAAAAAACAAATCTCCAACCTAAACAGTTACGATTTTGGAATGATAATGAGTTATTTTGGTATAAAATTTGCTACTTCTTATGGTTTTTGGGGTAAATCTTTACAAACAAAAAATGGTATCTATGCTTGTAATTACCAAGAAAATTTACATTTAGCACAACAAAACTGCACTAATGCTGGCTCTACTAAATTTAGCAATGCCTATTATCATAGTTATGGCATCGCTTATAATCTAGGGCCGTTTGGGGCTAGTTTAACTAATTTTAATAGTAATTTATATAATAATCGCTATATCGCTACTTCTTTGGGTTTTGATTATAAAATTAAAAAAAATTTATTATCTTATATTGAATTTACAAATTTTAAGTTTAAAATTAATCAACCAAAAGCAAACGATATTGTTAATCAAAATAATATCAGCAACTCTTTAAGGCAAATACCAAACAACCAAGGCTTAATAATGTTAACTGGCATTTATTTTAATTTCTAACCATGATAAGTGTAGCAGCTCTTGATTCATTTTTACTACCTCTAAAACAAATTCTCGATAAAGAAGGTGTTACCGAAATTTCTATCAATCGTCCAAACGAAGTATGGGTTGAAATTGCAGGCGATATGTATCGACAAGATCTTCCTGGTTTTGATGTTGAACACTTAAAATCTTTAGCAAGGCTCGTTGCACAATCTACCGAACAACGAGTAAGCGAAGAAGAACCCCTCCTTTCGGCAACTTTACCTAATGGTTTTCGTATTCAGGTGGTTTTTCCTCCCGCTTGTGAAGTTGGTTGTGTGGTTATTTCAATACGTAAACCATCAGTATTAAAATGGACTCTCCACGACTACGAAAAACTCGGCATGTTTAATACCACTCTCACTCAAGAATCAATCGACGAAAATCAACAAATCTTATCAAAACTTTTACAATTAAACCGCATCAAAGAGTTTATCCATCATGCAGTTATTTCTAAAAAAAATATCATAATTTCTGGCGGCACATCTACTGGCAAAACAACCTTTTCTAATGCTGTGCTACGATCTATTCCCAGCCACGAAAGACTCATTACCGTTGAAGATGCTCGAGAAATCGATCTTACCCATCATCAAAACAGAGTGCATTTACTTGCTTCTAAAGGTTCGCAAGGCAGAGCTAAAGTAACCACTCAAGATTTAATCGAAGCTTGTTTAAGACTTCGCCCCGAAAGAATTATTGTAGGCGAATTAAGAGGTTCCGAGGCATTTAGTTTTTTACGAGCCATCAATACAGGGCACCCTGGCTCTATTTCTACACTTCATGCCGATACCCCAAAAATGGCAATTGAACAATTAAAAATGATGGTAATGCAAGCTGGTTTAGGCTTGGCTCCTAGCGAAATTGTTTCTTATATTCACAATGTTATCGATATCATTGTGCAACTAAAAAGAGGCGAAAAAGGGCATCGATTTATTTCTGAAATTTACTATCGACCACTTCATCAATTAAAATAATTATTTTCAAATGCTACACCGTCATCGTTTTTTTCAGCAAAATTTCTTGCATTTTACCCTAGATCAAATCATTAACATCACTAAATGTTCTTGTGCTACAATGCTTGATTCTAAAACTGTCATAACTAATTTAAACACCTTAAAAAATGCTTCCTGCACCGAACTTGCTTTTTTATCTTCCGAAAAATATCTCGATCAAGTGAGTTTAACACAAGCTGGCTTTTGCTTGGTTTTACCAAAATATGCTTCAAAATTACCAGCTCACACTGTGGCTTTGATTCATAATAATCCTTATTATGCTTATTCTTTATTAGTTGATGCTCTTTATAAAATTATTCCAACCAGTCAAGATTCTCAAAATATTCATCATACCGCTAAAATTGGTTGCAACACTGTAATTTCGCCTACTGCCTACATTGGTAAAAATACCGAAATTGGCGAAAATTGCTTCATCGGCCCAAATGCCAGCATTTTAGATGGAGTGATTATTGGCAATAACACTATTATTAATGCTAATGCCACTGTGAGTTTTGCGGTTATTGGCAATAATTGCCAAATTTATAGCGGAGCAAAAATTGGTCAAGATGGCTTTGGTTTTATCCATCACAATGGCATCAATCATAAAATTATGCAAATTGGCATTGTTGAAATACACAATAATATCGAAATCGGAGCCAACACTTGCATCGATCGCGGAGCTATCGAAAACACTATTATTTATGATGATGTTAAAATAGATAACCTCTGCCAAATTGCCCATAATGTTGTGATAAATCAAGGAACAGTGATGGCTGGCTGCGCAGCAATTGCAGGTAGCACAACTATCGGCAAGTTTGTGCAAATTGGTGGCGGAGCAAATATTGCAGGCCATATAAATATTGGTGATTTTGTTAAAATTGCCGGCATGACAGGAGTAATGCGCGATATTGAAACAGGGGCAATAGTAGCAGGTATTCCAAGCTTACCTATCAAGAAATGGCACCGTATCAACACTCTTTTGCAAAAAATGATTGGTAAATAATAAAGTTTTTACTCAATATGCAACAATTTTCACATCACTGGCAAAAATTTACTCAACAAAAATTAAGTTATTATAGCCTGATTATTTTGTTAATAATTTTTGCCATTTCTATGCTATCTAGCTTAATTGCTAATAACAAGCCTTTACTAGTAAAATTTAACAATAAATTTTATTTTCCGCTATGGCAAGAAATACCAGAAACAACCTTTGGAGGAAGTTTTTACACCACCGCTAATTACCTCGATCCTGTTACTGTGCATCTCATAAAAAAACATGGTTGGTTAATTATGCCACCTATACCTTATTCTTTTGATACCTTAAGCTTAAATAATCCACAATCGGCACCTGCCAAACCTAGTATGTATAATTTTTTAGGCACTGACGATTGGGGGCGAGATGTGTTTGCTAGATTGCTTTATGGCATTAAAATTTCTCTTGGCTTTGCTCTTTTGTTAAGCTTTTTTTCACTAGCAATTGCCATTATTTTAGGGGCAATACAAGGCTATTTTGCAGGCTGGATCGATTTATTACTACAACGATTTAGCGAAATTTGGTCGAGCCTACCTGTAATGTTTTTGTTAATTTTATTTTCTGCAATTATCACTCCAAGTTTTTTTAGTCTACTTTTTATTTTATTAGCATTTAGTTGGTTAAATGTAGTTGGTTTTATTCGGCTTGAATTTTTAAAACTTAAACAACAAAACTTTGTTAAATCTAGCATTGCACTTGGAGCAAGCCCTTATCGGATTATTTTTTATCATATTTTACCAAATGCTTTGCCAATTATTTTAGCTAACCTGCCCTTTTTAATTTCTTCTTCACTTACCACCCTTACCGCTCTTGATTTTATGGGCTTTGGTTTGCCTGTTGGCACCCCTTCTTTGGGCGAACTTTTGGCACAAGGTAAAAATAATTTAAAAGCCTATTGGCTTGGCATCACTGGTTTTGTTGCCACCACAACCATTTTAGTTTTGCTAGTTTTTATTGGCGAAGGGCTTAATAAAATTAATAATCCTTATGAATAATACCATCACTTTGGGCTTGGCACAAATAAATACTCAAGTAGGCAACATTAAACATAATAGCAATTTACTTGCTTGGCATTGCCAAAATTCTAAAACCGATTTAGTTTTGTTTCCAGAAATGGCTATTTCTGGCTATCCGTGTTACGATTTATGGCAAAAAAACTATTTTATTACACAATGTAGTCAAGAAATCAAGCAAATATCAGCTCACTTACCTAATAATAGTTATGCTTTACTTGGTTGCCCACTTTGGCAAAACAACAAACTTTATAATGCTGTAGCTTTGGCTAACAACAAGCAGATTTTACAAATTTTTGCCAAAAAAAGCTTGCCAAATCACGGAGTTTTTCAAGAAAAAAGATACTTTCAGCCAAGCAATACTCTAAACTATTTTAGCCACCATAACTTTGATTTTGCCTTGTTGATTTGTGAAGATTTTTGGGACAAAAAAAACTGGCTATTACTTGCCGAAAATCAATTTGATGCTGTTTTAGTGCTAAATTCTTCTCCCTACTCACAATCAAAACCTCAAAATCGCCAAAAACTAGCCATACAATTAGCTAAAACTCTGCAAAAACCAGTAATTTATCTAAATCAAGTAGGCGGGCAAGATGGCCTAGTGTTTGATGGCAATTCTTTTATACTCGATAAACTCGGTAATGTAGTATTGCAAATGGCAAATTTTATCACTGATTTTGCCAAGGTGAGCCTCGATAAAACAGGCAAAATAACAATTTTAAGCCAGCAAAATCTCCCCTATACTGCATGCAATATCGCTCAACAATACACAGCTTCTGTTTTAGGTTTATCCGATTATTTAGCAAAAAACTCATTTCAAAAAGTTATCATCGGTATGTCTGGCGGAATTGATTCTGCTCTTGTTGCCACTATTGCCGTTGATGCCTTGGGGCCAAATTATGTAAAATTGTATGCACTACCAACCAAATTTAATTCACAGCAATCATATCTTGATGCCAAAATATGTGCAGAAAACCTAAATACTAATTTAGAAGTTATCAACATTGAGTCAATTTTTACACAATTTTTAAATAGCTTGCAAAATCAAAATATTTCAGCCCTTGCCACCGAAAATCTACAAGCTAGAATTCGAGGAAATATATTAATGGCAATTGCTAATTCTAGCGGGGCTTTGTTGCTTTCTACTGGTAATAAATCAGAGCTTGCTTGCGGTTATGCCACACTTTATGGCGATATGTGCGGCGGCTTTAACCCTATTGCCGATTTTTATAAAACCACTATTTACAATTTAGCTAATTGGCGAAACGAAAATTTATGCACCATTGGTAAACATAACTTTTTAAATGTTATTCCTACTAGTATTTTGCAAAAAGAACCCTCTGCCGAACTTCGTTTTAATCAAAAAGATTCTGATTCTCTTCCGCCTTATGATATTTTAGATAAAATTTTATTTGCCCTTGTTGAAGAGCAGAAATCGGTAGGCGAAGTTGCTGATTTAGGCTTTTCACTTGATTTAGTAAAACAAGTAGCAACAATGCTCTATCGCAACGAATTTAAACGCCAACAGGCAAATATTGGGCTTAAAACTAGCGATATGTGTTTTAACCTAGATTGGCAATACCCAATAAGCAATTCTTTTACCGATTAATAACATTTCAAATTCAAAATTAATCAATTTTAAAGTTGAAATGGTATAAATTATATTTTTATAGGTAAAATAATCATGTTTAAGCCTTTCATATGCAGTTTTCGCTGCATAATATATGGTGTGTGGTTAAACAATAATTGTTGCCAAGAATTTTCTTGTTCAAAAATAAATTTTGTGCCAAAGAAAATAACATTTTCGTAGTCTTTAACTACTCTATCGGTGAGTTGAGTTAATTTTTCAATAGTGTCGGTGTCGTAGCCAATATATGCCTTACTAAACTTGCCATAAGCATTGCAGTAATTTTTATATTTATTGATGATTTGCTTGGTTTTTCTACGCATTTCTCGCCAAATTTTTTCTTCTTGTAAAATATTTGAGTTTAACTCGCCTACCGTTACAAATAAAAAATTTTCAAAAACATTAGGAAATAATTTGTTAATTTGCAATAAACAATTCATACCGCTACCAAAAGTTTGATCGACAATAATAGCAGCAGTGGGGGCTTTTTTATTTACTGTATCAATTAAAATATTTTGCGGTAAATTAGCCTGCGGATCTTGAAGAAATGTTAGTTCTTTACGTATTAAATTATGCCGAAAGCGAGTATAGGTATTACGAATAAACAAGCCAACCGCCACAAAAAAAGAGGTAATAATAATGGTTATCCAGCCACCGTCATGAAATTTTTCGTAGATAGTAACTAATAAAATGCCAAAACAAACCACAAAACCAAGCAAAGAAATACTGATTTTTTTTAACCACTGATTATTTTTATAGCGACTACGAAACCAATAAATAGTTAAGCCCAGCAGAGATAATGAAAAAGTAATAAAAACATTAATAGAATAAAGCACCACTAAAATATGCACAGAGCCATTAGTTATAAAAATAGTGGCAATAGCTGCAAGAGCCATAAAACAAATGCCATTTTTTACGACCAAGCGGTTAGAAAGAGAACTGAAAGATTTTGGCATCCATTCGTCGGAAGCCATATTAGCAATAACATTTGGCCCTGCTAAAAAACCAGAATTAGCAGCAACAATTAACAAACCAGCTTCAAACATAAGCAAAACTGGCACAATAAATTTACTCATTTCTATATCGCCAATAAGCCAATTTTGAGTAATCATATAAAAAGCTGTGGCATTAAGAGTTTGCCCTTCTATTTTGTTAATACCCCAAAGTAAGTAAATTAAAATAATACCAACCGCCATAAAAGCTAAAGAAATTGCTAACAAAAACATAGTAATTTTGGCATTTTTTACTCTTGGCTCTGCCAAGGTATTAACATTATTTGAAACCGCTTCAAGACCAGTATAAGTGCCACCGCCCATTGAAAAAGCTTTAAGAAAAATAGAAGCAATAAAAACCCACCCCGCAATTGAGGCGGTTTCTTGTATTTCGTAGTTTGCTTTGGTAAATAATACAGGCAAGGCATAACTTCTGGCAATAATACCATGCACAACAATAAAAATATGAGTAAGAATAAAACCTAAAAATATTGGCAATAAAAATTTAATAGATTCTTTCATTCCTCTTAAATTTAAAAAAGCAAGCAGACCAATTAAAAAAACTGCTAAAAAAAGCTTGATAGGTTTAAATTCTGGTGGTAAAAAACTAAAAATAGCATCGATACTGCTGGCAATAGAAATAGAAATAGTTAAAACATAATCAACAATAAGTGCCGAACCCGAAACTAAACCTGCATATTTGCCTAAAAGCCTAGTGGCAACACGATAACCGCCGCCGCCATTAGGAAAAAGCTCAATTACTTGAGTATAAGCATAAGAAATAATAAAAACAGTAAGGGCAGTGGCAATAGCTAAATAAATTGCCAATTCTTCATGAACACCAAGAGCAATAAAAGCCTCTTCAGGACCATAACAAGAAGATGATATGCCGTCGGCACCTAAACCAACCCAAGCTAAAAAAGCCACCAAAGAAATATTATGCCTTGATTCTTTATCAAAAAAATTTCGAGGAGCACCAAGAAGAAACTTGATTAACTTGGTAAACATAATTAAAAATTATATAATTTGGCGATATCAAGCATTCTAACAGAAAATGCCCATTCGTTATCATACCAAGAGCAAACTTTAACAAAATTATCACCTAAAACTTTGGTTTGAGTGGCATCAAAATTTGAGCTAAAATTATTGTGATTAAAATCGATAGAAACCAAAGGTTCAACAACATAACTCATCACACCATTTAATTGATTTTGAGCATATTTTTGCATAATATTGTTTATTTCTTCAATGCTAGTGTTTTTACTGGCAAGAAAATTTAAATCAACCATCGAAACATTTGGAGTTGGCACTCTGATAGCTACACCATCTAGTTTTCCTTTTAACTCTGGCAATACTAAACCCAAAGCTTTCGCCGCTCCAGTAGAAGTAGGAATCATAGACATTGCACAGGCTCTAGCTCTACGCAGATCGCAATGAGAATTATCGACAATGTTTTGATCGTTAGTATAGGCATGAATGGTAGTCATGAGGCCTTTTTCTATGCCGATTTCTTGATGCAAAGCCCAAACAATTGGAGCCAAGCAATTAGTAGTGCAAGAGCCGATAGAAATAATTAAATCTTGATTGTTTAATTGTTGATGATTAACTCCATAAACAATTGTTTTAACATTATCTTCTTTTGCAGGAGCAGAAATTATTACTCTTTTTGCTCCTGCGGTTATGTGTTGGTAAGAATCTTGATATTTGGTAAAGGCACCTGTGCATTCAAAAACAATATCAATATCAAGTTTTTGCCAAGGTAGTTTTTGCGGATCTCTTTCGTTAAAAAGTGCAATATTTTGTGAATTAATGCTAATTTGATTATCGGAAATAATTTTTACTGGTGTTTGAAATTTACCATGTACAGAATCGTATTGAGTGAGATGTTGTAAAGTTTTTACCGAAGAAGAGCCATTTATAGCAACTAATTCGATATCATTAGTAAAATTTTCTTCGTAAATAGCTCTGATAATTGCTCTACCAATTCGACCAGCTCCATTAATAGCGACTCTTTTTTTTCTAGACATAAAATAAAAATTAAATTATAGTTAACGACATTGTTTTTTGTTAAAATTTTAGCAAAATTTTAATTTTAAAAAATAAGAAGTCATTAACTTTATTTGTATTTTTATGTTATTTTTTGTTTATTTTTTACCGATGATATTAATTTTTTTAAGCTTAATTATTATAATTTGCACATGTAGCTCTGCAAAAAAAATAATAGCCATTCCAATTATTTATGCAAGCTCTATTTTATTGATTTTCTTTTTTCTAAAAAACAATAATTTATTTGACGAAAATTTAATTAATTTTATATCTTCTGTAACATTGATTTTTGCTAGTAGCACTATTTTAGGCTTTTATTTATTTAAGAAGTGTTAAATGACATGTTGACAACAGAGCAACCATTATGGCACTGTTGCAAGCGAACATTATTGAACTTCGGTAACTAGTAAAACTTGGCTAAAACCAGCTAAACTAAGCATTTTGATAAGATTCATAACCTCACCATATTCGATAAATTTATCTGCTCTTACTAAAATTCTCTCGGATAAATTATTATTAGTGAGTTTTTTTAATTTATTAGCTAAATTATTTTTTGCTATTTCTTCTTCTTGTATAAACAAAGTGCCGTTTTTTTGCATTGAAACTATAATATCTTTTGACTCAATATTTTCTGATTTTTCAACACCATTAGGCAAATTTAAAGAAACCGAGCTAGTAAGCATAGGAGCTGCCACCATAAAAATAATTAACAAAACCAACAAAACATCAACAAAAGGAGTAATGTTTATTTCGGATATCGCTACTTTTTTTTTATGATTTTTAGAATTATTTTGTAAAGAGAAAGCCATTGTTAAGTTGAGTTTTCTTCTGATTTAATGATAAACAAACTATTAGGATTTTCGTTAAATTTAATATTGTTTAAATAAACCGTGATTTTTTG
>JACCDP010780320.1_pt1 | contig 15390 bp, 14 predicted proteins | sample 7445841 | NCBI WGS metagenome assembly JACCDP01 (sample SAMN15323441, study PRJNA562643) | freshwater metagenome | isolation source: river surface water | place: USA:Blue River Watershed | collected 2017-08-17 | reverse complement strand
ACCTTCGGTGCTTCGGTAACCGGCTTCTCCTTCTTGGACTTGACGGCCGCCTTCTTGGCTGCAATCTCCGCAAGAATCTCCTCCTTGTGGTCCTTGTAATAGGCAAAGGCCTCAAGAATCTGGCTCTTATTCGGAATCACACCCTCCTTACTAAACTGTCCACGGTTACGAAGGATTCCACCCACACGAGTATTGATGGTTGCAATCTTGGCATCCTCGTCCTTCCAAGTCTTGCTGTCGGCATCATAGTACTCGGCCTTAATCACGGCACCAATCACATTGCTGCACCCATTCATAAACCAGTTGGCCTCCTTCTTCGGAGCGTTCGGATCACGAACACGCTTCTTCTTACCCTTCGGTTCCTGCTTTTCGAGGAAGGTAAGAAGGTCACGGCCAAGCTTGTAAAGCTCCTTGGAATTGAGGTTGGTCTTCACGGTCTCAAAGACTTCGGCATAACTCACAGTAGGGACAGTCACAGTAGCATCAACGTTTGCAATAATGGCAGACATTTTCACTTGTGTACAATTCTTTAATAGTACTGCATCCCATTCCAGAAAAAAATCATTCAATTTTTTTTATCCAAATTTTTTTCCAATTGTACATGGGGTCTCTTCAATTATTTCGAAGACCTATACCCTATTCAAATACTGCATGTGAATGGATGTCACGTTTAATTCTGTCGAGTGTTGCTTTACGTGCAGCATCTTTATTACCGTCATACGCATACAAGGCCGAACCGTCCATAAATGTAGGGTCATTGTATTGTTGGAGAAGGGGGTGGAGGTTTCCACATGACAAAATCACCTTAACCAACTGTTCTTTTGTCATGGCATTGTTGACCGGTGCCCCAAGCGATTTTCCAAATTGGAGGAGGGATTCCTTGATATTTCGCACGAGGTCAATATGGTTGTTGAGACGCACCCCTTCGCTTTGGAGGGGGAAGGCAAAGTGGCATCCGTCTTGAAAATAGAAACCCTCCTTTTTTGCCACGACTGGAACCGGTTTGACTTCTGTACAAAGAGGAATTGGGCATTCCATGGCTTGAAACACGTGGTCGGTCGTATCATAAATCACTTCTTCATTTGCATACACAACACCCATTTCCGTGGTAATCACACGGCCACGACCATCCACAAAGGTATCCACAAACCCACTGGCCTCATCCTTCCAATCTTCCAGGTCATCGCATGCACGCTTTTTCAGAAATCCATCATTACGAAATCCAATGGTACTCCCATGACGAATCAAAGACGCACTAAAATATGGAAGTTCGCTCACGACAGCGTACGATTTCCAATGGGCGTCCTTGCGAATGGAACTGTAAGAATACGCAAAGTACTTGCCGTTGGGAGAAATTGCACAGTACTTGCCGTTTATGACCGCCTTGGTCAGCCATTGTCCACGGGTAAATACATCGGTTTCCAGATTCCAGTAAATAAGTTCCCAGTTGTGCTTGTACGCATCACGACGGAGAATCACCGCCATTGGTGCATCACGAGCCTTGTAAAGAAACAACTTTGGGTTTGGCATTTTGACGACAGGAAATATATGTGTGAATGATCGTAACACGCATTCAATTTTTTGAACACAAAAAAAAGCCATCCCATATACCGAATCATTGACCACCAAAACATATTTGAAGCCATCACTTAAGCCGTCACTTGTTATCCCCCCTATTATTTTTTGTTAGGGGGTTCAGGGGGAGACTTGTTATCCCCCTTTATTTTTGGCGAACCTTTTCCTAAAAGGTTTTTTGTTAGGGGGTTCAGGGGGAGACTTGTTATTCCCCTTTACCAAGCCGTCTTGTACTCCTGCTGTTCCTTCTTCTTGGCCGCCCACGGGTTTTCCTTCGGTGCAGCCGCAACAACCTTGGGTTTGGTCATATCCACACCACGAGCCGCACCGAATTGGACAAACCGACTCTGACCCTCGGACTTTTCCGTAACCTTCTTGTTGAAGGCCTCCTTTTCACGGAGTTCATTCCAGAAGGGTTTCCACAGACGACTGCGTTCTTCCTTCTTGGTCCACGCAAACTTGGTCTTCCACTCCGCCTTCCAACCCACTTCCCCTTCGTGCAGCCAGATGCACTTGTGCGGACGCTGCCACACGTTTTCTTCAATGGTCTTGATCTGTCCGTCCATGAACTCGATCATTTCAATCACCTGTTCACCGTACTGTTCCGTCACATGGTTGGGGCACGCAATGTAAGCATCCATCAGTCCGTCGAGCTGCGTCACGAGTTCCGCACGATACGCCTTGGCGTCGTTCAACTGCTTTTCCACTTCGGCATCACGGAACTCGTGCGACCAACAAGTATGGTCCGTTTCATCCGCCTTCAGCGTCCAGCAGCAGGGTCCACTCATCTTCTTGATACCGTTCTCCTTGCAAATCCGTGCAAAGTTCTTCTCACGCTCGGCCGTGTGGTTGACGATGATCTTCGACTTCCACGACGCCTTCTTGGCCTCCAGCTCGGCCTTGTGCTTGTTGAGAGCCTCGGCACCACCCTTCATGAGCATCTCGTACATATTGAGGGTCTCAATCATGTCAACCCACGAACCTCCACTGTACATCCACGCCATGGGGTCGGCCAGAATCTGCTGACGTGCCGGCGTGGCAAGGCAGTTCCAACCGTGCATACGCACCATGTCACGTTCGTACCGGTTGTCTTCGTAGGTTTCGTGCTCCATCTGAAACAACTCCTTCTGGGTTTCCGTCATCTCGTAATACTTGCAAGTAAGGGTGGACATTTTCACGTTGGGTAAGAGCGAGTAACTTTGGGACGCAATAACTGGGTGGGTGATTCCTTTGAATACCTGACGAAAAAAAAGGGACCGACCCACTCAATTTTTTTCCGGCCGTCCCCCAAGGTGCACCAAAACCAAAGGTGTCTAATCCTACTCAAGGTAATTCAACACGGCATCCATACCTCCCACTTCTAGGATGCGCTCAATCCGCTTGGGTTCATAACACTTTTCCCATAGACCCCCTTCCCACAAATAATGCAAGCGGTACACCGCCTGTGCCCACGCACTGAAATCGATATTCATGTTGTGGCGGGCATACAGTACATCCAACATGACTTCTTCCCACATATAGGTTGCACACGTAATGGAGTCGAGTTTCACGGTCGTGTCACTGTAGTATCGCACAAACCCATTCATGTTGGTGCAATTCAACGTCCACACGTGGTACACTCCATCCTTTACGGTAAAGGCCACACATTCACGGTACGAGTAGGTTTCACCGGTTTCTGCATCGTTTTCCTCAAATCCTTCATTAGGGTCTTCGTGGACGTAGCACACCGTGTGGCTCGATGGGAGTTGAGCCAACATTCCACGCATTTCGGCGTCGGCCATGTCAATAGTACGGTCTCCTTCATCATAACTACGCTTCCATGCCGGCAACAGGGTCTTCACAAGATACGCATACGAGGCCATTTTCACAAGAGGGTCAGTAAGGGCTTATAACGTTGGGAGCTTTAACCGGTTGGGTGATTCCTTTGAATACCTAATGAAAAAAGGGTCCTTCCCCCATTCAATTTTTCTCCGCCAAAAAGGGGTCGACAAGGATACTGGGAACGGTGAAAAAAAACATGGCTGCTACCCCAACCATGCCCAAAACCCATTCCTATCGTCGTTGAAGGGGTAGGGTTTTGTAATTTCTGGACCTCTGGGTAGTTCGAAGGTCAACAGCATATGTGGCCCAACGCCATTCAATTTTTTTCTGGGCATACGACAAGGAACGAGGGGCAAAAAAAATAATAGAGGGTTCCCTTACAATGTATTCAATTTTATTATAGTGTTGAGTTGGTATACACAAGACAAGGAACGTGGGACAAATTACATTCGACAAGGGGTTATAAACACACCATTCAATTTTATTATAGGATTGAAATATAGTAAGAAACGGTATACGTTCAATCTAATTAAAAAATTGAAAAGGGTATTCTTTTGACACACCCTTTGGAAAAGTGTCCCACGTTCCTTGTCGCACCTTTTCGCCTTTTCGGCTAGGTAAGAAAAAATTGAATCATACAAGTTTACAAACGAGGGTTGCCGCCATTGAGCTACCCAGAGGCAAAGTAATTACAAAACCGGCCAAAAAAGCCAGTTTGGGCATGGGTTGGGGTAGCATGCCATGTTTTTTTTGTAAAGGTAAAAAGGCGGCCAAAAAAATTGAATGGAGACCCCCCTCCTTTTTCTGTAGGTATTCAAAGGAATCACCCAAGCCCCAAACGTTAAAAGTCTTCAAGTGTCTTCAAGTTAAAGTCCTGTCCCAAAATGTTCAACACTCGTGCCGTCGTGGATGTATGCCGCATCATCCAACATCTGATCCGCTCGGATGACCCCAAGGTTCACCGTTACATTGCCGACCTTCAGTGGATGGTACACAATGAAGATATGTCCAAGTTTACTGCCCACACTCGTTACGCCATCGACCATACTTTTGCCATGATTGACGCCTACATCAAGGGAGAACGCCTTCCGTCGCTAGCCCGCTAATGCAATTGCAATGCAATTCTGTAAGGCCGTGGTGGCCAACACTTTTTTACTTATCTGACTTGTAGAACATTTATAAACGTGTATCAACACTTCTATAAACGCTTCTATACTTTTTATTCCTATGACCCACCGTCCGTTTCGCCGAAAACCCAAAGGACCCATATAGCCCATGCATAAACAAACCGAAAAAAAATTGAGCGAGAAATTTCTCGTTTCGGTAATTGTCCAGAGATGTAGCTCAGTTTGGTTAGAGCGATTGCCTTATGAGCAATAGGTCAGGGGTTCAATTCCCCTCTTCTCTACATGGTTGAATGTCCGAGTTTGGTTAAGGAGTACGTCTTAAGAACGTATGGCGAAAGCCGCAGGGGTTCAAGTCCCCTTTCAACCAACCCCCACGTTTGGATGTCCGAGCTGGTTAAGGAGTGCGACTCAAGTTCGCATGGTGCAAACCGCAGGGGTTCGAATCCCCTTCCAAACATTTTTTTGTCCATTTGAAAAAATTGAAAGACCCAGACCAACCTTTTTCATTGGACATTCAATGGAATCATCCCAACTTTTTCAAAAAAAGTTGCAACAAAAACGCCCCTCTACAATGGAACAACGCTATACCTTTCGTGTGACGACCCCTCTTTTCTTCCGCATCGACAGTACAATCGTCGGTTACAGTTATGATACCATTGACGAATACATTGTGACCCATAAACCCTATGAAGCCCTTTTGGAAGATGTGGCTTCTTCCTTTGAAACCAACTTTAACAAGTGTCTCGAAAACGTTTCGTATGACCCTTTGACCCGCAACGTCCAGGCCACAATGCACATTCTTATTACGCCTGGTGACACCTTCTTTCCTGGCAATGACTCCAATCAATATGTGGAAGACCTCAAGGACTTTATCTTGTCCACGTCCTTTGAAGATGGGTGTTATGGTGGAGACCGTGCGTCCTTTCTTCTGAACGGTGCCTACGTGGGGGTCTTTGATATTCGTAAATACAAGACTCTGAATGTCGAACTTGTGGCCACGAGCCCTGGTCCCACCCGTGAACAATATGAGGCACATTGGGCTGAAGAATACAACGAGTCCACCGGTAAATGTAGTGATGCCGAAGCCCTATCCAATTTCAAACGTCTTCTCGCAACCCCCAATGACGAGAAACGCAACATCCGTCACGAAATTACGGTATCCTATCTTCGCCGTGAAATCTATGGATTGACCCATGTGTATTTTCGTATTGAAAAGAGTCCCTTTTATACAAACGATGAAGAACGGCTGGAAGCATACAAACGGGTTGTCATGGTTGCAAAGCGAAAACAATTGGGCTTATAATTATGGGCTTGTAATGTTTTGAAGAAGGAACTGGGAAAAAAATTGAGACAACCCGTCCACTTTTTTCATTAGGTATTCAACGGAATCACCGCCCAGTTATTGTGCCAAAGTTTTCAAGCCCCTTACTTCCAACGTTAGACCCCTTCGAAAATGCTCCGCCGCTCGCCCCGTATTGCCGCAAACGTGACCCACAACCTGGAAGAAAATATTGAACGCCCCTATTGGACCAGATACATTACCAGTCGCATCCACACCCATGGTAAGTATGTCTCCAGTGAACGAGCCGATTTTATTCAGACCACGGATTGGTATCTGAAAATGATTGATGACAAGTCATTGAGTACAAACAAACAGGTTGACAAGATTGGTAAATTGTACGAGTATTTGCTCACCATTCCTCTCATGATGCATATGTATCCACGCTTCAAGGACGTGACTCTTCAGAAGATCATTGATTTGACGCCGAATATTTTGGGACGTGACAACATTACGAAGGAAACGAAGGACAATGCACTGCATACGTTCCATAAGTTTCGTACCATGTGCAAGTATCTGGACTGTCTTTCGTGGTACAATCCGACGGTAGCCGAACCGACCAAGGCAACCCTGCGTCATTACGCCGACCTCTTTTCGAAGCACAAGCACGAACCCTTCTACAATACGATTTATGACCCTGTAACCACAAAGGTTGTCAAGGCGGTATTTCGTGACGGCCCTCACATTTTGGAAGTCCCCCCAGAGGGTCTGAAGTTTGGCAAGGTCGAGATTACCTACAATGATTATGAGATTTGTGTCAAGTACAATGGCGTATTCCACACTTACACGTAAAGATTTTGCGACTCTGCGACACACCTGCGATTAAAAAAATTGATTGGGCGGCGGCCCTTCTTTTTTATCAGGTATTCAACGGAATCACCCCACCTTTTCAAAATGCTCCACAATCTGCCCCAAACCGAAGAAGAACTCGAGTGGATCAATCACATTTACTGTCATGTTCACACACATGGCATCAATGTCCCTGCCGAAATTGACGATTATGTAAAGGCCAAGAGAAAATTTATGGATGAGTTTAAACAGACCATGATTGACAAGAAAAACGCAATTGAAGAAGACAAACCGGCAATTACACAAATTCAGGTTGATATGATGGGGGCATTTTATGATTATCTTCTCACGGTTCCTCTCGTAATGTATCTATACCCAAACCATAAGAATGATTACATGAATGCGACCGATACGTTTATACCTCAAATCGAGGGGTTCTCATATATTGACAAGGACATCAAGAATACTGCGGCTTGGACGTTGCGGAAGTTCTGTACGATGTGCAAGTACCTGGATTGTCTTTCGTGGTACAATACGAATCCGGTGGAAACGCCGTCCGAAGACACCTTGCGTCATTATACCAACCTCATTTCCAACCCTGATTATTATGACATGATGTTTTCGAAAGAGAAGCGTGAATCCCCCATTTACCATATGGTGTACGACACCGCCTCCAAGAAGGTTGTCAAGGCGGTATTTCACGATGGTCCTCACATTTTGGAAGTCCCGCCGCAGGGGGTTACGTTTGGAAAGTGTAAGATTCTGTACGACAATGATGAGAATGTGTTTATTATTCGACCGGCATTCCTTGATTGAATCTCCTGTGCGTGCGAAAAAAATTGATTGGGCGGCGGCCCTTTTTTTCATTAGGTATTCAAAGGAATCACCCAGTTGCCAAAGCCAAAACAAGTTACAAGCCCTTCAAAATGCAGTCCCTCCAAGTGAACATTCTCGATATTTTCCACGCCATTAAGCATCTGCCTGCCGAAGAAAAGGTCCGTATCATGGAACACTTGCTCGGTGTGGCCAAGCCGCCTCCCTCCATGCCGTCGTCCTTTATTCCGCAACTTCCTCCGTCCCCTCCCAACGAAGAGGAAATTGTGGAAGCCGACCCCCATGATGATGAAACGCCAGTTGTCAAGAAAGTCAAGGAAGAAATTGAAATTGTAGAAACCCCTATTGTCCCTCCTGTTATCGTTGCCGTCCCCATTCCTGTCGAACTCGAACCGCCAGTCATCGAAGCCGTCCCTGTCAAGCCCAAGCGTGAACTCAATTGGTGGGTCAAGGGGTACTCCTTTGTGATTCAGCGGATGAAGGCCATGAACCCCAATCACCCTGCCTTCAAGGAAAACTACTTTAACATGGATGTGGCCATTCTTCTCCGTGAAAAGGGGTATTTGACCGAAATCTTGATGCCCACGGATGACCAAATCCAGGAGGCTTTCCAGGCACGCCACACTGACCCTGATACCATTCAACGTTGCCTCCAGGCACGTGCCGAAAAGAAGGCCGCACGTACCAAAAATACCAAAAAGGACGACGATAATGAAACGGTTGCGGAATAATAATTCTGACCAAAATTTATTACAAAACGTTAATAAAAAATTGAAATTGTTGTTGATTTTTTATTCAATTATATACGAAGAATACGAAGAAAATGGAAGCATTATTCAAGAAGTTTGATGTTCCCTATCATGCTATCACTGGCCTCCTACAAGTATTTGATGGTTGTATTGCCGGCAGCAGTGTCCTGCACTCCTATCTTTCCCAGACCGAAGAATTGTCTTGGCAACCAAACGATATTGACATATGGATTCCTATCCCTAGCTTGACGAAATCAAAAGTCAGAAATGGCCTTGATTCCAAACCATATGGTATAGATTATATGTTAGTTCATGATGACATAAACTTAATGAAAAATGTTATTTCAATGAAAAATGTTATTGATAATCTATTTGAACGGTATAATTTCATCTTATCAGAATTAAATGGCCGTAATAATTATATGGATTACAAGGCTTTTTCTAAAGGGGTTATCTATAGTATATCCTATTATGAAAAGAACGGTAAAATGATACAAGTCATATACACAAGTGACATTCCAAGAAAAGAGTTACTTGAGAATTTTGATATGACAATTTGCAGAATAGCATGGGACCCTCAAACACAATTTACAACTCCCTCGCCTTCCGTCTTTGAAGACATCAAACATAAAAGGGCAATATTTGCAGAAAAATTAGTTAAATTACGTTCTGGAAAAATGGAGGGATTTTCAGAGAAACAAATGAAAAGAATCAACAAATATCTAGAGCGTGGATTCCAAATTTGCCTTCCTGTCGAGAAATAATCTATATACCCCATTCCAAAATCCCAAACCTTGGAAATAAAATTCCAACCCCCTTGCGTACATAGTTTAGTGGTAGAATGAGCGCCTTCCAAGCACTTGGTCAGGGTTCGATTCCCTGTGTACGCACATTTTTTTCTTTTTTTCCCTTTTTTTCGTATTTTTGAAACCAAGAAAAATTGACAACGGCAACCATCTTTTTTCTACCACACAACTACAGAAAATGACGGTGGAAACCCTCCAGTGTTATCTTTGTTACGACGAGGCGTCCCTGGAGAACCCCTTTGCCCTCGATCCGATGCCATGTGAATGTAAAGGCTCCATTGTCATTCACAAGTCCTGTTTGGAAAATGTATACCGAATCAAGAAAACGTGTGACGTATGTAAATCACCCTACCATCCGTCCTATGGTCGTCCACGCATCTTTAACGAAAACGGTCTGGAAGAAGTCAAGGTCCTCTATGACAATGGTCGCACCAAGGCCCATTACTTTCTCAACATCGACGAAAAACTCCATGGGCTCTACGCAACCTATTACGAAGACGGTTCTGTCGAAGAATGGATGTACTATGACAATGGGGTCTTGAACGGAAAATACGAAGAGTACTTTTACAACGGAAGAAAGCATATTGACGCCAACTATATTGATGGGCAAATGCACGGACTTTATTTGGAATATCATTGCAATGGGAAATTACGGGATCGAGGGTCCTATGAACGTGGTATGAAGCATGGTTCTTGGCGTTCCTATTACAGCAATGGCCAACTGTGTTATCAATGTGAGTTTATCCATGATGAATACCATGGTGTAGTCGAAAAGTATTATGATAATGGGATTCTTTGGAAGTATGGGGTCTTTACATATGGCAATGGACAATTCAAAGAGTATGACCGCAATGGAAAGGAAGTGCAAATCCAAGATTTGTGATACCAAAAAAATTGAAGAGACATTGCCCACTTTTTTCATTAGACATTCAACGGAATCGTCATACCCTTTTTCGAAAGCCCCAACAAGTTATTGCCAAAATGTCCGCCCCGTATTACAGTGCCATTATCTACAACGAGACCACGACCCAGTACAAGCTCCGTATTTTCGCCTCCTACGCCGACACGATGCATTATGTCAAGGTTCAAGAAGCCCATATTTTGGACGACTATGAATTGACGACCGTCCATTGCAACACCCACATTCCGCCGGTTCGCCCCAACGGAATTGCCGTCAAGGGGAACGTGGGGCTCGCCGACAACTATATTCAAATCGTCGCAAAGTTGTTTGCCCGTGATTCCGTCCCCTTGTACAGTGCCGCCATTGTCGAAAACGATTCTGTCCAAATGGTAAGTTTTCAGGATGACTTTTACCAGTTTATGGTGGAGATTTGCCGCAACGTCGAAGGAATTATGCCCCAGAAGATTCAGCAACAGGTACAGCAGTGGAATCAGAGTCATAAAAAGCATGGTACCATCAACATTGCGATTGGCGACTTTCAACAGACCCTTGTCCTTGCAAAAAATATCTAACCAAAAATGGTGAAAAGGTGAAAAAAGGAAAACGATGCCGGCAGGGTTCGAACCTGCGCGTCCATAGGACAATGGATGATCATATTACATTATGTAGAGTAGTAATCCATCCCAGTAACCACTTTGGTACGGCATCGGTGGTCTCTGGAAACTTTTTTTCGTCATGTAAACGCATTACAAAATTGTACAATCGTGTTTAAAAAAATTGAATGAAACTTGTACACTTTTGTAATCAACCATTCAAAGGAATCGGTACAAGAGAAACTCGCTCAAAGACTCTCAAAAATGACCCAATACGTGACCCAATTATTTCAAGCATTTCCACAATTGGATTTGCATGCAACAGATTATTATGATATCGGTGAATTGGATTCGGTGGAACAAAAAGGTTTATTACGTTGGCTCAAGACACATGAATGGAAGGTTCATGAAGTTGGCTCCAATTATGTGTATGCTGACTATCCATCCTATAAACCAACCATCCAAACCCAAACAGAAAAACAATTACAATCGTTGGAACACAAAACCTATGCCCATAGTACGGTTGCCGAAAGTATTGTTGCAAGCCAAGGATGGTCAGCATTGGATTCGCATCGTATGAAAATATTGGAAGACCCTCTTGCCTATTTAATGAAAGGGGGGTCCTGGGTAGACGCCATTGAAACGTGTGAGATTTACGAATTATTGTGTCGTGGGGGGATGGAACAAATTGAAAAGAACCGTAAAGCATTGGAAGAAGAAAAGGTGCAATGGAAGGCAAAGATTATTCAAGATCATACAAGCGAGCGTGAAAAGAACTTTGCACGAATCTTAAAGGAAAACAAGATTCAAAAGATGAGTGGGCCATGTTGCTGGGTATTGAAGCGTGACGAAATCGACCATACATGTTGGTCACATGAACACAAGAATGTGGATGTGGAAAATAAGATAAAGGCCATTGTCTCGTCCATTCAAAACCATCGCCAATCTTTGGACAAGATTTGCGACACATATTTGGAGACCCCCAATCCAGTATTATGGACGCAAGGCGAACAAACCATTGAGATGATTGATTATTTACAGACCCAACTTGTTCTTTTGAACGGACAATTATGGAACAAGCCTCATCATTGTATATGGTTACATCCAGGTGAAGAAGGTTGGAAGGAAGAATGGCAACGTACTTTTGCATGGTCGACCAAGGAAGAACGAAGTCACAAGTGGAAACCATTCTGGAAAGAGTTAAAGACCAAGGAGGCATACAACAAGAAACAAGAAGAAAGTTGTAAAAAGTTTGAACAAGTGTTGGTACAAAAGCAGGCCCCTACTCCAAAGATTACAAGACTTCATACGTGGGTCAAGCCAACACCAACCAATGAAGAAGGGTGGTCAACGGTGGGTGTGAAGGACAATAGTGCATGGTAAGGTCCATAAGAAAAAAATTGACTCGTCATCTATGTTTTTTTTCATAGACGTTCAACGGAACAGTTTCACTCCCCCCTTTCAAATTTCCAACATGCAGACCCAAATTGGCTCCAATCATCTTCACCCCCATCAACAAGTGGCGGTACAATGGATGATGGATCGTGAATGTGATACCATTGTGAGTGGCGGCTTCTTGTGTGATGAAATGGGTCTCGGCAAGACCTATTCGACCCTCGGTCTTTTGGTGAATCGTCCCTTGGAAAAGACCCTTTTGTTGTGCCCCAAGGCCGTTATTGGTCAGTGGGCCGAAGCAGCCATCGATGCAACCATCAAGGTCTTCACGTGTGTTGACAACAAGTGGAAGTGCAAGAATCCGCAGACCCCCAACCCTTCGTCCCTGTACATTACCAACTACGATAAACTCACCAACAATAAGGCTCTCTTCTTTTCTCGTGCCCTTTCGTGGAACCGCCTCGTGTTGGACGAAGCCCACAACATTCGTAATGGTGCTACGAAACGCTACAGTGTTCTCAAGTACATTGAGGCCACGTCCAAGTGGATGCTCACGGGTACCCCCATTGTCAATAGTCCCAAGGATTTGACGGCCCTCATGTACCTCTTTAACCAGGGTCCTGGCCGTGTGTCCAATATTAGTCACAAGGATGCCAAGAAGTTCATGTACAATTATGCCTTGCACCGTACGATGGACATGGTCCGTGATACCATTGCACTGCCGTCCAACGTCGAGTCCAGTACCCACTCACTCGATTTCCACACGACCCAGGAGGCCAACTTTTACCGTGGTGTCCAGGGTCGTCTTATGACCCAGTTACAGTCCCTGTTTGATCGCTACGATGCCGAAGCACGCAACCTCTTCCTTTTGCTCCTGCTCCGTCTCCGTCAAATCAGTGTCCATCCCCAGGTGTTTATTAATTCGAAGCGGAAGAAGGTCCCTGGATTTAGTTGTCCGGATTTTGCCCAGGAAAGCACGAAGGTCCGTACCCTTCATCAGTTGTTGGACGAAGCCCATCGTGCACATGAATCCCACGGATGGGTGGTGTTTTGCAACTTTACGGATGAAATCAACGTGATTCGCAAGCGGTTGGAACGTGAGCCGTACATTCACGCCATCCATGAATACCATGGGGGTCTCTCGGATGCCCAGCGTCAGGAAGTTGTTGCCGAAAGTAAAAAGGAAACGCCGGCAGGAAAGCAGCGGGTCTTCATTTGCCAAATCAAGTGTGGAGGTACCGGTCTCAACTTGCAGCACATGGACCGTGTCGTGTTTATGAGTCCGTGGTGGACGAGTGCCCAGATGGACCAGGCCATTGGTCGTGTGCAACGTATGGGTCAGGCCCGTCAAGTGAAGGTCCATTACTTGGTTTTGCGGGAAGAAGAGGAGGTGAGTATGAATGTGGACCGCATGATGTACCACAAAGTCTCGGAAAAGAAGACCCTGTGTGAATTCATTTTGCAAAGTAGCCGTCACTTTGTCAATCTTCACGATTATGCCCGTGATGTGGATTATGTTGCCCCGTTGGAAGCCCCCTTGTATCCCTTTTCGCAGGAAGTGGATACCAACGCCCTGTTGCCTGACCAGCAAGACAACTTGGAGGAAGCCTTGTACGAGGACGATGCGAACGGAGAGAACGGTGACTACGACGCAAACGGAGAAGACGAACCGCAGGAACTGGATATTCCCCAAGCGGATGAAGACCCTACCAACCATTAAGAATCCTATGGACCCACCCATGTCCCTATCTACTTTTTTCTTGAAACCCATTTAAAGCTCAAACAAAAAGAAGCCTAGAATTCTATGGCCTCCAGACCTCTTGCCGACGAAACGATCGAAACCCTACTCACACAAATTCAACCAGACCCTGCAAACCCCATTATGGGTCCTCTTGGTGCAACCAACGAAATCATTTCTGAATGTGCCTCCTACGAAAACGACGGTCTCAAGGAAAGTAGTGCACCGTACACGTCCATCAAATACACATCGACCACCGACAGTCACGGTCGCACCATTTACCGCTTCGAAGACAAGAATACCACTCCTCTTGTGCTTGTAATCTTTGAAAATGCGTGCAAGAAACTCATTTCGGTCAACGGCAATGTGCTCCCTCTTAAAACCTTTTTGACTATTGAACAAATGGAATACGTCAAACACGAAACCCTTTCGCTTGGACAAGAATGCAATCACGATTTACGGATGGCTCCTACGGTCAATGAAGGGTATGTTCGTACCCAAACCAGTTCCAATCACGAAATGGGCTTCTCTTCTTCCTCCCATAATTTCATGGACACCACCGTTCCTTTACTGATGAATGCCATCAGTGTCCTCGCCAAGCAGTACATTGTGGTCTAACCAGTGCATACGTTTTTATAAGCAGCAAAAAATGTTTATAAAAATGTATAAAAAACAAAAAATAAAAAAGTCTGGGCAGAAGGGGATTCGAACCCCTGCGACTTTCGTCATACGATCTTGAGACGTACTCCTTAACCAGCTCGGACATCTACCCTTGTTACAACTCCACGATCCCACCGTTTCATTTTGTTATATAAACCACCTTTTCACAAAAGGTGCACCAAAACAAGAGTCACCCCAAATAAATCCAAGGTCAAAGTAGGATGAAAACACGTCGACGCCGGCAAGCAGGGGCAGGTTCCGCCTTACGTTTTTTAATCGAAAAGCCAGGAGAACTCCCCAGCCAACTCAAACTCTTTTCCAGAAGCTATGCAAAAGGCCACGGATTGACCACCATTGCATCCATTGGAAACTGGATTCATGCTTACGGAAAAAATCCGCAAACCGTTATGGTACCCTTATCCAAAATTGTCTTGTGGCATCCAGTGCGTGGAAGAAGCGAGCGTGAATCCGCCTCGGCAAAGACAAATATGCGTGCCGAAGCGATGAAGGAATTTTTTAAACGAAAACCGGCCAAAAAATCGATTCAATTGACCGAACGTTTATTTTCGACCATTCCAAATATGGGGTCTTCCGATGCAATTAGTGCGGTACTGATAAAACCAATGACGGAAGAAAAGTGGTCGTTCTATAATGAACGTACATATGCCGGCCCCAAAACACGAAAACATATTTCGAATATATACAATGTGCGAAAAACGATGAAACGGAATTATGCAAATCGTACCACGTTTTATGACGAGTTTGTAAGCCCCAATATTCCAGCGTACAAGGATGCCAAGGACTTTAATTTATTTCTGGTAAGTTCAGGTCAAGGACGACTCCAAGCCATCAAGGAGGCGTTACCACCAAGATTCAACCCATCCCAAGTCTTTGTGGAAATGCAAGTGTACGATGTCCCACGCAACCTGTGTAGTTTGTTTGTTGTTACCGGAAACGAATACCGTCAAGACGGCTTTTTTAATAATGCACGTCATGAGACCAATAAAGTCTACATGCCAAAGGTGGAAACCTGTTATAAAGACGGTGTACAAAAGGAAGATGT
>JACCDP011467190.1_pt1 | contig 15394 bp, 11 predicted proteins | sample 7445841 | NCBI WGS metagenome assembly JACCDP01 (sample SAMN15323441, study PRJNA562643) | freshwater metagenome | isolation source: river surface water | place: USA:Blue River Watershed | collected 2017-08-17 | reverse complement strand
CTACGCTTGGGCAATCGACACGCGGGCTCCGGAGACGCTGCTGACCGATGCCTCAACGTTGCCTGACACGACGGTCGAGAGAACGCTCTCGCTCGCATTCGATGCCGACGAGCCGGACTGCAGCTACGAGTGCGCGCTCGACGGCGCCGCGTTTGCAGCTTGCGCCTCGGCGTTTGAGGCGACGGACCTCGAGATCGGTCCCCACACCTTCCTCGTGCGTGCGACCGACCGTGCGGGCAACACCGATGCGACGCCCGCTGAATGGCTCTGGGCCGTGCGACCGTTGCCGCCCGTGGTCGTGCTGCTCGCTGACGGAAGCCTGACGCGTGCGTCTCAGCCGACCTTCAGCGGAACGGCGCTGCCGCTGTCCACCGTGGAGGTCTTCGTCGACGGCCTGAGCATCGGCACCACCGTCTCGGATGAGTCGGGTGCGTGGTCTCTGATGGCCGCTGCGCCGATCGCCGACGGACTGCATGCCGTTCACGCCGTCCAGACCGTGAACGGAGAGACGAGCGACGCGTCGAACCTGAACGGCTTTACGATCGACACGCAGCCACCCGAGACTCTGCTCGTTTCGGGACCCGCGCCGCTCACGGCGCAGGATCTGGCGCTGCTCGTCTTCGAGTCGGCCGATCCGACGGTCCGTTTCGAGTGCTCCCTCGACGGTGCCGATTGGGCTCCGTGCGGTTCACCTGCCGAATACGGACCGCTCGCCGACGGTGCGCACACCTTCGCTGTGCGTGCGATCGATCCAGCCGGCAACATCGATGAGTCGCCGGCGACCCTGTCGTGGGTCGTTGACACGCTGCCTCCCGACACGCTGCTGAGCGACGCGGCGGCACTGCCGCTGCAGACGACCGAGACCGGTCTGACAATCGCTTTCGAGGCCGACGAGCCGGACTGCACCTTCGAGTGTGCGTTGGACGGCGCCGAGTTCGCGCCCTGCACCTCGGCCTTCGAGGCCAGCTCGCTCGCCATCGGGACGCATCGCTTCGCGGTTCGCGCCACGGATGCTGCCGGAAACGTCGACGCGACCCCTGCCGAGTGGCTGTGGGATGTGCAGCCGGTTGCTCCGGTCGTGGTGCTGCTGGCCGATGGCTCGATCACGAACCTGCCGAAGCCGGAACTGTCGGGCACGGCGGTCGCAGGCGCGACCGTCGAGGTGTTCGTCGATGGCACCAGCATCGGGACCGCGACGGCGGACGAGCAGGGGGCCTGGCGGCTTTCGCCTCCGTCGGACCTCGCGGAGGGCGAGCGTGCGGTGCATGCCACGGCAACGTTCAACGGTCAGACCAGCGCGGTCTCGAACACGAACCGCTTCATCGTCGACCTGACTGCTCCCGAGACGCTGATCGTCACCGCGCCGCCTGCGCTGAGCCGCGAAAAGTCGGCCTCGTTCACGTTCGAATCGCCGGAGCCGGTCGCAGGGTTCGAGTGCGCGCTCGACGGCGGGGCATGGTCAGACTGCAGCGCGCCGCTCTTGTTCGCCGACGTGGCCGACGGTCCTCACACCTTCGCCGTGCGTGCGAAGGACGCTGCCGGCAACGTCGATCCGACGCCCGCGTCGCATGCATGGACCGTCGATACTCAGGCGCCCGACACCGTCATCACCCCCGCCGTTCCTGCGGAGATCACGACGACCGCGCTCTCTATCGGCTTCGAGGCGACCGAACCCGGCTGCACTTACGAGTGCGCCCTGGACGGAGCGGCGTTCGGGCCGTGCAACGCTCCGTTCGATGCGGTGGGTCTCACGGCCGGCACGCACACCTTTGCGGTTCGCGCCACAGACCTCGCCGGAAACATGGACGAAACGCCCGCCACCGCCTCGTTCCGCGTCGTGCTCGAGAAGGACAGCGACGACGACGGCCTGTCGGATGAGGCCGAGGTCGCGATGGGCTTCGACCCGAACGACGGAGACATGGACGACGACGGCATCCTCGACGGCGCCGAGCCGTCGCCGAACGTCGACTCCGACGGCGACGGCCTCGTCAACGCGCGCGATCCTGACGCTGACGACGACGGTGTTCTCGACGGCACCGAGGTTGGCGCGGTCTCGCCGACGCCCGATACCAACGTCGCCGCGGGGAACTTCCGGCCGGACGCCGATCCTTCCACGACCACCAACCCGCTCGATGCCGACACCGATCGCGGCGGCGTGACCGACGGCACCGAGGACACGAACCTCGACGGCCGGGTCGACTCCGGCGAGCTCGATCCGCGCGTGGCCGACGACGACGCCGAAGCCGTCGACACCGACGGTGACGGCCTCTCGGACGCCTCCGAGCGCCACGTCGGCTCGAACCCGAATGACGCCGACTCCGACGACGACGGCGTCATCGACGGTCGTGAGCCGAACCTGTCGCTCGACACCGACGGCGACGGCCTCGTCAACGTGCTCGACCCCGACTCCGATGAGGATGGACTCTTCGACGGCACCGAAATGGGCGTCACCGAGCCGAATGCCGACACCGACGTTGCAAAGGGCCACTTCATCGCCGACGCGGATCCGGCAACGCGCACGAGTCCGCTGCTGCGCGACACCGACGGCGGCGGCCTCGCCGATGGCGACGAGGACGCGAACCACGACGGCAGGCAGGTCCTCGGCGAGCGCGACCCGCTGCTGGGTGCCGACGATCAGAGCGGGGACGCTGACAACGATGGCGTTCTGGATGTCGTGGACAGCTGCCCCAGTTCACCGAACGCGGGTCAGGTGGACGCCGATGGCGACGGGCAGGGCGACGAGTGCGATGTGGACGACGACGCAGATGGCATCGTCGACGACGTGAACATCAGCGGTGGTGGCTGCTCTGCGGCTGGCAGCACCGGGCTCCTCGCCCTGGCCCTGCTGCCTCTGCTCCTCCGCCGTCGCCGGACGCGATAGCCGGAAACACGGCGCCGGGAGGCACACGGGTGTGTGCTTCCCGGCGTGGTCGGGCTGAACAAAGGCCTACGGCGAGCCACCATCCTGACCGCTGGGCGCCGCTCCATCCGCAGGCGTCTGCCCCTCAGGCGCGGCCGGTTGTGCGCTCCCGAGCACCTCGATGCGGAGGGCCGGCTCGTTTTCGCCCTTGTCGGTGAATGAGGCGCGGACCTGACTCCCCTCCTGGATCTGGTCGAGGCCGCGTGTCGCCTGCCCACCGACGAAGACACGCGTCTCGTCGTTCGTCTTGACGGTGTGCTCCCGCCCGTTCGCGTCGCTCACCTTGAGTTCGTCGCGGCCCTTCTCGCGCACCACGCCCTGAACCTCGCTCGCGGCGGCGGTGCTGCCGGTCAGAGGGCCCTCGCCGCCGCCGCGGCAGCCCGAGATCGTGGCAAGTCCCAGCGCCGCTCCCAGCACGAGCCCCGAGCCCTTCGGCAATCGCATGTTTCCTCCCGTAGCGGTCCACAGGGGAGATGGGGCGCGTTCGTCGGCCGTTCAAGCGGGAGGTGTCCGGTCGAACCTTCGGACGCCGGCCGTTCAGTGGAGCGTCTGCTTCTTCGCGGGCATGCGGGCCGCCGGCTTCTCGGCTGCCTGAAGCTCTGCTTCGGCGTCGGCGCGGTCGAGCATGTCCAGGATCTCCTGCAGCTCATCGGCGGCAATCTCGTAGTGCTGGCCACAGCACTCGCAGTCGACCTCCGCCTTCTTGTCGCGGTGGATCATGTCGAACAGCTCGCCCGGCCCCAGCGTCTGCAGCGCCCGCAGGACGCGCTCTCGCGAACAGGGACACCAATAGGCGAGCGGACGCTCGTCCGCCGTTTCGAGGGCCGCCTCACCGAACAGCGCCGCAATCAGCTGCCGAGGATGACGTGCGCCCGCGCGGACGGCGGCAAGGATGGCTTCGCTCGTCACGCGGCTGCGTACCGCCTCCAGCGCTTGTTCGTCTGCGCCCGGCAGCTTCTGGATGAGGAGCCCGCCCACCCACGCCAGCTCCTCTCCCGACTCGGCCAACACCTCCAGGGCGACGAGCGTCTCGGTCTGTTCGCTGGCGCGGAAGTAGCTCTCGAAGTCGCGCGACAGCTCCGCGTCCTCGAGGCCCACCGAGCCCCGATAGAAGACACCGTCGATGTCCCTGAGCACCGAGACGTAGCCGCTGTTGCCGGTGACCTGGTGCGACTCGAACCGGGCGCCCAAGGGGAACTGAACCGACTTCGAGCGCACATAACCGCGCAGCCGCCCCGCGGGGTCGGCATCGACGAACAGCCCACGGCCGGGGCCGTCGCACTCGATCTGCAGGTTGATGCGCGTCTTGTCGCTCTTCTGCAGGCCGGCGAGCATGCCGCCCGCCAGCAGCCCGCTCGCGAGGAACTGCGCCGAGGACTGGGCGAGGCCGTGACGGCGTCGCGCCTCTCGCGCCGATGCCGTGGCGACGCCGGCGAGGATGATCAGTTCGTGGCCGCGCAGGATCCCGCGGACGATGCAATCGGACATCTTCGGGAACTCCCTCTGGAGTGGTCAGGGCGGACGGGCTTGGGTCGGGAGATGTTCGACTTCCTCAGCCGTCGACGAAGGGGGCGGTGCGCACCCACGCCCCGCCGCTGCGTCCATAACGACCGTCCGGGAAGGCGGCGTGGAGCGCTGCGAGCGCCTCCACCGCGGAGGAAAACCTCTCGGTCGGGCGGTCGGCCGTCATCTTCTCGAACAGCTCGTCGAACGCCTCGGGCACCCCCGGGGCGGCCTTCGAGGGCAGGGGCGAGCGGCGGCCCGGCGTGTAGCCCGTCAGCGCCTCGTAGAACAGGATCCCCAGCGCATAGACGTCTGCGGCGGCGTCGGAAGGGGCGGCCTGAAGCGTCTCGGGGGCCCGGTAACTCATGTGCGCCGGGTCGAGCAGGAGTCCGCGGCGATCTTCGGGTTCGCGCAGCCGCAGCCCGCCGAAGTCAGCGAGCTTCGCGTTGCCCATGACGTCGAACAGCACGTTCTCGCCCTTGAGGTCGTGGTGAAGCAGTCCGCGTGAGTGGGCGTGCGCAAGCCCCGAAAGCAGCTGCGCGAACGCGTCGAGGACGAACGCCGCCGGGAGCCCCTTGCCGCCCTGCACCTTCAGCCGATCGCGCAGGTTGCCGCCGCCGCACAGCTCCAGCACGGCAAAGGGCTGCGGGCCGCTCGAATCCAGGTCGTGGACGGCCACGATCGCCGGGTGTCGCAGCGACGCCTGTGCCGAATAATCGGCCTGCAGCCGCTTCGCGAGCAGCTCGGGCGAGGGACCGGGCGAGCCGTCGGCCGACGTCACGTCGGGTGAAAACTCCTTCACGGCAACGTCGATGCCCAGCGTCACGTGGCGCGCGCGATGGACGGTGCCCAGCGGCCCCGAGCCGATCTCTTCACCGCGAACGTAGATGGCCTCCTCACCGGTGATGTGCCGACCCGCGTCGCTGGCGAGCGACGCGAAGGTCCCCACCGCCGCCGTCGACGGCGACGAAGCGGTTGACGACGCGGGACCGGCCAGAGCCTCGAGGCTCGCGCGCTCCTCTTCCTCGGTCATCACCTCGATGACGCCTGCCGCCAGCTTCTCGGCGAAGAACGCGTCGATCTGAGCGATGAGCTGTTCCTGCCCCTCGGACAGCGCAAGCCGCACGCCCGACTCGGTCAGCGCGAGCGTGTGCGCCTCGCGGTCCAGCGTCGCATAGTCGTGCTTGCGCAGGAACCGCAGGTAGTCGCTGAACTCCAGCGTCACCGAGTTCGCGATGTGGCCGCGCACGTCCAGCATGTGGGTCGAGCGACCGGCCCGCTCGCTCTCGCGCAGGTACTGGGCGATGAAGACGGCGTCCTCGGCCAGAATGTCGCGTGTCACCAGGATTTCGGCCGGCATCGGGGCTCCTCGGAGGTCTCTCCAGCGTTCGCAACGGCCCGCCGGATGGACACGCGTGTCGGGTTCAGTTGGTCTGCGTGTCGGTGCGCTTGCCCAGCGTCTTCGCGACCTGCTCGGTCGGGGCGGCCGCGGCGTCGAGGCCCATCTCGAGCTTCATCTGCCGCACCAGCTCCTGGGCGCGAATCTGCTCGGCGTCCTGCTCGATCTGCAGCGCCTCGCCGTCGACGCGGTCGAGCGCCATCTCCATGCGCGCCTCGTTCACCGCGGTCTTCTCCTGCACCTTGCGCAGCATCTCGTCGTGGGTCGCGTCGATTCCGGCGACCTGGAAGGACTCCATGGTGTCGGCGACCTTCGACTGCCACTTCGAGCGGCGGGCCTCACGCAGCGCCTCGGTCGCCTCGCGGGTCTTGCGCTCCTTCTCTCGGAGGAACGCCTGCTTCACCTGCAGCGCCTTTTCGACGGCGGCCTTTGCGGTGGCCAGCTGCTGTTCGTTGCGGGCGAGGGCCTCCTTCTTCGTCTGAAGCTGCCCGGCGTATGTCGCGGCGATGTCGTCACGGCCGGCCTGGATGCCCGCCTTGATCTTCGACGTCAGGTCGAGGACCTCGGACGACAGCTGCTTGTTCTCTTTTTCGAGCAGCGTCTGGTTCGCCTTCACCATGGCGATCGACTCGTTCATCTTCGGGACCTGGTCGTTCATGTCCCGGATGTTCTGCTCGAGGATCGCCTCCGGGTCCTCGACCGACGAGAGAATGCCGCCGAACAGCGAGCGCATGGCACGCACGAAACGTTCCCACATGGGACGACTCCTTGTGCCGGTTTGGCCCGGCCAAAGCGCGAACCGTAGGGGGGGACTCCGATGGTGTCAACGCGGCGCCGAGGCCCGATGGGCTGCTCCTTCCGCCGCACCGCGTGGACGCCCCATTTCTTTGCGGGCAGGGTCGCCCGATGCTAATCGATGGGCCGCATGAACAAGATCGAGATCATTCAGAAGGTTGATCTGCTCGCGCCCCTGTCGGACATGGACAAGGCGCTCGTCGCCGCGGACGCGCGCATTCGTCCCATCGACGAGGGTCAGGTGCTCTGCGAGGACGGCGAGGAAGGGCGGACCTTCTGGATCGTCGGTCAGGGCTCGCTCGCCGTGCTCAAGGGCGAGCCGCCCATCGAGGTGGCGCGGCTGAAGGCGGGCGACTACGTCGGCGAGATGAGCCTGCTGACGGGCGAGCCGCGCACGGCCACGGTGAAGGCGCTGGAGTTCTCCGAGCTGCTCGAGCTGGAGCGGCCCGTCTTCATGCGCCTCTTCGCGAGGAACAGCGAATTGGCGGTGGCGCTGTCGACGCAGGTGGCCGCGCGGCGTGCGCGCCTCGTGAAGGTCTCCGACCAGGTGCGGCGCAACCAGGAAGAGCACGCCCAGCAGCACGCCGAGCAGGACATCTTCAGCCGCATGAAGAAGGTGTTCGGGTTCTAGCCCCCATCGGAGTCCGTCATGACCGCACCCGCGTCCGCTGTGACCGCGGCTTCGTTCGCGTGGCCGCCGTCGCCCGACGAGGTTCGGCCCGACTGGAGCGCCCTCTTCGGTGCCGCGCGTCCGCTGCATTGTGAAATCGGCCACGGCCGCGGCCACTTCGCCCTCGACTTCGCCCGCCAGAACGACGTCAACCTGGTCGCCATCGAGATGCGACGCAGCGACGGCGAGGAGCTGCGCGAGCGTCGCGACAAGGCCGGCGTCACGAACCTCGAGATCATCCAGGGCGACGCGCGCCTGTACCTGCCGCGCTTCTTCGCCGAGGGCATGGTCGACGCGTTCCACATCCACTGCCCCGACCCGTGGTGGAAGAAGCGCCACCACCGCCGCCGACTGCTCGCCGACGACTTCGGTCTCCTGCTCTACAAGCTGCTCAAACCCGGCGGGGAGCTCGACCTGCGCACCGACGTGAAGGCCTACGCCGAAGCGATGGTCGAGACCTGCGAAGGGATCCTCGGCTACGAAAACGTCCACGGTCCCGGCGTCGAACGCCCCGCGGAGGGGCTGGTGCTCTCGACGCGCGAGCGGCGCTACCGCGAGACCGGACAGCCCGTTTACCGCTACCAGTACCGCCGGCCCGACCGACCGCCGCTCACCGAGGCCGTCGACCGGGCCTGGGTGCGGCGCGAGTGGACCGACGTGCGGCGCAAGTGATGCACGCCGGCCGCATCGCCGCCTGAACAGAGGTCCCGATGAGAACGCTTCCGCTGGCCGTCGGCCTCGCTGCCTCTGTGATGGTGGCTGAGCCGGCGCAGGCTGCCGACCGGCCGCGCCTCGCCGTGGTGCTGGTCGTCGACCAGTTGTCGATGGGGCAACTGGAGCGGGCCGACGAGCTGCTGGGCCCGGGAGGCTTCACGCGCCTGCTTTCTCAGGGTGCGGTGGCCCGCGACGCCCGGTACCTCGCTGCTCCGACGGTGACTGCGCATGGCCATGCCACCCTTGCAACCGGGGCCTATGCGTCGCGTCACGGCATCGTCGCGAACGATTGGTGGGAGCCCGAGGCGGGCCACGTCCACGTCGGCCACGATCCGCGTTACCGGCTCCTGACGCGAGCAGATCTCGCGCCGAGGGACGCGACTGCACCGACCCAGCTCCTGGCTCCCACGCTCGCCGACATGCTGAAGCTGTCGCATCCCGGTTCACGTGTCGCCGCGCTGTCGCTGAAAGACCGTGGTGCGATCCTGGTGGGAGGCGCGAGACCCGATGCCGCGATCTGGTTCGACAAGAAGACCGACCGCTGGACGACGAGCAGCTATTACGCGGGCGAGCTGCCGGCGTGGGTGCCTCGCTCCGCCGTGAGTGAAGGTGTCGAAGTATGGAATCGGCTTGAAAACAAGCGATTCTGTGCGCTTGCGAAGATGAGGCAGGAGGCGACGGCGCGCTGCGCCGAGATGCTGTACGGGCAGCGTGCGGGCTCCGATGCAGACCCCGACGAGGGCGGAGAGGGTGGACTCGGCGCGACCTTTCCCCACAGGCTCGTGCCTCCGTCGCATGCCCATCGCGGCGCGCAGTTCTTCCACACGCCGCTCGCCGACGAGGCGCTCTACGCGCTGGCTGCGACGGCCGTCGATGCGCTCGGGCTGGGGCAGGACGACGTCCCGGATCTGCTGACCATCAGCGCGTCCGCCTTCGATGCGGTCGGCCACGATTTCGGACCCGAGAGTCAGGAGTCGTTGGACGCGCTGCTCCGGATCGATCGCGCGCTCGAGGCCTTCCTCGACCGGCTGGATGCGAAGGTGGGGAAGGGGCGCTACGTCGTGGCGCTCGCGGCGGATCACGGTTCGCGGCCGGCCTCGCTGCGGGCCCGACGCATGGGGCTTCAGGCTGGCCGGTTCGACTCCGCAGAGCTCGTGGCAAGGGCGGAGCGCGCGCTGGACGAGGCGCTGGGGCCGCGCGACTGGCTCGGCACGCTGGGCGACGTAGGCTTCTCGTACCGGCCGCATGTGCTCGACGGGGTCGACCGCAGCCGTGCCGACGAGGTGGTCATGGGGAGTCTTCGCGGCGTCGAGGGCGTCGCGGCCGTGCATGCGAGGTCTCTCTTCACGTCGCAGCTGGCGCTTCGCGGCGATGCGGCCCTCTACGCACGCAGCTACTTCGACGGCCGCTCGCCGGACTTCATCGTGCAGACGCGGCCTCTCTGGAACTGGGACGACGTCTCGAGCCACGGCTCGCCCTACGCGTCGGACCAGCGCATTCCGCTCTTATTTCACCGCGGGGCGCGTGCGTCGCTCGCCATTCACGGCACCGTCGAGCCGACGTCGCTCGCGCCGACGCTCGCGTCGATTCTGGGCGTGCTGACGCCGGCCGGTGCCGAAGGTGCGGTTTTGACGGAGGTGGTCGAGCGGCTGCGTTAGTCGGGCCGCCCGTCGTCCATCTCGACGCCGCGGCAGACGCCGCCGCACAGGTTCTCGACGCGGCCCGTCGAGAAAAGCTGCTCGGTCATGCGGTTGCCGGGCACCTGCCGCCGCACCTGCTCGTGAACGATGTTCGAGAAGCCCACCGGAACGGCCTCGACGTCGACGGGCGGAATGCCGAAGTCCCACTCGACCAGGACCGAGCCCTCGACAGGGCCTGCCGTCGTCTCGAGGCCGTAGATGCTGCGCGGCCCCGGCGACATCATCGGGACGCCGATGGAGCGCATGAAGATGTGCTCGGTGGTGTTCGGGACCGAGGTGTCGCCGATGCCTATCTGCGAGAGGATGCGCCGCGACGTCGGGCTGCCGGGATAGGTGTTCGTCAGCAGGTGCGGCGCGTAGGTGATGGGGTCGACGCGGTCGAGCGCCGTCTGCAGGAGCAGCTCCGCGCGCATGCCGCCAGAGCGTGACCCGGTGGCGTAGTCGACCAGCGTCAGCAGCGGGCCGAACGGCTGCGCGCGCGACATCAGCAAGCCGAATCCGCAGCCACCCACGCTGAACGACGCGCGGTCGATCACGGGCGAGAGCGCCACGTAGGTCTTGCCGACGATACCGCCCATGCTGAGCCCGTAGAAGTCGACGCGCGACGGGTCGTAGAGAAGCTCGCCCGCGTCGTTCTTCACCTGCGAGAGCTGCGTCACCGGCCCCTGCATGGCGATCGAAATGGCGATGAGGTTCGCGAACGCCTGGTGCAGCCGGTCGGTGAAATCCCCCGTTTTTTCGGGCGAAGAGGCCAGCATGTCGATGAGGTGGCCGCGGTCGGGCGTCGCCACGCCAATCCAGTCGGCGCCCACCAGCACGCTGCCGGTCTCGTCAGCGAAGCGGCTCGGGTAGCGGTCGATCATCTCGCGCTGCGTGCCGTAGAAGCCGTGGCCGTACTGGACGACGTGGCCCTTTCTGGCGCCGCTCGTGACGCTGTTCGGAATGCGGATGGTGAAGGGAAAGTCGGCCGTGCCGTTGGCGGAGGGCTTTCCGTCCGCGCCGCGGTGGATGCGGGCGCCCATCTCGGTGCTGTCGAGGAAGAGCGGGACTCGGATCGTCGCCTTGATCTCCCGACCAATCCAGCGCGCATGCTCGGTGTCGGGCGCGTTCGTCACCTTCGTGACCGTGACGACGGGCGGGGTTGCGGCGAGCTGGTCGATGAGCTGCGAGCGGATCGAGAGCATGTCGCCCGTGGTCTGCTCGTCGCTCTCGGTGGTGAAGTCCCACGCGAGCTGCAGGCCGCCTCGCGCGATGCCGGCCCTCTCCAGCGCCGGGAAGACGTGGGCGTCGTAGTAGGCGGCGAGCCTCTCCTCGGTGTCGCCGTCTGCGTCGCCGTCTCGCACACGGCCAAACGTCGCAGGCGGGGCAATCTCGCTGCCCGCCACGGTGTGCAGCCCCGACAGCGCCACGATGTACCGGTGCGCCGACTTGAGGCGAATCAGCGGGCGCAGGAGAAGGATCCGGTCATCGACCTCCTCGGGCCGCGGGTCGGTCTCTGCGAAGTGCAGCACGCGCTCGCCGGTCTCGGCGTCGACGAGCGCGGTGCGGCTCGCGGACGTCAGCGAGGCTGCGACGTCGCCGTACATGGGGATCAGGTCGTCGGCGCGCACGCTGCCCGGAATGCGCACGCCGATCTGCGGCAGCACCGAGAAGCCGTCGGACGGGAACTGTCCGAAGAAGTCGATGGGCGTGTTGCCGTCCTCCGAACCGACGAACTTCGGCAGCGCATCGGGCGTCATCTCGACGAGCCGGCCCGTGACCTTGGTCGCATCCGGCTTCGTGAAGAAGTCGCTGGGGAACGGGTACATGCAGTCCCACTCCTTCGCGATCGGGTTGCAGGCGATGCCGTCGGCCACGGGGCCGTTCTCGGTCCAGCGCTCGGGCGTCGGGACGGAACAGGCGGCGAGCGCCGAAACGATGAGGGCGGGAGCGAGTCGAAAGGTGCTCATGACGCGCGAGCCTATTCCGGCCCACGGCTTTCGGCGATGCTTTCGAGCATGACGTTTCCGCGCATCCGCTACCTCGACTGGGCCACCCGGAACTTCGACCTGCATTCGCCGCGCTTCAACCTCGGCTCGAGCGGCATGTCGGCGGCGACGGCCGAAGAGATTGGACTCACGGCGGGTGAACCCCTGCCCATTTCCGGGAGGAACGCGCACGGCCATCCGCGCCTCGTCGAGGCCATTGCCGCGCGTCTCGGCGTTCCGCGCTCGCACGTGATCTGCGCCACGGGGACGACCCAGGCGAACTTCCTCGCGATGGCCGCGCTGCTCCGGCCGGGCGACGAGGTGCTGTGCGAATGGCCGGCCTACGAGCCGCTCTGGAGCATCGTCGGCACCTTCGGTGCGAAGCTGTCGTGGCTGCCGCGCGAGCCCGAGAAGCGCTTCGTTCCGGACCTCGATCTCATCGAGTCGGCCCTGTCGCGCGGCGTGCGCCTCGTGCTGCTGTCCGATCTGCACAACCCCTCGGCGACGTTGCTGCCGCGCGACTTCGTGAAGACACTCGCCCGCCTCGCCGAGCGCCACGACGCGTGGGTGCTGATGGACGAGGTCTACCTCTCCGGACCGCTCGCCGTGCCGCAGCCGAGCGCCGCGACCTTTGGCGAGCGGGTCGTTGCCACCGGAAGCCTGACGAAGAGCTATGGCCTCGGGCAGCTGCGCGCGGGCTGGGCGCTCGCGCCGGAGCCGGTGGTCACCCGCATGCGTGAGGTGCTCACGCACATCGGCTCGGTGAGGCCCTACATCGCGGAGGAGGCCTCCGCACGGGCGTTCGAGCGGATCGATGCCCTGCATGCGAAGGCCGCCCGGCGCCGCTTCGAAAACGCTGCGCTGCTCGAGCGATACTTGCGCTCGGTGCCGGGGCTCACGTTGCATCCGTCCGACGGCGCGTTCATCGCGTGGGCCCGGCTTCCCGAGGGCCTGCGTGCGACGCCGTTCGTGGAACACCTCGTGAAGACCGAGGAGACCCTGGTCGTGCCGGGCGACTTCTTCGGCGCCCCCGACCACGTGCGCATCGGCTTCGGCCTCGGCGGCGAGGTGGTCGAGGAGGGGCTGGTCCGTTTCGTCCGCGGGTTGCGCAACTTCGCGGAATCGGCTCCCATTCGGGCGTGAACGCGGCCGGGCGCCGCCGAGGGTGGAACATGAAGCACTTTTCGATTGTCCTGACCGTTGCTCTTTCCGCGCTCGGCTGCAGCGGCAAGCCGCAGGGCTCGGCGGACGGCGGCGATACCACCGACGGCGGCGAGGTGACCTACGACGGAGGCTCGTGCAAGACGACCGTCACTGCGGCGACGAAGAAGTGCCTGTTGCCGGTCAGCGCGCAGCCCCTCTCCTCGCCTCGGGCGGATGGACGAGCGGTGGCCATGGGCAAGGATCTGGTGTTGCTGGGCGGCCAGACGCTGGGCAACGGGGTCGTGGCCACCGGCTCGACGGCGACCGTCGGCGAAGACGGTCAGCTGGGCCCCTGGCGCGAATTTTCGCTGCCCTCGAAGCGTCCGAATGCGGCGGCGGCCGCCACCAACGATGCCGTCTACTTCATCGGCGGCGAGCTCGAGGGCAGCACCACGGCCTCCAACGAGGTCTTGTTCGCGACCCGTGATCCGAACGGAGCGCTCGGCGAGTTCAAGCCGACCACCGCGCTGCCCGACCGACGGACCTTGGCGGCCGCTGCGGCCTCGGGCGGCAAGCTGTTCGTCGTCGGCGGCGGCACCATGACGAGCGACAGCTCGCCCAAGGTCTTCATCGGCACCATCGACCCGGCGACGCACGGCATCACTGCGTGGGAAGAGGGCACGCCGCTCCCGGCCGCGCGCAACTTCACTTCGGCGGCGGTTGTCGGCAACCACCTCTACGTCGTGGGCGGCGCGTTCTCCGGCGCCGAAAAGGCCTGCGCCAGCCAGATGATCCTCTTCGCGCCCATCACCGACGGCCGGCTCGGCGCATGGGCCGCAACCACCTCGCTGCCCAAGACACCGAACGGCACGCTCGCCGCCTCCGAGACGCACCTGTTCGTCGTGGGCGGCACCGTCACCTTCGGCGACAGCTACCAGTCGGCGCCGGTCGGCAGCGTGCTGGCAGCGAAGGCCAACGCCGACGGCACGCTCGAGCCGTGGGTCCGCGTCGGCTTCCTTGGCGACAAGCGCTACCAGCTCATGGGCGCCGTGGTGAACGGCTTCCTCTTCGCCGCAGGCGGCCGCGTCGACGTGGCGACGGTCTTCAACGACGTCGCTTCGGTCAAGTTCAACGCCGACGGCACCCTGTCCTGTCCGTAAGCTGCACGCCGATTGCGGCCGGCCCGACGCGCCTCCACGTTGCCTCTCGTCGCCCGATGAGGCGCGGGGGCTTGTGGTGCAGAGCTGTGGTGCGTGGAACGAAGGAGCGGTGCCTGTGGACGAGACGTCCCCCGATGCGACGGCGGCGTGGTTGCCGGCGGCCGATGTTCTGGAGGACGAATCAGGCTGGTCCATCTCTGTCGAGCTGCCGGGCGTGCGGGCCGGGGAGATCAGCGTCGTCCTCACCGACGACCTGATCACCGTCACGGCCGAGCGCGACTTGCCCCGCACCGGGGTGAGACGGTTTCAGAGCATCGAAGGCCGATACGGCGCGCTGCGCCGGGAGTTTGGGTTGCCGGTGCGTGCGCGGCCCGAGGCGGTCTCCCTGCGCCTCCACCTGGGCATTCTCGAGATTCGCGTGCCGCGTGATCGGATCTATGCGACCACGACGCGCACGCTGACCCCGGAGGAGGAAGGGGCCTCGGAGCTCCCGCTGCTCCTCGACTCCGATTAGGCGGTGTTCGGCTGGGCGACGGGGCGGCCGACACGGGCGTCTGCGCCGGGGCCGGGGGCAGGCCATTTCGACATTGAAAACAAAACCGGCAATATAGTGCATGGATGTGCTTCGCGTGCCGAATAATGCACTATAGTGCCGAAATGTCCGCGGGCCATTTTCAGGGGAGGGCGCCCGTCCTGAGCGCGTTCGCGTCGATGCCGCCGTCGCCGCCCGGCGGGGCTCCCCGTCGCCCAGCCGGACACCGTCGCGTGCGGAGCGGAGGCGTTACGACTCGAGGCTCTGCGCGATGGCGCGCGCGGCCTTTGCAGGCGATGGGGCTTCGCGCAATGGGCGACCGATGACGAGGTAGTCGGCGCCGGCGTCAACGGCGATGCGTGGCGTGGCGGCGCGGGCCTGGTCGTGCGCCTCGCTGCCTTGCGGGCGGATGCCGGGAACGACGAGCACGGGCTTCGGCCCCAGCGCGCGGCGCAGCGGCGCGACCTCGTGGGGCGAGCAGACGAGGCCGTCGGCGCCGGCGTCGATGGCCATGGTCCCGAGCCGCACGACCTGCTCCTCGACGCTGCCCGGAATCCCCAGTGTCGCGAGGTCGGCTTCGGTGAGGCTGGTGAGCACCGTGACGGCGAGCAGCGTCACGGGTGACTCGGCGGCGGCGAGCCCTCGACGGGCCGCGCGGATCATCTCGGTGCCACCGGAGGCGTGCACGGTGAGCATCCGAATGCCGAGGCGTGCGACGCTGCGGGCCGCGCCCTCGACGGTGTTCGGGATGTCGTGGAGCTTGAGGTCGAGGAAGACCGGCAGACCGGCCGCCTGCACCGCACGAACGGCTGGCGCCCCTTCTGCGAGGAACAACTCGAGGCCGACCTTGCCGAGACCCACCTCGCCGGCAAGCGCGTCAGCGAGCCCTCG
>JACCDP011021861.1_pt1 | contig 15398 bp, 19 predicted proteins | sample 7445841 | NCBI WGS metagenome assembly JACCDP01 (sample SAMN15323441, study PRJNA562643) | freshwater metagenome | isolation source: river surface water | place: USA:Blue River Watershed | collected 2017-08-17 | reverse complement strand
TATATTCTGGTTTTTTACCAGTTTCTTTCGCTACCTCTGAAACATATTGATAACAATGTTCACACATATGTTCTTTAGTTTCACCAATCAATTTAACTGGTTTATCAACTGAACCTTGAGAACAGTATGGGAACGCTAGGCACTTTGGTTCTATTTTAACCAATCTACCACCATTCCAAGATGGTTTTTTACCCATATCGTTACCAAACCATTCTTGTAGATTTTGCTCAGTAACAGGTGAACCTTCAATTGAATACAGATATTCGTTAGATTCACTTAAAGGCGTTTTAACCGCTTTATAGCTTGGTGATACCCTGCTATAGAACTTTCTTTTAGAAACCATACCCAAAGGCCCAACATAACCGCCAGCGCTGCCGATAGTTGTCACTTCGTCAACATTAGCCAATTTGAGCTTTTCAATAACCTTCTCCACCATGTGTTTATTATCCATTAGTTCGGCGAGTTTTTTAAATCACTTGACCAGAAGTTTCTTCTAGTCCATAAGTTTTTATATAATTGAATGAGTACGTTCTTTGTTAAATCAACTAGGTACTTCTCATTTTCTTTATCATTCTTTAATTTTTTTCTAATAATATCAGAAACCTTGTTTTCAAATTCAGGGGAACGGTTATTTTCCAAAAAATCTTTGATTTCTTTTTTAATCATAGATTTAATGTCACTCTTATCAGTTTGTGTTAATGATTCGTTTATCACACCGTTATCCATTTCAACGATAACTTCACTAAAATAACCCCTTAATTGCGACTCTGTAACCTTTACTTTCATAATATTATTTCTCTATATAAATATTAAGTTTTATCTCAATGTTATATAATAACCAAAACTAATATTTGGTGTAACTATTAATTTTCCGTTATTTATACCCACACCAACTGGATTTAGATTAATACCCCATCCTGTTTTTAATTTGCTTTTCTTAACAATTGGTTCTGGTTCTTTATTAGGTGTGAATGGTTTATCCAATATCTCAGCGTTCCTAAAATTGATTTTTAATAGTGACTCAGGTATTGGGTCACCCAATGAACCATCGCTTTTAACATGGAAGGGTACTATTTTAGTTCTTGTGTATTTTGTTACCTGGTCTTCATATTGTGATATAACCATGCTGAAATTAAGCTTAAAATCCTTTATATCTGTGTTTTCAGGTGTAACCATAATAGATTTCTTGGTTGTATCGAATTTAAACCAAGAAATGCCGTTAATGGTTCTAACGGGATCTTCACTGGTAAACTGTAAACCGTAAAATTGTCTTGGTGTATCAACCAAAAGATTATTTGGTACCACAACGTCTTTACCAACATACACTGGTTTGGTAACCGTAATCATTGTTGATTTAATATTACTTAAAGAATCTATTTTAACCAAGGCTTGGTGCATATGACTGTCAACGTTGGCCAATTGTTCTCTGGTAACTCTTAATTGAATCGCATTGTCCGCTAATGCCGCTGTGTTTTGTTCAGCTATGTGCTGAGTTGTTGCTAGTTGATCTTTAATATCTCTTGTTACAGAACATTGCTGTAACCACAAACATAGGAAAAGAATCATTAAAGCCCCACCTATGAATTGTATGTTTTTTTTAATTGTGTCAAATATTGTTAACATATTATATATTTCCTTGTGTTGATGTTATTAATGCTGTTTTGCCGATCTGTGGGTCATTAAATGTACGTGAGATTGTCTGGATTAAATTAGACAAATCGGGTGTAATATCAAGTCTACCTGCCACCATTTCAAAATATGGACTCTCTTCATCCGTATCAAAAGTAATTGATTTGATAGCGTCCATAGCTGGGTTCTTCAATGTATCACTTGTGATGTTAATCTTTTCATCCTCAACGGTTATGTTAACGGTATCCATCAACAACCCAGTTGCTTTGATAAAAGCACCAACAGCCGTTTTTACGTTGTTTTTAATTTCATCACGAACATTTCCATTCATAAAACCAACGGTTGTTATGTCGTCAAATTGTATTTTTTCACCAGATGGAGTTTGTTGTGGTTTTTGCATAGCTGGTTGCTGTTGAGGCATCGGCTGTTGTGTAGGTGCTTGACCTTGAGTAATATCTTCCTGGATAAGTCTAATCTTACCCAACATGTTTCTTATCTGATCATACTCATTAATTGACTTTTTCATATTCCGTGTTTAGTGTTTTTGTTAATCTTTCAAAATCAAAAGCTGGTGTTAAATCAAAATGCTGTTTACTAAAGTTACTTCGATTTATAACCCCTTTATAATTTTTAATTGCACTTATAACATTATTCCCAATGAATTTTTTAGTTATAGAGTGCTCTTTACATAAATAGTCTATTAATTCAATTAAAGACGAAAATTGTTCATTAGAATATTCCGCCCAGAATCTTTTACCTCGCCAAGGTATTTCAATAATGGGGCCATCATATCTAACACCCCTCCAATCATAATAATCAACGAAAACGGAATCAAAATCAACCCACCCTACGTTTTCTAACGAAATAACGATAGCCTGGCGATCCAAACTATCGTTATCCAATATTTTTGATGTGTATCTTGAATCAAAATGTTGATATACTACACCCGACCTATCTATCGTAAAAGCTGGTACTTTATCATATTTACCACCATATCTTAATTTTAAACCATTAAAATAATCTTCCGCAGGTAATGATGTATTAATTAATACAATTTTTTCTTTAACCGTATCATAATGTTTAATACTGTTATTTTTAATTATATAATCATTATTTAGATTCACCATTTACAAAAACCTTTATCTTGTTGAGTATCTTCGTTTTAGAATTATCCTCGTTATTTTCTTCAACAATCGGCTCTTGTGGTTCCTGTTCACCGTCATCAACAATAGATGAGTCATCTGATTCTACGATTGTATTTACATCCACATTAGATTCTTCTAAGTTACTGATGCTAACCTCTCCCTTCTCACCCGTATTAACAATTAAAATATCAGCTGGTATAGCTGTAACTGGTGCTATCGATGGTTCATCTGGTTTGATGTAATCAACCAAAGATTTAATAAAACCTAGAGCAACGAGTGGTAATATTGCACCTGAAACTAAAGATAATATCCTCTTTTGTTCTATCACATCACTTTCAACTAAACCAAATAACTCAATCCAGCTCTGATAGTTAACCAGGTGAGTATATGCGTAATATGTATTACCCATAGCTTGCATGAGTGTTAACATAAAAAATAAAACCCATACAATACCCTTATTCATTTTCTTAAGGGCTATGATTGAAGCCAATGATGCTGCCGCACCAACTTCAAAAGCTATAGCAAGTGTTGTAGCCAGCCAGTTTGGGTTAGATAATCTAAAGAAATCAATTACATGGATCGTTGATATTAGTGAAACCAAAATATATAATGTTACAAATGTACCAATTATAAAATTTTTAGTTACGTTTTCTTTGTTCATTTTATTAATGATTTTATTATTTGTTTCGCTTCGTTCAATGTCGTTTCAAGTTCTTTGATGTGATCTGGTTCTTTGGTTGTTTTAAGACCTAATATTTTAGCTACATCACCTCTTGTAACTGTTGACGCATGTGGTGTTCGACTATTTTCATTTTCTGTTACGGGTGTTTCTGGTTCATCCTCGTAATCACCAAATTCAGCTTCACCACCCGTATCATCAACATTGGTATCATAATGACTATTGATTTCGTTGATAATTAGGTTAGCTGTTCTTGTAATAATGTCAAGGTTACCCATTACACTTTCGTGATCACCGTTCCATAATGCAATATAATTAATAGCGTGTTCTGTTTCGTTAATACCAAATTGTCTTAATACCACATAAGCCACCCCCTCAGCTTGTAATTCAAGAGTTGTCCTCACATCACGACCAACATATGCCGCCTGAATAAGCTTAGATTTTTCACTTGGTTTTTCACCTTTAGGCGTGACGCTTTTTACATAACTTTGGTGCATTATCTCGTGTGCAAATTCATGGACAGCTGTTGATGCTTTCGCTATCCCAACAAGATCGTCAGATAAGTGAATACTAGCATTTGAAGCATAACCTTTTTCACCACCAGTTGGTTTATAGAAAGTTAACTTAATACCATAGTTTTGAATTATAGTATACATAGCCTCAGCTACTTTATCCCCTATTTCATTTGGTGTATTATTTGACCACATGAGTTCTGGTTTCTTAGGCGCTTTATCCTCACCCGATTCACCAGCTTCATTTACAACATCTGAAATATCATAAGTAGGGTATAATATCGGCCTTTTTGATGAGTCAACCATAGGTTTATCCAATTCATCTTTTAGCATTTTTTCATACTTCGGTGATAAAACACCACCCTTACCGTATTTGGCTATGAATTCTTTACGTATTTTCTCCTTAAACCCTGGACTTTTTGGTCTTAGATGTGGTCTCCATAACCATATTTGAGTTGCACCTTCTTTTGGTGTAAAACCTAATTTTTTCCAGGTTGTTTTAGAGGCTACTTGTTTAGCATTTGGCTTTTGGATGTATATAAGGATTGTGTTGTTTAAAGAGAAACTATGAAATTTTCTTCTCCAATCGAAGAATTCGGCTAACTTTTCATTAGCAGCAACCACATCAACCGATTCGGCTAATTCTTTGATAAATTTTTCAATACCTAATCTAAGTTCTCTTTGTTTACCCTCATCTTGGATGTTAATTTCGGTTAACATCTCTCTAAGTCTATTTATAAAAGATTGTACATCCTCAAAACCCTCAAACTTATCAATTGTTTCATCACCAGTATTATCAACATTTCTTTCCTTATTTAAGAACTGAGCTAATTTCTTGATACCTTCAATTTTTTTAGCTTCATCCTCTGGGTTGTTAATCCAATAACCCCAACCCCAAACATTCTTATCTGTTGTTATGATTTTAGTTGGTACATCAACACCTGGAAATTGTTGTTTAAACTCAGTAAAAGATGGTTCAAATTTACTTGTAATTTTAAGCGTATTAGCTATCCATCCATTCTCACCATTTCTAGCCGATAGATCCGCATTATCCGATGATAATATTAAATTCTTATATGGTTTACCAGCTTTAGTGGTACCTGTTTTTGATACGATTTTTACGTTTTCTATGATCACTGACATTACTTAACGGCGTTTTGAATATTCTTTATTTCAGCCTCGATTTGGTTTTGTCTTTGAACATCGAGGATTTTTCTATCTGTCGCCTGAATCATTCTAAGCTCAGATTTTAAACCTTCTATTTTGATCTCGTTCTTTAATTGTGTAGACATACTATCATTAGCGTGTCTAACATTAACGATTTCTTTCTTTATCGAGTTCATTTTACTGTTTTGGTTGCAATTCTGCACAGTCAGTAAAAACATGAAAGCGACCACCAAAAGGTAGCCACTCTCATTAAAAAAATTTTTAATTTTTTTCATAGATTTTTCTTTAACAATAAATATAGCTGAAATTACAATAATTCAAATAACCCAGCGCAATTATACCTAAGCTTTTTGATTGCTTTTTCCTTGATTTGTCTAACCCTTTCTCTGGTTAGTTCTAAATCATCGGAGATATCTTGAAGCGTAAGTGGCTCACCGTCTAAACCAAAGTATTTAGTTATAACATACCTTTCAGACTCATTCAACTTACCTAATAAAGCTTTTAACTTCAAAATAAGTTGCAATCTATCATCAGGAAACTTTAAGTCCATTCTCTGACAACTATCATCTTGAATAACGTCATAGTAGGAGCTACCATCATCATCAATAGGTTGATCCAACTGGCCCACAGTAGGTAACATCAACGCCGCATGTGCATCGGTGTCAATCTGTTCTGGTTCCAGATTTTTCCTATATTCGTTTACATCATTAATTTTGTTAACGGGTAAACGAATGGCTCTTGAATTTTCATGTAACGATTGGAGGATGCTTTGTCTTATCCACCATACAGCATATGATAAAAACCTCACCTCTGTTTGGTTATAATCATATCTTTCAGCTGCTTTAATAAGACCATAATTACCCTCAGAAATAAGATCGTTTAGATCCAAACCCTGGCCAACATATTGTTTTGCCATGGTAATTACGAACCTAAGATTGGAATATATTAAACGATCTTTTGATTTTTCGCAACCTGATTTAATTAAATGAAATAACTCAAATTCTTCTTCTCTAGTTAATGTTGGGTACTTTCTAACGTCCTGTAAGTAAGTGACAATGTCTCTCTGGTCAACCCAGTGTGCTGTGTTTTGTTTAGTCATTTTTAGTGTATTTTTTTAAAATGTTTTTCTCCCGTTCTGTTAGACTATTTATACCATGGCTATATATTTTATCCAGTATCGGATTGATGTCATCCATGCTTATTTTTTCTTCTTCGTCTTGGTCTGTTGGGTTATTATTAAGTAATCCCTTATCTTCTCGAATTAAAGCTATCTGTTCGTTTACAAATTCCAACATATCGGCCTTAACCTGATTTGCTGATATTATAAAGTTTTGTACTTTATCAAGTGATTCATTGGTTGTATACTTGAAATAGTTTAAATCATATAGATGACTATAATGATTCTCACCTAAACCTTTAGCGTAGTTGCTGTCATTTACTTCAAATAACATGTAGCTATCCACATAGCCACTATACACACGGTTAAATATGTCTCTGATCTCTTTGATCTTTTTTGTGCTGGTAAAGCGTACTATTATCACCGACTGCCCAATGCTAAATCTAACAAGGGAATCGGTATTAATAACAGCGGTTATACCGTGTTTAAAATTTTCTGGGTACTTACCCAAGAAAAATAACATATACTCTCGCTTTCTTGTTTTGGTTAGTTTCATCATATTTTCCCAAATATGATATTTTAATTTAAAAAGTAGGAAATCCATTATATTGTATCTATTAGTGTTGATATATTATTTTCCTTTTTAACTAGGACTCTATGGTCGGCCCAATCTTGAATTAATGGGTTATGGCTGATAATCCATATGTGTTCAAAAAACTGTTTAAGTTTCTCAAAAAATAGACCGACTTTTTCAAGGTTTTGGTTGGAAACTTTTCCAGTGACTTCATCGAATACTATGATATTTGGTTTAGGTAATGAACATACTTTACTCAATACACATCTAAGTGCTAATGAGCTTACGGTTTTTTCATACCCCGATCCAGCGTTAAGCGGTTTTTCAACACCTGTTTCACTGTCAACCATCCAAAACTCAACTTCACCCTTATCATTCATGCGCATCTCTAATATAAACTCACAACTATCAACAAGTAAAATTTTAAGGTGACTATTGATGAGTGGAATCATTGTACTTAAGACCATTTTAGAAATACCATTCTTACCGTAAATATCCAAGTAAACCTTAAAAATATGGTCTACTATTTCTTCATTTTTCAACTCTTTGAGTAGTGCGTTATACCCCTCAATTTTACCCTTAGAGGTTAAGATATCCCTCTCGGTACCGTTTATTTGTAAAGATACGGTTTCTTTTTCATTATTCAAAGAAGTTAAAGAGAATTTTATTTTTTGAATATCTGTATCAATTAACTGATTATTCTCAACCTTACCCTTTATATCCCTATAGTTTTTAAGCTTTTCATTACCACGGATTAAACTATCTCGGTATGCTTTCAACTCAAGACGACTCTTCTCTATTAATAAGTTGTTTTTGTTGTATTCATCCCAGTCCGCCTTAATTTTATCAAGGCCCTCTATTTTAGTATTAGCTATTTTTATAATCTCTTGTGTTGTTTCAAGAGATTCTTTCTTGCTCTCAAGTAATGTTTCGTTTTTCTCTATCTCATCACTATGGTCAACATCATCGAGGGCCCTTTTACAAGTTTGGCAGATCTCACTATTTTTCAACATATTAATAGTGGCCTCAATGGTTTCTATTTCCATTTTGGTTTTTATCTCTCGTTCTGTGTAATCTCTAAGTTCCCCTTTGAGAACGCCGTATAAATCAATGTCATACTCAGTTTTAGGCTCTGGCATAGCCTCAACAAGGTTTCTGATACTATCTTCCTTGTCTTTAATAAGTGATTCAAGTTTTTGAATCCCAGTAATGATGTTTTCTTCACTTGATTTGTAGAGCTCGGTGTCGATATCGTTATATCGTGTTTTATATAATTTTTCTGACTCATCTGTTAGTTCGGTTATTTTAGATTTTAGTTCATTGAGTTTTGAGTTTAGACCAACCAACATTTCCTGGTATTGTTTAATGTGGTCTTCCTCGACCGTAATTTTGGCCAAAACCTCTTGGCTGTTGTTATGATATAGTTTCGATTTTTCCTTCCAATCAGCATATTTCTTCTTGGCTATCTTTTCTTTTTCACGGAAAAATTCAAGCCCAATGAACCTTGTTAATATCCTACCACGCTCAGTTGGTTTGGTTTTAATTAAATCATCCAAGTTATCACCAGTTGTTAAAATCGTGATCAAAAAATCATCATACGTACCAACATATGTTTTGATTAACTCATCGGTATATTTTCTTTGTTCACCATTCAATTGTTTCACACCACCACGAGGTAATACTTGGTAGAAATCCACGTCACCTTTACACGTGTATGAACCATCTTTAGATTTTTTTCTGGTTATGGTTCTCTTAATTATATAATCATCACCCTCAACTTCAACCTTACCTTTTACCTCAACCATATCAGAATCAAGGAATCGATTAAATACTTCCTCATTCTTATCTGTTTTGGTTGTGGTACCAAAGAATAAAAACAATAATAAATCAACTGTCATAGTTGTGTTATGTGACACAATACCGTTAGTATAATATTGCGCCACCTCGTCCACTTGAATATCATATAAATCACTTTTTTCCTCTAATAACTCAACGCTCTTAACCAAACTTACACCATTAATTGTCTGTATGGGTTCACCAACCTTAAGAGTGTTAAGATTAATAAAGTGCCCATCCTCATGTTTTACTTTATGTAAATCAGCCCCCTCAACAACCATCGCATTTTCAAGTTCGCAACGATAAACATCAGCATTTTTTTCCGTAATACCGCACCATGTTATGTCTTTATAACCATAAGGTGTGTTTACCTTAATTCCAAGATTACCATATTTTTGATATAGCTTATTTAATTTACCAATCGTTATCTCTTTAATCATTTGTTTTTATATTTAAAAATTGTAAACATTTTTTTATTGTTAATTCTTTATTTTTTCTATAATCGGAATCCCATATTGTCAATACCTCATAACCCCCATCAACTGCAGCCAACTTTTTAAATTCGTCTTGCTCTTGAATTTCTTTAGCTGTTAAATTTTTTCTAAAAGGATGTGGGTAATCATTTGGTTTATATTTCGAAGGGTTACCATGATAATCATCACCATTATACTCAATAATTTTTTTCATTTTAATATCAGCGAAATCATATAACCACAAACCACCATTTTTTTTATTTAATCTAATTTCTTTATTTTTAGTGGCGAAATAGACATACTCTCTGTTTTTTATTTCATATTGTTCTAAAATTAAATAAAATAATTCTTGTGATATTTTAGAGTACCCTATTTTTAAATTACCACCAGACGATAAAGATTTTTGCCAATCAATTTGTCGTTTATTAAAAATAAATTTACCTGTTTCCTCACCATGTTTTGCAACACATTTTTCAAGTGTAAACGTTCTCTGTTGTTCGGATATTCTATCAATAGCCTCAGCCTCCGTTAAACCCCTTTTCATCCAATACTCCTTTTTTTTGGGGGAAGCGTTGCCTTCTTTTTGTTTTCTTTTTTGATATTTTAATTTACCCACAATATCACCATATTTTTCAATAAACGCTCTTTCGGTATTCATTAAATGACATTCTATTTTAAATTTAGCGTCTTCTTCGGTAAAACCTTTATCTAACCAATAATCAATATAAACTGGTTTAAATTTCTTGATTTTTAATTCCGCTTCATCTTTAGATAAACCTCGTTGAATCCAATAATTTACCGAATAAGCCGAACCAATTGCAATAGTTATATTATTATCTTTTAATCGTTTTACTATAACTGATTCATCAACACCAAATTCTTTTGCTATTTTTTTCGTCGATTTTAATTCTTTAGTGTAATCGGTAATGATTTTTTCAACTTGTTCTTTAGTAAATTCATATTTTTTACCCATATTTATAGTTTCTTTACTATAAATATGTCCAGCTAACTACGGAGGTAAGGGTATTGAAAAATTATTTTAATTCTTCGGGTATAAAACCCAATGTTTTCAATATATGATCCTCATTATATTCAATTGTTATATTAGTATTTTCTTTAATACATTTACCACCATAATTCGCTGGGTTTGATATTACTGATGTGATACCATTCTTATTTTCATATTTTAGTTTGTTACCAGAACCATACGACAAGAAATTAGAAAATTCAATCTCTTTGATTTTAAATTTCTTATACCTGTTGGTTTGTTCTTTATAATTTTCCAATTCAATATTAACTGAGTTATCAAGTTTAATAAGATGCTCAGTATTAATCTCAATTTTGTTATCAACCAAGTATTCTTCAATTAACTTCTTTTGGTAATTTTCATCTAAAATAAGCTCAGAAGCATCCGCTCCACCTTCAGCCACATGTTCAGAATTTTTACTAATAATAGCCTTGAAGATGACTTTAACCTTATTGGTTTTATACTTGTTTTGAAAGTATTTTTCAACTTGTTTTTCTTTTAATTGAGAATGGTTATCTAACGTGTCTTCCCATACAACTCGTATATGGTTATTACTATCATAAATATCATCATTTTTAGGTTTAGATGTCGTATATGTCATCGTAGTTGTCATTTGCTGTTTTTTTATTCGTTACAATAATTGTATTTTGTTGAGGTGTTTCTTCCTTTGATTCCTCTTTTATTTGTTTAATCTCAATGTCTGGTTTATTGCCATATTTAAGAACTGAAAACGCATTCCCAATGAGTTCATTTAAAAATTTATCTGAGTCTGCTATCTTATTTATTTTACAATAAAGATCAATCTCCTCAAGGAGTTTTTTATCGATTTTAAGCATTGTTTAACATTTCACAACCTTCTTCGATATCCGAAAAATCTGTTATTTTGAAACTAAGGTATTTAACTGGATTTTCAATATCATATAATTTATAATCAAAGCCCTTTTCTGTTATATTAAGTACACCATATCCGTGTTGGGATACGGTTTCACCATAATTTTGCTGTACCATACTACCAGGGTATATAACATCCACCCCAGATTTTGTTTTTAAAATCTGCCTTTTATGAATATCACCACATAAAACAATATGACAATCTGAGAATCGCTCAATATCGACTCCATGGGTGAACGTGAAACCCATCTCATTTACAGCGCCACATATGAGACCATGAAATAAACCTATTATGTTTTTTCCGTTAAAACTATTATGAAATAACTCTTCTGGTTTGGCGTGATTATCAAAGATGGAATAAACGGCCCAAGCCACATTTTCATCATGAACCACTTCTGATTTTGTGTAATAGTGAACGTTATCTAAACCAAGAGCACCAATAATTGGTGTCAAAGCATCCATACGATCTTTGTTTTGCTCAACAATGTCGTGATTACCTGGTATGATAATCACTTTCTTAGTCACTAATGAACACTCAGATATAAACCAAGAGACTTCATTTACTAACTCAGGGCTAATCTGGTTTTTTGAATGTACTATATCACCAGCGATAACAATCCTATCAGGTTGTATCTTTTTCATCTGATCGATAAAGTTTGAACACACAGCTCTGAATTCTATGTGTCTTTGAATATTTCTAAAATGAATATCGGCGATGTGGGCGATAGTTTTAATCTCACTCATACAGTAATTTTTCTTTTATTGTTAAAAATTTTTTATATTTTCTTTGTAATCCTATGTTATCATATTCATGGTAAATAAATTCACCCAATGCGACTATACCATCTTTGTTCAATACCCTCAACGCCGAATAACTTGTTTTACCCTTAACACGCTGAATCGTATATTTTATGTTCAATATTTTGCACAATCCTTCAAAATATAACCAATCCTGTTCGAACGTGGAAGTAACGGAAAATTGTTTTTGTTTTAACTTACCACCCTCAGTTTTGATATAGAAGCAACCATCACCATCAACAATACCCCTAAAAAAATACCGTTGCAACGATTGCGGTATTTTAGATAGAATTTTATTAGGTGATGCTACCGATTTTATCGCATAATCGTGATCAGACAAATAATCAAAAATAACCTGATTGTTAGTTGTTATGGTTGTACTATCTTTCCACTTAGTTTTATACGTATAAACATTCCACTTACCTATTTGGTTGAGAGTCGGCATCAGCGTTTCAGCATCCTCTGTATTAATTTTCACCGTAATATTTTTATTACGTAGTGTCCCATTAAGATATCCGTCAGCCCACAAAAAACCAAGAAAATACGCAACCTCTTTAGTTCTAATGTTTATAAATTGATCAGCCGACACATTCACTGTTTTTTTAGCCCCACTCGTAATTGCCGATCTAACATCACTGTTTAATTTTAAACCCAACCCCGTTATGGCTCGGTTCTCTATCGCACTTTTTGTTCTACCAGGTAGTAACACAGTACAACCATCAGCGCCCAACTTAGGATAATTTTCAATGAGGATATCCTCTTCCCATTTCATCCATTTTTTCATAAACTATTTTATTATAAATAGTCTTGAAATGGATAAAAGCTATATGTGCTATTTTTGTTATCATTATGCTATTGCTTTTATTTTGTAGTGATCAATTAACATTTCAGCCTCACGCTTCATGTATACAACAGGAATTAATTTAAATGTTTGAGAAAACTTATCCCAATAAAACAAGCCAGCTCTATTAAACTTACGCCCTGTCTCCCTTTCATACATTACACCATATATTGATAGTTGTAATGTATAGTCGTTATACTGACAGTGTGTCAGATGGTTTACTGGGAAGTGCAAGTATTCACCATACGCATTCTCATATTCAAATTTTTTATTTGTTTTGAAATCCCACACATTGAATTTATCATAATCAATATCTTCAATGATGTCAGATGTACCTGCGATACCCACAGTATCATTAAACTCGTATGACATGATATATTCAGGCCTTAATCGATCAGAATTAATCAATGTTAATTTTTCATCGCTACATACCTTTTTAAAGGCATTTATAACCGTTTTTTCGTACTCATCTCTCGGAGAGTATATTCTATGGGGTGCAAGTAAAAAACGCTCTAAAATAGCGTGTAAATTGGTTCCATATTCATTTGCCAAACGGTTGATCTCTCTCCATTCAGCGATTACCTCTTCTTTTGTTACTCCTTTTCTATCCGCTACTCTTTGAGCGTGATAATCTTCGTCAAATTTTTCTTTATACTTACCTAACATTGTCGTTACCGAAGTATATTGCATATTAGGAAACTTGTCGTTTACATAAGTGTGTGTTTCGTGAATTAATTTTATCATTCGTTAATCTATTATTCTTGTTGTTTTATTTTTTAGCCACACTTTTAAATTCTCCTGGCCGTAAGTTTGATTGAAACTGGAAACGTCATGTTCATCTGGCATCCTGTTTATCAAGATTCGATTCATTAATTTACCACAATCGAGTTTATTATATATTTTGACAGCATCATCGTTGGCATCGGGATCCAATACTATAATGACATAACTATTGGCTTTATGATATATAATATCTAACAACTTATCATACATTTTCTTACCTAATAACGGTATGCTGTTTGGTATTACTATATGATCAAAAGCACCCTCAACCAAAAATATGGGTTTATCCCAGTTAATCATATTCTCATTAAATATGATGCTGGTTTTATCCACCTCTGGGTTTAGATATTTATACTTTGTATTTTGTTTGTTGATGGATCTAGCAACGAAATAATTTAGGTCGCCATCTATATCATAAGAAGGTATAACAATCCTGTTTTGGTATTTACCATCCAAACAAAACCCAAGTTTATATTTGGATATTATTTCATCCGTGATGCCCCTAGAGTATAAATAATTAAAGGCCGAAACAAATAAAATATGCCCTTGTTTACCAGCCAAAGAATAAAATCCTTCTGGTAACTTTACAACATTTTTAATTGTCTCAACCTCTTCATCAAAAAAGTCGCTTTCAAATACAAAACGACCATTGATAAAACTTTTTAAAGTTTCCTTATCAGCATATTGCTTAAATAGGTAATATAATTTACCTTTGGTACCATCTGTTTCGGCGCAAGCCCAACAGTTGTATACACCCAATTCATAATTTATTTCAAGGTTACCCTTACCATCGTGATCGAGCCCCTTTTCATAAGAACAGTTAGGACAGTCAAAACTGATCTGTCCTTTACTTTCATAGTGCTTTCTTGGTTCCCCAAGAAAATCTTCCAATAAACTTATAAGTTCTTCGTGCTTATCGTCAGAAACGAACATGATGAGTGATTTTCATCAATAATAGGCAAAAAAAATAAAAAAACCAAATTACTCAATAATCTTTTTCATTTTCATATATGCCAAACACACTGTATAGCTGTCAGCCATATCGAAGTTTTCTTTTTTCAAAGCACCTTTAGAATCCAATAACCATTTGATGTTTGGGTCTCTTTCCGATACCTTTTCCCAGATTACCATTTTTTTGTCGGTCTCTTTTGAATAGGCCCCAAAAAGTACTGGCTTTTTATTCGAACCTGGTTGCATTAACTCTGGAAATGCATTCTTCCTAGCTTCGTAAGTACTTATATACTCTGGTACAACACCAATGATATCGTATGTTATCTTGGTTACCATACCGTTAAACCTAAGTAGTGTACCTACTGTATTAACATTGTTAGAACGCAATAAAGGTTCTTCAATAACAACGTGTTTAATTTTGGATTTCATTTTGGCGTACTTCTTAATAAACTCAGAATAAAGATCGGCCTTTTTAATTAATTCTTCTGTTTTTGAATCAGGTACTGGTTTAGCCTTTGGTGAAATATGGGTTAATTCCAATAGTTGTCCCTTATTATCAAAAAGTGACACACCAATTGTTTTGGTTGACACATCAAGTCCAAGTAAGTAATATTCTTCTTGTATCTCTTTTTTAATCATTTGTTTGTTTTTATAATCTTATTTTTATGTTAAATGACACCACATCATACCAATATTTTTTAACTGGTTGCGATGGTTTACAGATGGCCAATAAATTACCATTTGCGTCATGTAAACCTAAACCCGTAATAATAACTGGATATAATTCATCACTACCCGTTTGGAAATCAGCATATGTTGGTGTGTTGAGTAGATTACTCATCTCTAAACCATATTTTGATGTTGTTGATCCTTGTGTTGATAATCCAAATAATTCCTTTGCCGAATCACTTGTTGATCTAAAGAATTCATTAGCTGAAGCCAAACATACGATATTAAGTGATTTTTCTGTATTAT
>JACCDP010335949.1_pt1 | contig 15398 bp, 12 predicted proteins | sample 7445841 | NCBI WGS metagenome assembly JACCDP01 (sample SAMN15323441, study PRJNA562643) | freshwater metagenome | isolation source: river surface water | place: USA:Blue River Watershed | collected 2017-08-17 | reverse complement strand
TGCGCTCGGTGTGCTGTTCCTTCTCGTCGACCGAGTTCCTGGTCTTGGGAACATGGTGGGGTGGTTCGGGAAGCTTCCAGGTGATATTTCCATCAAACGAGAGAATTTTAGCTTCTACTTTCCGATCGGGACAAGTATTGCCCTCAGCATTCTTCTCAGTCTGCTATTCTTTCTCATAGGATGGCTCTTTCGCAGATAATCGCAGATCGACGGTGGGCCTTTGTCCTTGGATTAGGGCTTTGGGGCGGCGGTATCGCCATGCCAGCGGCCGAAGCAGCACCCTCGATTCGCGTTCTGTTGGTTGCAGATGCTCAGCAAGTGGACGTCCTGAGTGAGCAGCCTATTTGGGTGACGGATCGGCACAATGAAGCATGGTCGTATCGGTCGGCTCTGCAGATCAAGGTTCACGGCCGGGCCCTACTTCTGAACGGAAAACCTGTGGTGACCGATCAGCTGACGTTGAGGGCGGGAACTCACGACCTCAAGCTCTGGATCACCAAAAATGGGAATCAAGCCGTACGTCATGCGGGCGATGAAAAAGACGTGCTGCAGGTCAGTGGGGCGATCAAACTTATCCGGAGAGGTAAGGGGTTGCACGTCGTCAATTATGTGGACTTGGAGGAGTATGTGAAAGGAGTAGTGCCTGCTGAGGTGAATGCGGCCTGGCATCTCGAAATGCTCAAAGTACAGGCAGTCGCCGCACGAACGTATGCGTTGTATCAACAGATGCTGAGTGCCTCTCGTGACTATGACGTGGCGGCAGGAACACAAGATCAGGTCTATCGCGGCAGGCGAGGTCTCGATGCGCGTGTCGCACAAGCAGTGGAGTCAACCCGAGGACTGGTTGTGACGCACAAGGGGGCTCCGATCTATGCTGCGTTCTCCTCGACTGCCGCCGGCGTCACAGAAGATGCGATGAATGTCTGGTCGATGGACCTGCCTTATTTGAAGGGCGTCGAATGCCCGTTCGACCTGGAGTCTCCATTTTATCAATGGAAAACATCAATTAAGCGCAATCTGCTGGAGAAGAACTTACGGAAACACGGATTTGTGATGGGAACAATCCAGTCTATCTCCACGGATACTTATAGTCGTGCCGGGCGAGTGGCAACGCTGCGGATTGTGCATTCCGAGGGGGAACTTATCGTTCGAGGAGAAGATCTGCGCAGAGCGATCGGGTATACCATTGTACAGAGCACCCAGTTTACAATCGAGTCCGTCGGAGAGGAACTCCTTCTTTCCGGCTACGGCGCTGGCCATGCGGTTGGACTTTGCCAGTGGGGCGCAAAAGAGTTGGCTGAACTGGGCTATTCATTTTCGAGCATTCTTCGCTACTACTATCCTGGGACCGAACTGCAGGACGCGTCGTTGACGCAGGCCCCTCCCATTCCTCACACTCGTCTTCCCCCCTCGTAATGCAACTGTCCGACTTCGACTTCCCATTTGACCCCTCGCTCATCGCGGCAGCGCCGATCATGCCGCGTGACCGCGCGAGACTACTGATTCTCAATCGACAGACGCAGCAACTCACCCACCGCCATGTCACTGACCTTCCTAATCTCTTGAAGTCGGGCGACCTGCTTGTCGTGAACGACACCAAGGTGCTGGCAGCACGGGTGCCGGGAATCAAAAAACCGACTGGGAAGCCGATTGAAGTACTGTTCGTGCGGGAGTTGTCCAAAGGTCGGTGGGAAATCATGGTCAAAGGTTCGTTCCGAGTCGGGCAGATCATCGAATTCGATCAATACTCCCGTGCTACGATCTCTAAGCGAGACGCAACGGGAACTGAAGTGATCGTGGAGAGTCCAGAACCGATCACAAGACTCTTCGAAGCCTATGGGATGATGCCTCTCCCGCCGTACATCAAGCGCGCACCGACTGAACAGGATCACCGGTGGTATCAAACGGTTTTTGCCAAGCAGGGAGGAGCGATTGCCGCACCGACGGCGGGGCTTCATTTCACGGAAGAACTATTTGGGCGGTTGGATGCAGCGGGTATCACCGTTGCTACCGTCACACTCCATGTCGGTCCTGGGACGTTTAAACCGGTGACGACGGAACGGATCGAAGATCATCAGATGGGTGCAGAACGCTTCACAATCAGCGAAGAAGCTGCGAGGGCCATCCAGGAAACCAAACGGGCCGGTAGCCGAGTAGTAGCCGTTGGCACGACGGTTGTCCGTACCCTTGAAACCGTGGCCGACAAAAATGGAGCGATCGTTCCGATGTCCGGCGAGAGCCGACTCTTCATTACCCCGGGGTTTCAATTCAAGGTGGTCGATGCACTGATGACGAACTTCCACCTGCCGCGGACTACGCTCTTGATGTTGGTATCGGCTTTCGCTGGTACCAACCGGATTCGGTCAGCCTATGAAGAAGCGGTCAACCAGCGATATCGCTTCTACAGCTATGGCGATGCTATGTTGATCGTGTAGCCACTAGCTGATCCATGCTGACTTAAGCGAAGCAGTGAGAATATTACAGCATCTCCCGCCGGATGGTGATGGGCAGTTTGGCCTTCATGGATTGCTGGAATGAAACCAGCGCCCGCTGTTGCTTTTGCAACAGCATGTCATCCAAGACCCGTTGCTTGGCTTCCAGTATTTTGGCAGGGTCGGAATCTTGTGGCCTCATCATGAGGGACTGGCCTTCCTCAATCTCTGCCGGCGTTAGCGCGACAGAATCTCGGACGATCATTCGAGCTTTATTCGCCAGGACTTCTTGGTGTTGAATGGCCTCAAACGTGGCCGGGGTCAAGTGGTTGGCGGCCAGGAGGCGCTTGTATAACTCCGGGTCGAACGCGCCATTCTTCTGGAAGGCCTCAATTCGCATGATCACTTCGCGCAAATCCGCTTCGGAGACCCTCACGCCCATTTCTTCAGCCGCGATGATCCAGACGCGACTCTCGACGAGTTGCCCAACCACAAACTCCTTGAACTCCTCCTCTTTGAATTCACTGGTAACACTCTCTTTGTAGATGCGCCGCATGTTTTCGTAGGTTCGCTTGAATTCATCAAGGGAGACGGTTTGCTCGCCTACCTTAGCGACAGGCCCACCGGCGTCTTCACTGAAACCCCACCAACCCATGGTTATCACAAAGGCCACGGCCAAGATAATCATGATGGACTTAAGCAACCAGGGGTAGTTGTGAGCGGCATCGCGCATGGTCTTGATCATCGTAATAATCCTCGCTTTTGTGAAGTACCGAGTGTACTGATCGGCAGATTAGAAGGCAAGAGCGGCGGATGTGCGGCTCTTGCCCAGTAATCTGCTGAAAACGCGGTGTCTGCTTCGCCGAGCGTAGCAGGCTCTACCCCAGAAGGCTCAAAAAGGCTATCCAGCAAAGCCGCAGTGAGCGAAGGGGCGAAGCGTACGTTTCGGTACGTTGAGCCTCTGAGTGATGCGAGAACGCCGCTGGAGGACTTTTTCAGCCTTCTGGTAGAAAAGCTTGAGAAACGGTTCTTTCCCCTTCTGGGAGCTGAGTCCTCCTCCCGTAGGTGGTCCTGAACTGCCTCAGTGTGGGCCTGAAAAGAAACCTATGAAAAAGATTCGGTCTTTGTTTGTGCAAGATGATGCGATTTGTTATACTTTGCGACAAATTACAAGGAGATCCCTTGATAGGGGAGGGGCCAACCTCGACGTTGCTGGAATCACGAGTCTATCCGAAGGCCCATGTCCTGAATCGATTCATCGCGAAGTTGATCGATCTGTTCATTGTGGTCGCCGCAGGCGAAGTCGCTCCTCCGGTCGGATTTCTTTCCGGTTTGGCCTACATCTTGATTGCCGATGGGTTTGCGGGTGGGAAAAGTATCGGCAAACGGTTGGTGGGTTTGCAAACCATGCGATTGGATGGTCGAGACACAGCCGGTTTCCGGGAATCTATCATTCGGAATTTGCCACTGGGTGGAGCACAGATCGCGTATGCCGTTCCCTACATCGGATGGCTCGCGTCCCTAGGTATTTTAGCGTTCGAAAGTTTTTTGATCATCGGAAATGAGCAAGGTCGTCGGTTAGGCGACGAAGTGGCCAGGACGCAGGTATTGGATGCCGGGCAACTCGCCGTTCCGGACTAGGTAAGGTACTTACCAGCATACCGGTTGGACAGCAGTCCGTGGTCCAGCCATGATGAAGGGAGAGACGCCGTGGGGTTCCCTGGAGATGTGTTCGGTTGGTTCTCCGACGACCTGGCAATTGATTTAGGCACCGCGACAACCCTCGTGTATGTCCACGGGAAGGGGATTGTCCTCAATGAGCCCTCCGTCGTCGCGGTCGAAAAGAAAAGCGAAAAAGTGTTGGCCGTTGGCGCTGACGCCAAGAAAATGCTCGGACGGACGCCGGGGAATATCGTGGCGGTTCGGCCGATGAAGGAGGGCGTGATCGCCGACTTCGAAATGGCCGAGCAGATGCTCAAGCATTTCATCCGCAAAGCGCACAATCGAAGCGCGTTTGTCCGCCCACGCATCATCATCGGCGTGCCGTCCAGGATTACGCAGGTGGAGCAACGGGCGGTTCGCGATTCCGCTGAGTTGGCCGGAGCCAGAGAAGTCTATCTGATTGAAGAACCCGTCGCGGCGGCGATCGGGTCCGGCCTTCCGATCACGGAGCCATCGGGCAACATGGTCGTCGATGTCGGGGGAGGCACGACGGATATCGCCGTCATTTCTCTGGGCGGGATTGTGTACAGCGAATCCGTGAAGGTCGCCGGTGATCGCATGGACGAAGCGATCATGAATTACATCAAGAAGAAATACAACTTATTGATCGGTGAACATATGGCGGAGCGAATTAAGTTTGAGATCGGCTCCGCGTATCCGTTTGAAGAACGAAAAACCATGATGATCAAGGGGCGCGATTTGATCTCGGGGATCCCACGGACCCTGGTTATCGACGATGCCGAAATTCGTGAAGCGCTGCAGGAACCTATTGGGACGATCGTGAATGCCATCAAGATCGCACTGGAAAACACCCCGCCAGAATTGGCAGGGGATATTATCGATCGTGGAATCGTCTTGACGGGAGGCGGCTCGCTCCTCAAGGGGATGGACACGCGATTCCGCGAAGAAACGAACCTGCCGATCATTACGGTGGACGATCCGCTCACCTCCGTGGTGTTGGGAGTGGGCAAGATTTTGGATGAGTTGGATCTCCTTCGGAAAGTATCGGTCATGTCGCAAGCGAACAATCTTCGGTAAGATGCCATCCCTCATGCGGATGGTCAATTTCCGCCTCTCCTACAACGCCCGGCGTGTAGCCCTTGCGCTTGCGGTCATTCTTGTCCTCGGGTTTCTGCTGTTGCCGGGCCAACTCCAAACGGTGTTCCAAGCGGTCGGAAGTCCCTTCGGGTGGATCATCAGCTGGCCTCTCCAAGCCGTCGCCGGTATCCATGATCGGGTTACCGGCGTGTGGGGGCAGTACGTGGCGCTCCAAGGGGTTGAAGAGGATAATAGGCATTTAAGACGAGAGGTGGACCTTCTCAAGGAGCAGAATGCACAGCTACGAGAGTCGGCGGCAGCCACGGATCGGCTCGCGGCGTTGTTGGAATTTAAAAAACAGGCACTACCGACCCTCATCGCCGCTCAAGTGATCGGGCGTGATACCGGCAATTGGTACAAGACGATCATCCTCAACAAAGGCACATCAGATGGGTTGCAGTCCGACCAAGGGGTGATTACTCCGGCCGGAGTCGTCGGTCGGATTGTGAAGACGACGTCCTCCACCTCGGTGGTGTTGCTCGTGACGGACCCAAACAATGCCATCGCCGGCTTGATTCAGCGTACGCGAGACGAGGGAATTGTTGAAGGGACCACACACGGAGCGGCCCGGCTTAAGTACATTCCGTTGTTGTCCGGGGCGAGGCCCGGTGATCGGGTCGTCACGTCCGGGTTGGTCGGAGGGTTTCCTCGCGGGCTGGCGATCGGGACGATCACAAGAATTGATAAGGAGGATGAAGTGCTGTTCCAATCGGCAGAAATTTCTCCTGAGGTTGATCCGAACCGCGTGGAGGAAGTACTCGTCATTTTACCGTCCTCATTTCCTACGGAGGGAGAGCGTCTTGGATCTCCGAAGCCGAAGTCATGAAAACGCTGACGTACATCGCCCTTATCGCCGGGATTGTGTCGATTCAGTCCGTGCTGTTGCCTCACGTCAATTTATGGGGGGCGAAGCCGGATCTCGGTTTTGTGGCCGTATGCCTCATCGGACTGCTTGGAGGGGAGCTTGAGGGATTGTTGGTCGGTCTGGTGTTGGGATGGGCGATGAGTCTCTTTTCCGCCCAAGATATGCTTTCAGCGGCCGTCATGAAGGGGGCTGTAGGATTTATCGCAGGTCTCGCCGGACGGCAGGTTGCCTATTTGAGCCCTGTGTTACTGGTGATCGGGCTACTCCTTCTCTCGTGCTTGGTTGGGCTTATCACCCCCTTCGCGTTACGGCTCAGTGCGCAACAAGATTTGTGGTGGGCCTTGTGGACCATCGTCCTGCCTCAAGCCGCTCTTGATGCGATCATCGGGGGAGCTGTTTTTTGGCTGATCTCCAGTCATTTTAGTCTTGAGCAGTGGGGCTCAGAATATCGGATGTAGGCATGGTATCGGCGAATTATCCAGAAACTGAGTTTGGCGACCTTCATCGCAGACTTTTTGGGCTGCGTGTGGGGCTCTTGTTGGTGGTGGGACTCCTGGGTCTTCGCCTCTGGCATCTACAAATTCTTGAAGGGCCGTACTATCGAGACTTATCGGAAAACAATCGCACCAGACAGGTGCTGCTTGAGCCGGCTCGTGGCTTGATCTATGACCGGAATGGCATTCTCCTCGCCAATAATGTGTCAAGCTTCAGCCTCTATGTGACCTTGGAAGACGTGAAGGATCGCGAAGTCTTGATTCAGCAGCTTACCGGGCTGCTGGGATTGGACCCCGCGCTTGTAAGAAAAAAATTGGCGGTCAAAGGCAGCAAGCTACTCCCACGCAAAATCAAGGACCGAATGACGCTACGTGATGCCACACTCGTTGAATCTCACCGTCTCGATATGCCCGGCGTCATGATTCAAGTGGAATCGCAACGCAACTATCCTGGTGGCCTGATTGCGGCACACATTCTGGGGTACGTCGGAGAAATTTCAGGGGATCAGCTTGAGAAGCCTGAATTTATCGATCTCCATCAGGGCAGCATCGTGGGCCAATATGGGATTGAAAAATCCTATGATCGACATATGCGAGGCATGGCCGGTCAGAAAAACGTGGAAGTCGACGCGGTGGGCCACGAAAAGAAAGCTGCAGTGGTCGAAAAACCGCAGGCGGGGAACGATCTCTATCTCACCATCGACGTGCGACTTCAGAAACTTGCTGAAGATCTGTTGGGTGGCGAGCAAGGCGCCATCGTCGCACTTGATCCAACCAATGGTGACATTCTCGCTATGGCCAGTCGGCCGGCCTTTGACCCCAACATCCTGTCACGGGAACTGACCGCGAAACAATGGGTCGAAATCGTCCAAGACGAAGGGCGTCCATTGAATAATCGTGCATCACAAGGGCAGTATCCCCCCGGATCCACCTTCAAGATCCCGATGGCGGTCGCTGCGCTGGAGACCAAGACGATGTCGCCGTCTAGTACGGTTCATTGTACCGGTGGGTATCAGTTCGGCAAGCGACTCTATCGTGACTGGAAGGTCGGCGGGCACGGGTACGTCGATCTACATGAGGCATTGGTCCATTCGTGCGACGTGTACTTTTATTCGATCGGTCAGCGCATGGGGATTGATGTGATCGCGGAGTTTGGAAAAGACTTTGGGCTTGGACGGGCAACGGGTGTCGAGCTGCCGTCGGAACGAGCTGGGATCATGCCGTCTCCTGCCTGGAAGCAAAAGGTCAAGCACGAATCCTGGCTGCCGGGCGAAACCATTTCAGCAGCCATCGGGCAGGGCTTTGTGACGGTGACGCCCTTACAGATGGCCAGCATGATCGGGACCGTTGCAAACGATGGGGTTAATTATCGCCCACGTCTGGTCCAAGCGGTTATGGATCGAGCAACGGGCAATCTTCAAGAGTTGCCGGCCGTTCCCCGAGGGAAAATCAACGCAAAACCAGAGACGTTCCGTATCATCAAGGAGGCACTGGCTGATGTGGTCACGAAGGGAACCGCAACGAGAGCCAAGTCATCCATTGTGACGATCGGAGGGAAGACGGGAACGGCTCAGGTGGCTGCACTCCGACAAGGGCCAGAGGAAAATATTCCCAAAAAGTTTCGCGATCATGCCTGGTTCGTGGCCTTTGCGCCGGTGGAATCACCGAGAATCGCCGTGGCCGTATTGGGTGAGCATATGGGGCATGGTGGGGCGGCGGCGGCGCCGCTCGCGAAAGAAGTCATTGAAGCGTATATGAAACTGGCTTCACAGTCTCCTGTCGTCACATCGGGATTGCCTGCTGTGAATCGGCATGATGAGCGTTTCTTGACAGAGTCATGATTGAGCGATTGACTGAGCATCGCGGTCTCGATAGCTTCGACATTCGCTATGTCAGCCTGATTTTGGCTATTCTGGCGATCGGCGTGTTGTCCATATATAGCGTGACGCAGGGGCAGCACAATGGGCTCACTCCCTATTATCTCAAGCAGTTGATGTGGATTGGATTGGGAGCAGCCGCCTTTCTTGTCATGTGGGCGTCGGACTACCATCAGCTTGCCCGGTTCGCGTATCCAGCCTACGTCTTTATCCTGTTGATGTTGGTCTTCGTCCTCTTCGAAGGGCGAACGAGCAAAGGGGCGCAACGGTGGGTAGCATTGGGGCCGTTCGGATTTCAGCCCTCGGAGTTCGCCAAACTCATTCTCATCATGGTCTTGGCGCACTATTATTCAAAGGCTCCTCGTGTGGGATGGTTGCAGCGGGTTATTGTGCCAGGACTCTTGGTGTTGCCTGGCCTTCTCCTTATCCTACGACAACCGGATCTCGGGAGCGGACTGAGCTTTGTCGCAATCTATGCAGCTATGCTTCTCATGGTCGGTGTTCGCTCGCAAGCGATTGGATTTATTCTCTTATTTGGGATCATGCTCTTCCCATTTGCCTGGGAGGGAGTATGGGGGTCCTTGCATGATTATCAGCGACAGCGCATTATGGCGTTCGTCGACCCAGGCTATGACCCAGGCGGGAAAGGTTATCACGCTCTGCAGTCAAGGATCGCCATCGGGTCCGGTCAGCTCTTGGGCAAGGGGCTCTATGGCGGGACGCAGAGCCAGCTCAAGTTTTTACCGGAAGGGCATACCGATTTTGTCTTTGCCGTCTTTGCCGAAGAATGGGGATTTCTTGGCGTCATGGTCCTCCTGGGGTTGTTTGTGGGATTAATCTGGCTTTCGTTGGAGATCGCATCCAAAGCGAAGGATCAGCTTGGCGCGCTGTTGGCTGCAGGAATTGTAGCCATGCTCTGTTTCTGTGTCGTGATCAATATCGGTATGACGGCTGGAATGTTTCCGATCGTCGGCATACCCTTACCATTAGTGAGTTACGGTGGGAGCGCCACCATCATGACCATGGCATCATTGGGCTTACTCTTGAATGTCAAACGAAAGCGATTGAGCCTGTTTTATTGAGTGAACACCGATAAGGCGGAGCGATGCGCATCTGCCTGTCGGAGCATATACTACCGAGAGCCGACGAAAGGCATGGGTGGAGTGAACGTCGGACCTGAGCAGGGGCTTGCGTCCATCGCTCTCCCGATATCCCGGCGGCTTTCAGATCAAAGGAGTCAGTATGGGAGTTGAGATTGCGATCACGGTCGCGCGCGAGGAAACGCGCGTGGCGGTCCTTGATGGCGGGGTGGTCACCGATCTGTTCGGAGACCGCGCCAAGCATAAGGATTTTGTCGGAAATATCTATAAGGGGCGAGTCGCCAAGGTGCTGCCGGGGATGCAGGCCGCATTTGTAGATATCGGTCTGGAAAAAGCGGCGTTCATGCACGTCTCGGACCTCTTAGAGGATGCAGACCCTAGCGATATGTTGGTTGAGGACGAAGAAGACGAAAAAGATTCGGATATGCTCAGGCCCAAGCGTCAGAGCGCCAAACCTATCGAACAGCTTCTGAGTGAAGGCCAGGAGCTGATGGTACAGATCTCGAAGGGGCCAATCGGTACCAAGGGATCACGAGTCACGACCTACGTCTCGCTGCCTGGACGCTACCTTGTTTTTATGCCGAACGTCGACCATATCGGAGTGTCACGGCGTATTCCGCGCGATGAAGAGCGGGCCCGCTTGAAGGAGATCATGCGCCGAGTTCGGCGTCAGGGCTATGGCTATATCGTGCGGACCGTCAGCGAAGGAGTGAAGGAGGACGAACTCAAATCCGACGTCGATTTTCTGCACGTGCTGTGGCAGGACGTGTTGACGAAGCGGGAACAATTACCCGCTCCTGCATTGTTGCATTCGGACTTGAGCCTCAGTTTCCGGGTCGTGAGAGACTTGTTCGGGAAAAAAGTTGATCGACTCTGGATCGATTCGCGGGAGGAATACGAGGCCATTCGGGGGTTTGTGCAGCGCTTTTCTCCCGAGCAAACGGCACGGATTCATTTCTACGATAAGGAAGAGCCGTTGTTCGATCATTTGGGAGTCGAACAAGAAATCGTGCGCGCCATGAGCCGGAAAGTGTGGTTGAAATCAGGTGGTTATCTAGTTATCGATCACACCGAGGCCATGACGGTGATCGACGTGAATACCGGACGCTTTGTCGGGAAGCGCGATCAAGAAGAAACCATCGTGCGCAATAATCTCGAAGCGGCGAAAGAAGTGGCGTATCAGCTCAAATTGCGTGGAATCGGCGGCATTATCATCGTCGATTTTATCGATATGGAACGGGAAAAGAATCGAGATCGTGTCTACCATGCGCTGGTGGATGCCATGGCGTCAGACAAGGCCCGAACGAGGATCTCCAGAATCTCGGATCTTGGCTTGATTGAGATTTCTCGCGAGCGGGTTCGAGAGGACCTGTTGCGCTCACTATCAGAGCCATGTCGTTACTGCGAAGGACGCGGATACACGAAGTCTCCGACAACCGTGGTATACGAAATCTTTCGCGAGATCCGACGGATTGAACCCGCGGCAGACCAGCAGCGGATCATTGTGGGGGCCCATCCGACGGTAGCTGAATTGCTGCAAGATGAAGAACGCAATGGTATAGAAGTGCTGGAACGGGATTGTTCGGCGAAAATCATCATCACCCCGGATAATCAGTTACATCTTGAGCAGTACGATCTGGTCGTGCTCTAGGATTGTGTCGCACCAGCCATCATGTCCAGCCAGGAGAGTGGTTGGTGCGGTCTTCCCTTCCTGTTGAGGCGAATCTCCCTATCAGTTCAGTGAGATCCAGATGGATGAAGCATCATTGACTGCGTGGCTCACGCTCCAAGCCATTGACGGCGTCGGAGATCGTACGCTTCTGAAGTTGATACAGGCGTGTGGTTCAGCCGACGCCGCGCTCGCAGCGACCACGGAGGAATTAATGCGCGTCGGGTGCAGCGCAGAATTGGCTGAATCCGTACGGCGAGGACCCGATATCAGTATCTGTCGGCAGGTTGATCGCCAAGTAAAGATTGTCAATCGTCTCAATATCCGAACGCTGACTGTGTTCGAGCCCTCCTATCCATCTCGGCTCAAAACCATTCCTGATCCACCACCGCTGTTGTATATAAGCGGGACGCTGACCCCACAGGATGACGTCGCCGTAGCAATTGTGGGTGGGCGCCGAGCGACCGCTCCCGGTAGGATTCTCACCGAAGACATTGCCAAAGATCTCTCAGAGCGTGGGGTCACGATCGTGAGCGGGTTAGCACGGGGAATCGATGCGGCTGCGCACCGAGGGGCGCTGGCGGCACAGGGGCGTACGATTGCCGTGTTGGGGTGCGGCATCGACCGAACCTATCCGTCGGAACATCAGGCACTGCGTCGAAGCATCGAGTCGCATGGTGCCGTCATCTCGGAGTTGACGATCGGTGCGGCGCCGCACAGTCATCACTTTCCACGGAGGAATCGGATCATCAGCGGCCTTTCGTTGGGTGTCCTGGTGAGCGAAGCCGCCATCAACAGCGGATCGCTTATTACGGCCAAGCTTGCCTTAGAACAAGGCCGCGAAGTGTTCGCCGTCCCAGGATCCATCAAGGAGGAAGCCTGTCGAGGTTCGAACCGCCTCATCAAGGAGGGGGCCAAGCTTGTCGAGGGAGCTCAGGATGTGCTCGATGAGATTGTTCCTCAAATAGATGCCCGCCAACGGGCCCGGATGGCACTTGATGTCGCACCGCTCGACGCGAAGGCGCCGCTCAGGCCAGAAGACCTGTTGGTCTACGAGGCACTTTCGTATGAAGCACAATCGATCGATACCGTGATCGAGCGCACAGGGTTGAGTGCTGCGCAGGTATCGGCGACTCTCCTGTCGTTGGAACTGAACGGTCGAATTCGTCAATTGCCGGGGCAACAATACATTCGCCTGTAACCGAATGTCTAAAGTCCTTCACAAACGTCAAGTCAGGTTGCATTGAGGATTTCTCACGCCATGGGTTCGGTGCGCAATCGAATCCATGTTTGTGCAGGCATGTATAGTTCCTCATCTCTTGACGATTGTCGCCGACTGCCATTCTAGTTGCACGAATCTCCAAGATTTGGTACGGATGGTAGACTTATCAGGAGCGAGACGGAGAACTCATGGGAAAATCGCTGATCATTGTTGAGTCGCCGACAAAGGCCAGAACCATCACCAAGTATCTGGGTCGTGGCTATACCGTGATGGCATCGGTCGGCCATATCAAGGATTTACCCACGAGCAAGTTAGGCGTCGACCTCGAAAACGATTTCGAACCACAGTATGTCACGATCAAAGGGAAATCGAAGGTCCTGGCTGAGATTAAGAAGAAAGCGGAAGCGGCGGACAAGATATTCCTGGCGCCGGACCCCGATCGTGAAGGGGAAGCGATTGCTTGGCATCTCGAACAAGAACTGCTCGGAAAATCGAAGAAGAAAAAAAAGGACAGCAAGATCTTTCGGGTCTTGTTCAACGAGATTACGGAGTCCGCGATCAAGCGGGCGCTCCAATCGCCCGGTGAGATCGACATGAAGCTGGTCAATGCCCAGCAGGCCCGCCGCATCTTGGATCGCATCGTCGGTTATCAAGGGAGCCAGTTGCTCTGGAACAAGGTCCGTCGCGGACTCAGCATGGGACGTGTGCAGTCGGCCGCTATGCGGCTGATTTGCGAACGAGAAGCGGAGCGGGAGGCATTCCGAGCTGAAGAGTACTGGTCGATTACGGCGCTCCTGGCTGGAACTCATCCACCGCCGTTTGACGCGAAACTTCACAGCATCAACGGTGAAGAGGCGTCGATTGAAAATGGAGAGCAGGCCGGTCGAGTCGTCGCCGATATTCAGGGAAAGCCGTTTGTCGTCCAGTCGATTGAACGGCGAGAGAAAAAGCGGAACCCTGTGGCTCCGTTCATCACCAGCCGCCTCCAGCAGGAAGCTGCAAGAAAACTGCATTTTTCGCCGAAGAAAACGATGACACTCGCGCAACAGCTCTACGAAGGAATCGAAATCGGAGCCGAAGGGGCGACCGGTCTGATCACCTATATGAGAACCGACTCGCCTCGGATCTCAAACGAGGCGACGGCCGATGCGCGTGAGGTGATTCAGTCACGCTTCGGTGCGAACTATCTCCCGGGCACCCCGAATGTCTACAAGACATCGAAAGCCGCGCAGGAGGCTCATGAGGCGATCCGACCGACTTCGGCGGCGCGCGATCCTGAATCGATCCGTCAATACCTGGATCACGATCAATACAATCTCTATAAGCTGATTTGGAATCGATTCATTGCTTCGCAGATGGTGCCGGCTGTTTTGGATGTCACGCGGATCGATTCGGCACCGGTTGGCACAAAAGAGCGCTATGTCTTTCGCTCGACCGGGACCGTCGTGAAGTTTCCTGGTCATACGATTGTGTACATGGAAGGGGTCGATAAGGAATTGCCGTCGCAGAAACCGAAGGCCGACCAGGAAGCGGACGACGACGAGCGTCAGTTGCCGGCATTGTCTGAAGGCGAACAGTTACGCTTGATCGAGCAGGAGGGCCAGACGGTACCGGGGATGTTGTCCAAGCAACATTTCACGCAGCCGCCGCCTCGATATAACGAAGCGCTCTTGATCAAGGAGTTGGAGGAGAAAGGCATCGGGCGGCCGTCGACGTATGCCGCCATTATTTCAACGATCCAGGACCGTAAGTACGTCGAAAAGACCGAAGGACGGTTAGTGCCGACTGAAACAGGAAAAACCGTCAACGATTTCCTTATGAAGGGGTTCCCAGAGCTTATCAATGTGGATTTCACGTCGCAGTTGGAAGAGCAACTGGACGAAGTAGAAGAGGGCAACAAGCAGTGGGTCACGGCGGTGCGCGATTTCTATACGCCGTTCACCAGAGAAATGGAGCGGGCGAAGACGATTCCTGGGCCAAAAGACACGGTCGAACCACCGACCGACATTCCCTGCGAGAAGTGCGGCCGGATGTTGGAGATCAAGTGGGGACGAAACGGGAAATTCCTTGCCTGCCCGGCATACAAAGATGATCCTCCCTGCAAGAATACACAAAACTTCGAGAAGCTGCCGGACGGCACGATCAAAATCGTGCCCAAAGAGGACGTCACCACCGATCAGGTTTGTGATAAATGCAGCAGCCCAATGGTGGTGAAAACCGGTCGCTTCGGCAAGTTTATCGCCTGTTCCGCCTATCCACAGTGTAAGACCACCAAACCGTTGGCCTTGGGCGTGAAGTGTCCTCAGCCGGACTGCGGTGGTGATCTGGTGCAGAAGCGGACCAAGAAGGGCCGCTCATTCTTTGCCTGTAGTAAGTATCCCAAATGCGAATACGCGCTCTGGGATCGCCCGGTGCCTAAAGTCTGTCCCACCTGCCAGGCCCCATTCCTGGTGGAAAAAGTCAGTAAGCAGGATGGACGGAGCGTGCAATGCCGCAATGAAGAGTGTGGCTATCGCGAAGCAGGATAACGAGTTCCAGCTCCTTCTATTCCCTTCCTTCTCGGCTATCAAGAGCCTCTGCCAGGCTTGCGTGAACCACCAGACTGATAAAACCATCTTTCAGCACACACATGTGTATACTACCGCATGCCTTGCCGCTTCATTAACGCACCACCTGCGTTAGTACACAGGTGGGACTCATGATGCGCATGAGCCGCTTGTGCGCCGTGGTGCTCCTCTGCACGGGTTTGGCCTGCTTGTCGTCAGGTATGGCAGAGGAGACCACTTTGACATGGGTTGGAAGGCAGACAGTCGGCGTCATCATTGGAGGAATGTTGCCGGTGAGAGTGATGGATACGCAATCATCCAACCTCAACGGAGTGGCCGTGCATCCATCGTGGCAGATCGCGTTAACTGATCC
>JACCDP010233499.1_pt1 | contig 15400 bp, 29 predicted proteins | sample 7445841 | NCBI WGS metagenome assembly JACCDP01 (sample SAMN15323441, study PRJNA562643) | freshwater metagenome | isolation source: river surface water | place: USA:Blue River Watershed | collected 2017-08-17 | reverse complement strand
TTCTCTCTACTTCTTTTGATAAAGGTATAGTATGCGGAAGCATTTTTTCTTTTAACTCTTCAGGTGCTTTCCAATCATTTGTAGAAACAAAATATTGACAACACCATATATTTTCATCTCTCAAATTGGAATTAGTTATTTCATCACATATTGAATTAAACTCTTCCAAATCAGTAAATATTTCAGATACATTACCAAAATAATATCCTTTTTGTAAAAAATTATCTACGTCTATCATTCAATTAGCATTTTTTACCATGCAATCCTTTCTTTTGATTAAGTTTTCTACTGGCTTTAGCCATACGCTTTCTATTTTTGGCCTTTCTTTCTCTGTTTGTCATTGTTTTGGTTTAAGTATATGTTTGTAAATATATAAAATCATTTCAATAATTCCGATTCCAAAAAATACATAAGCAACCCAATAAGTGTGTGTTTCAAATTTCTCAGCAATCATCCAATTTGTATTTGCTACTAACCACCATAGAATCATTTTATTTTCGGATTGAGCTTTATCAGCTGTCATTCCACACATCCAAAAAGATACTAATATAGCTGGAACAGCCAATATTAAACTAAGTATTGGAAAGTTAGCCATCCAAAAGAAATCTTTTAATAACCACAATGGGTAATGTAAATCTGATATTTTCCTTTGTTTATTTGTCATCTATCTTAGCTTCTTCTATTAAGTTTACAAATAAATATTCATTCGTTTGATTACTCTTCAATATTTTTTCACAACCAACCCACTCTCTAAGTAATTTTGCAGCATCACCCTCCAATCCTTTACTGAATTTATCGTAAGGAAATCTACGAATTACTTCATATAATTCATCCCCAACTTTTACTAAATCCAATTTTCTCATTTCCAAAATATTTGGATTCCCAAAATACCACAAGCCAAAATCAAACAAATAAATGTTTTAAGATTAATAGCTTCACTAAATAAAAAATAACTCATTAGAGCAAACACAACTATGCCAATCCCAAATCCTATAAGACGGGATGGCCATATTTCACCATTAAAGCTTTCTACGAAATATCCAACCGATTTTAAATATAAATAACTAATCGGTATTGATAATGATAAAATTAATATTGGATATTTAGAATACCAATTATATTTTATACCACCTTGAAGTTGTAAAAAGGTAACAATTTGTGCCAGTAATCCGTACACAAATCCATAAAGTAACTTATTCATTTATTTTATTTTAGTCTATGTAATCTGATATATCTATTCCATCATCTTCTTGCGAATAGATTATATCATCCATCTCTTCACAATAATCATAGATATCATCTAACAATGGATGCGATACGCCATCCAAATCAATTTGCTTTAATGAATCTTTGATTTTATGAATTACTTTTCTTAATTGCTCTTCCATAATCTTTAATACTTTGGTTTCTATTGGAAATAAGTATTAGTAAATCACGAATTTTTCCACATTGTTCGTATTCTTCTATTTCCAAAAAATATTCCATAGCTTTATCCAACGTATGTTTTAATGAATCTTTTCTTATAATAAATACAATATTATCTGCAAGATTAGATACCATAATAGCACTTATATAATCCATTTCCGAATTTATAAGCTTTTCAGAGTACCTTACTATTTCGGAAAATACTATATATTTGTTGCCATATAACCACTCTACAATAGATTGATTACCTACATCAATATGAAGTATTGAACTATCTATATTTTCTTTTGTTTTATCCAATTTAAGATACGTTATTTTTACTTAAATACTTCGTAAGCAATATATAAGCCAACCAAAAACAGCCTGAAATTGAGTAGAAGATAACGTCTGCTCCCCAATACGAACCTGTTAGTTCCATCATTAGCTTGAATAGTGCATCGTAACCAAGCGGTAGAAAGAACATCGCTAACATTAGTGATGTATCTTTGTAGAACATCAAACGATGTTCCCTCTTTTTTAATTTGTTTATTGTTTTTTTCACTGTCACCGTCGTCCATTTTATTAAATTTAATTAAACAATAAATAACCATTTATAATAAATATTCAAGTCCTTTTACATTCGAACGTCTTAATTGAATATCCATTTCACTTTTAGTAGTGCCTAATTTACACTGCTTCTTATACCATATATATAAATCTTCTAAAGTTCCTTTACCTCTTTGTCTTTCCATCGCTTTATCCCACAAATCCTTACCAAATTCTGATGCTAAATCTTTACGAAGCTTCCAAAGAATTCTATTCTCATCAGACATTGCTTCGAATTCCAACTTAATAGATTTGATTCTTTTCATTCGTCCAGCTTCTTCAGAAGCCCTAATACGATTTTGCTCATCCGTACCCCCATAATTTTTATAAGCATCCGCCGATGCTTTTGTGGCAGCTTCTTTAACAAACCTAGCCTCACTAAACATATAAGAATAATCGTAGTCACCATTTCGTATCTTTAATAAGAGTGGGGCATCTGCTTTTAATGGTTTATTGGGTCTCCCCTTAGTCCACCATCTAAATTTATTATAACCCATAGTATTTTTCTTTTAATTCTTTAGCGTATTTATCGTAATCAAAAAATGAATATTCTATAAATTTGTTTCCTCTTCTTAGGAATACGGATTTCTTTTTCATATCATTATCAGGATTTGTATATGGGTTTAATCCACTATCCGAATATGTTATATCTTTTAATCCATCACCATCAAAATCAAAATAGATTAATTTGTTTTTATAATTTTGATTTGCTCTATTTGTGTTAATATTATATTGAATCCAATTGTTATCCCTTTCAAATTCTCCTGCTTTATTTTGAATAAAAACTTCAATAAACCAATCTTTATGATGTGATGCTCCTACATTAATTATATCTCTTAATCCATCACCATTTATATCATCAACTATATAATCAAATACATTTATAGCATTAGTTAAATTGGATGCGTACTGAATAACTTTATTTTCAAATGTTCCATTTCCATTATTAATCAACAGCTGATTCTTAACATTAGTTCCTATTAAAATATCATTTTTGCCGTCTTTGTTTACATCATTTACATTTAAATAAAAAGAACAATCAGTATTAAGTGTTACATATTCTTTATTTGTAAAATATGGGAATGATGATATCCCCCAAAAAATATAAGTATGTGTATTAGCAGCAACTACTAAATCAGGCAAATTATCACCATTTAAATCACCAACATCGCCATGCTCATGTGCTAACCTATTGGATAGTTCCTTTGGTTCTAATTCTAATTTAGTTAAATCATACCCACCTTTACCATCGCTTAAACATATTGTTACGGGTTCATTTGGATTGCTATTAGATGCTTCATCTCTATGTCCGTGGATAACTAAATCTACATAGTTATCTGAATTTAAATATACGGGTGTTACTTTTGTTGGTGCACCTATAAAATTTGTTTTATCATTTATCAAATTTTTCTCTTCAAATTTTAATAACGATGGATTCCAAATTAAAAATGATAGGTTTGCTTTCTTACCACTATAAGCAGTTCCGGCATTAAATACATCTATATAACCATCATTATTAAAATCACCATTAGATATCGCCTGAGTCCATACACAATATGCATCCCCTTGCGGTAATGGAAACACCTCATAATTTTTTTGGAATACACCAATCATTAAATCACTTAACACATTTGTGTTTTCCCAATATTGAGTTCCTAATTGTCTGGCGTTTACATCTACCTTATATCCTTTAAATTCATTTGAAGTTTGTGTTGGGTTTTGCTCTACTGATATTGGTAGTATATCATCTTTACTACATCCACTAAGGATTAGTGTTATTATTATTAATATTTTGTTTAAGTTTCTCATACTCATCTATTTTATTTTCTAAAAATTCCATACGTTCACTCTCACCCATAATGGAATCATATTTAGTGTAAATTCTTACAAATTCAGCCAATCCGCTTCTATCTATTTCAGATTGCATTGTTTCGATTGATGGCAATATACATTTATTAAACCCCATTAATCGATATTGTTTTGGTAATCCTCAAAATTATCTCCCTCATATCCATTAAAATCTAAAGGTAGATTTGCTTTATATTTTTTAGCAGCTTTTTTAAGATTCTCATTTGGTTCTGGTGGATTTTCATTAGTTCTAATTATAGTTCTAACATCTTCTTCTGAAAATCTGATTTGTTCCTGCTCATATTCATATTCTCTAATGAATGCTTCTTTTTCTTCGGCATCCTCTTCTGAATAAACATCAGCCATCTCTTTCACCCAATCTCTAAATCCATCTTTACTGAATCCCATAGCAATTGTAAGTGATTCAAATACTTCCATTACTTCATTCAAATCAATATCACTATGGTCGATTTCTATTGTAATAGTTTTATCGTAGTGCTTAGCGGTAAACGTTGTTGGTTTACTCATATCCGATAGTGCTTTGTATATCATATATTTTTAGTTTAATCGAACCACTGTCTACGATTCGTTTTTACGTTTTTAATTTTAGGGTCTCTATATAAAGGGTCACCGCCTTTTCTAGAAGCTGCTTCAGCTATTTTTCTGGCTTTTTCATCATCACCAATTTTACCTAACTCCTTAGCTCTTTTAAGCTCTTCGGTTGTTAATGCTTCACCTTTGGTTAGTGAAGCGAATTGCTTTGCGTGATATTGACCGATGGGTGTGGTGAATTGTTTTAAGTAAGCTGCTTTAGTATCTAAGTATTCGAAAAAATCAGCCTCACTTAGTTGCTTCATTTGTTCATCGGTAAGTTCATTATTCGGATTGTAAATCATCTATATCAATTTCAGGGTTTAACTTATAAATTAGTTCTCCATCTGCATTAACTGAATCCATAACCAATATTCCTTCCATAACCATATCACCAAAGGTTTTGTTTATTCCTTCTTCGGTAACCTTTTGAACTATATCCATAAATTGGTCATCGGTAAGGTATATATCTTCTACTTGCTCCCAATTACGTTGCATTTGTATTTCAAATTCTCTTCTAAGTTTGAAAGGGTCACAAAAAAGATATTGCTCATAGAAATCAGATGCTTCTAATTCATTCATCATATTGTCAGCCGTTTCGATTATTTCGGATAGGATATCCATGGGTTATTTTTTTTCGTTAAATAATTTAAATGCCTCTTCTTCTTCTTCTTTTGTTGGATGGTATGTTGATTTATAATACTCATCATCATAAAACATATCATCGGGAAATATAGAACCACTTGCTACATTATCCCAAAATTCAGCTTCTTCTTTTTCTTTTTGCTCACACCATTTTTGGAAATGAAAATCATCATCAATGAATTCATCTTGCCCACGCATTTCTTCTTGATACTGCATAAATAATTCTTTCATCTTACCCATAGTATTTATTTTTTAATGTTTAATGAAATATTTTCTAATAACTCAACTTCATTTTGAAAAATAGCTTGCTCAAATTCATCTCTACTTTTTTCAATTGCAAGTTCTACTTCTTTTATTAGAATAGCTTGGAATGATTGTAAAGCGGTATTACTGAATGTGAATTTATGGTTTGTAATAGTGATACCATCTTCCCATAATCTCACCCAATATTCCAATTTTTTATTCACCAAAAAGTATCTACCCGTAATTGGAGCCATCATAATATCCGTTTCAGGATGTTCACATAGCTTCTTTACGATATCTATTATCAATAATTCCTTTTCATTTGGTTTGTACTTTGGAACGAGTTTTTCGCCTAACCATTCTATTGCTTTCATAATTTTAAGGGTTAATAATTTGTTTACTTTGTAAATATACAACTTTTTTTTGAATTAATCAAGAACTATTTTTGCTATTTTTGTTATGTTTCTAATCTTAGCAGTTACAACTAACGTATCACCTTTCATATTATAAAGCGGTGCTATTACGGTATTTATAGTACCATCTTCGGAATTGTAACACACCGGATTTATAGTTGGTACTAAGGAATTGATATTACTAACAAAAGGTGGTAACGTTACAACAGTCCATTGGCCTGTATAATAGTTCAAATATGTTTTGGTTATAGTTGCTACCGTATCACCCTGCTTTAATACCCAATAATGTGAACTCTTCCAATCTATTTTCTCTCTCGGTTCGGTTGGTATTCTACCATTTACTCTAATTGAGCCCGATATTCTATGAATATTTTGAGATTCCTGTGTGTACAATCTAAAATGAGAATACCCATTTCCATCAACTGGCAAACGGGTATCTATATTCATTTGAATTTCTTCTTCAGGAACTATAATATCATCTTTTGTACATCCTAACAAAAATAATGTTAGTGTGCAAAATAATGTTAGCGCTTTCATATTATTCCGTTTCGTTAGAAATTATATCTCCATATTGTTTAGCTGCTTTAGGATTTCTTTCTAAAAGAATGTGATATGCCATTTCATATCTACCTAATTCAATTTGGCAAGGATAGTTTTCATTATACAATGAATCGGATAGATTTTGTAGTGAATCAATTCTATTTTGTAATGAATCAATAATCTTTCCTTTTTCGATATCACCGCCTGTGAACACTTCGATTTTAGGTTCTGCTCTCAATCTAGCCAATTCCTTTTGTTGGAAATAACAAATTAGTAATACGGCTACAGCGCCAGTTCCTACGATTGCTTTCTGATACTTTGCTATAAATTCTTTCATAGTTGTTGTATTTTAATTAGAATTTCTGTTACATCTTGCTCCGATAAATATCCTAAAACATCATTTGTAATCGGAGTATCATATGTAATATGCCCATCGCTACCGAATACAGCCAATTCATATAATCCCTTATCGCCACCATAGGTATAAGGAGTACATACTACACTAGCACCATATCCGTTTTCAAACCTTTCGATGGCTTGAACCCCACCCATTTTGTTTGGATGGGGATTGAATTGTAAATCTTTAAATGTTTTCATCTTTATTATTGAATATTTTTAAACAATTGTGGTACAGTTCCGTAAGTTGGCAATTTACCATCCCACTTTTGTACGAACTCTAATTGAATCAACAATGGAGTCAATGTTTGTTGCTTCATTCTATTTGCTTCAGCTTCAGCTTTTGCCGATGTTAGTAATGCTTGTGCGTTACCTTCAGCGGTTGCTACTTTAATCTTAGCTTGTGCTTCAGCGGTTTTCACTTCATTCTCTGCCCTTAATGCCGCCTGAACTGCGTTATTCTTAGCTTCAATTGCCGCTTTGAATGTTTCGGGATATACTAAGTTAGATGTGAATTGATTAACCACAAATCCTTCTTTTAACAATTGTCCCTCTAATATTTTACGAACTTCAACTTCATAAGTTTGGCGATTACCAATTAATTCATCAGCCGTATATTTGTTAGTTGCTAATCTGAATGCATCAAATACTGCTGTTTTCAAAAACCCTTCTTCAATCTGCTCTAAACTTCTACGATATTTTGCGAAGATAGCGGGAACTTTCTCTCTTTGAACTGAATAGTTAATGATAGGTGAAACGTGAAACTCACTACCATCTTTACTATTTACTACGAATGAATTATCGCCTGTATATTCTTTGTGTTGAATAAATGTAGGGAACTCATAAATGTTATGTGTGATTGGATTAAAGAATACCATACCAGTCACTTCAGTCACATCACTTACGCCTTTGTTATCACCATAAAGGTTTACTTTAACACCCACATGTCCTGCATCAATTCTTTCACACGACATAAATAAAAAAATCAATAGGAAAAATCCTACCACTGCTGCTGTAATTGTCTTAAACATTTTCTTAAATTTTAATTGTTGTTCTAATTTTAATTGTTTTCTTTGTTCTTCGATTTGTGCTTGTCTTTGCTGCCAAGCATCGTTAATATCATATCCCATATTATTGTTTTGGTTTTTTAGTGTATTTACGTTTTGGTTTAGCAGCCATTTTTTCTGCTTCTTTTAATTCCTCTTTATCAACAAGTCCACCTTCACTACTTCTTACATAATTGTAAAGTGATAACCCACCCCATACAATCAGTAACAATAATCCAATACCTGCTAATATATTATAAAATGTATCAGCGGCGGTAAGGCCAGGAAAAACTGCGAATTCCAAAATCAGAAATACCGTAATGATATTAAAGATTTGTTCTTTGTACTTTTTTAAAAATTCTACCATTTTATTTTTAATTTTATGTTTTACAAATATACGAATTTTATTTTAAATTACCAAATTTTGAATCCCCCACAATTGCGTAGGAATGTTATCCATTGCTTCAATCTACCCAATGAAGTACCATATGCCGATTCTACCATTGTACCATCTGATGCTACAACAGGACCATAAAGGATATCACCATATTCATATTGTTCATTCAATACCGCTTGAACTTCCGATGGAATAAACCTACCCGTTCCTGCTTCACTCCACATACCCATAACAATATAGATTCTATCATCATCGGTTGTAAGGTATTCATTGTAGTTATTGGATATAAGCAACTCCAATGCATCTGCTAACTTATCACATTGCTTTTGTGTTGTTAATCCCTTACCATCATTTGAACCCCAATACGAAGTATCGTAATCCAATTTGCTATTTAACATAGCTGCTTCTGATAGGGCGAGAATCGGTCTCCATCCCCACCAATTAGAACAGAAGTAATCTCCTGCTTCCGTTTTAGGCTTTCTGCCTGATATATCTACTCCCATAACTTTATTATTTATTTAGTTTAAAAAATCTCTTCAGCGATGCCCAATACTTCAGCTATAGCGAATAGTGCTGCTGCCGTAAATAGGTCACCCACAAATAATCCGTAACATGCTCCTAAACGGAAACCACTCTTAGTTACGGAAATGTAAAAATGGCTCTTTGAATTACTTTCTTTTGGCTGTACCATAAGTTAAAGTTTAAAAATTATTAAAAATGTTTATATATTGTTTGTTCAATTCGTTACATAGTTTTTTACTAACTCCTTTTGTGAAGGGTTTGTAATCGTGTCCGAATGCTAAGTAAGCCTGAATCTCATCGTTTATTACCTTATCGGTATATCCCATTTCAATTAGATTATTTCTGAATGTCAGATAATCTTTTGTGGGAATAGTTAATGTTATCTCTTCTACTAATTCTTTATATTCCTTATTAGTAGCGTATAACCCGTGGCAAATTTCGTGTTGAAATGTATCACCATCGGTACTACCTGCTCCAATCATATACCCATCACAATCATCACCATTCAATTCGTATAATTGATGAATGATTGATTCCATTACATCATCGTAATCGGTATATCTATCAGTCAATGTATCATAGCAATTGTAAGCAACTTCTAAAGGAACATTGAATCCACTCCAATCCATACCATAGGTAAATCCTCTACCATATTCTTTACTATACCATTTCATATATTCGGTAAAGCTAAAATCCTTATTACCTCTAAATGCCGGATTTGGTGATTCGTAAAACTCCTGAACTCTAAGAAATGTCATTGCTCTATCGTATCTATCTTCGATAATAACAGCGAATACTTTGGGTTTAACCTTCTCTATTTTGTAATCTATTTTTATCATATATTTAATTTATCATACTCAAAGAAAACATAGAACCCCACTAAAAGTGGGGTCTATGTTTATGGGGCGGGAGAGTTATGAGTATGAGTTATGAGTAACCGCCCCAATATCTTACCATTGAATTTCTTCTTTCACTTCTTCAACTACATTTTCATATAGTTTAGAATCACCTTCGGTTTTTAGATACTTCTGAACTAACTGCTTAATGTAAGTTCTTTCAGAATCCATACCACCATCTTGTGAGTAAAGTGGGAAGATAGCAACTTCAGCTGCTTCAATGATATTGAATCCATCGTAAATCAAACCGGCCATCTCAACCGAAATACGAGTCGATACAGCGGTGCTGATTTTACCAACATCCGATTTTATCTGGTCACGAGTGTGAGCGGCGATTTCAGCGATTGCTTTCAAATCATCAGCGTTAGCATCTGGATATAACATTGTAAGTAATTCGAATTCCTGCTCAGCGTTCAACACATCCACTTCGATAGTAACGAAACGGTCAACCAACGCACGGTCAAGAACACGTGTCGATGTAAATTCGTTACCGATGTTAGCGGTAGCGATAAAGGTAACACCTTCAGCTACTTTAACGATTGGTGAATCAACTGCTTCATCCAAACGTAAGTAACGTTGTCCCTGGTCTAACACAGTCATCAAAATGTTCCACGCTTCAGGGTGTGAACGGGACAACTCATCCAATAGAATAACTGAATAAGGTGTCTTAATAGCTTTTACGAAAGCGGATTCGTTAAAGTAAGTACCTTCAGCTTTGTTAAAGTGAGTATTACCAATTAACGATGCTCTCGGGTCCTGCGTAGCACCTAAGTTGAAATAATAGAAAGGACGATTAAGAGCTTCAACCAATGCTTTAGCCGCCATAGTTTTACCACTACCGGCAGGTCCTGTCATCATAATATTTTTAGCACGAACTGCGGAACGTAATAGATACTTCCATTTCAATTCGGTCATAATAAGATTAGCGGGCTTTAATTTAATACCTTCTTTGTGAACAAAGTCGATAACTTCTTTGTGTTCAGTCGGATTCTCAACAACAGTTTCAGCCAATTCAGTATTGATTGGTTTAACCAACATTTCATTGTATTCAGCCATATCAACCATACGGAAAGATTTCTTACCTGCTTTGTTGATGTGAGCACGAACCGCTTTACCTTTAGCGTGTGCTCTACTACGAATAATAGAACGAACCACAGACGGGTCAGATTCTAATTCACCGGCTGTGTTTAACAAACCGAAACGACTACCAATTTTCTCAATTTTGTAGATTTCATTAGTGTAACCTACTAACACTTCTTTTTTAGTCTTACTCATAACTGTATTTTTAAAGATTAATATTTAACTCTCAATTGTTCCACAATATACGAAAAATTCCCGATATAGCAAAATATTTTTTAAATTATTTTTAAAAATCTTTCGGAAATGTACCATATTAATAGGGCCAGAGAATCACAGGAAGTTGTCAGGAATCGATTATATTCACCCAATAAGGTCAATACCTTACCCATCATATTAGTATAGTTTATATTCATAACTCATTGAAAATCAATGGGTCATAAGTTATTGATAATCAACACGTTATGAACCCATTATTTTTTACTATTTTTTAAGGAATAATTCGTTCAAAGTTTTAGTAATTGGAACGATATTTTCGATATCAATAAATCGGCTATCATCACCATACATCTTTTTGAACTTTCTTTGTGAATTATCACCAACACCATAATCGGAAACGAAATAAGCCATAATGTTAATACCTTGCTCTTTCATTTTTCTAACCATCTTACGAGTGTGCTCAACGGCAACATCACCATAATAGTTAGTACCATCTTCACTAAAGTTAGGTTCACCATCACAAATGTTTAGAAAGTATGAATCGATATCTTTAGTTGTAGGTACAAAGTATTTCATAATTGCTTCGTAACACAATCCTTCAGGCGTTGTACCATTCGCGTGCAATGCCGGAAACAATCGTTTCACTTTATCAAACTTATCTACACGCGAATCATACGCCTGGCAGATGTAAGGTTTTCTACCCCAAATACCACGGATAGTTACCTGAACTTCTAAGTTAGAAACCATCGAAGCTGCTTTACAAATAGCGATTGTAGTTGTAAGTGCTTTGTTCCAAGCAGAACCACTCATTGAACCACTACCATCCAAACTGATATGTAAGTTAGCTTTCTTAAATTTATCTACATCTTTGGTACTGAATACGTTTACATAATCGTAACCAAGTCCGGCAATCAATCTCTTATCAATCTTACCACTCTTTTGGCGGGGGTTATCGGTAACACGTTCTTCACTACGAACAGCCAATCTCTTACCTAACATAGTACCCAATTGAATACCCTTTCTCAAACTTGCTTCATTATAGTTAGCAAACTTAGCTTCTGAATCACCCCATCCTTTCCACCAATCAGCGAATGGGAAATCTCTATCTTTCATCAACTCTTCAGTCATTTTCTTAGAAACGATACATTGTGTACCACGTAGGAAACCTGAACCACCAACTTGCTCACCACCAACACTAACTAATTCAGTACCACTTTTCTCAACCGAATCAAGTATAGCCTCATCTCTTTTAGTGATTGATTTTTTCTTAATGTTATTGTTAACGAAATCTTTCTGATTCTGAATTTTACGTTGAAGTTGTTTCTTAACATTATCAGCCAATGTAGATTTACTTTTACCATTAGCATCATCCTTATCACCATCAGCCGTACCATTATCATCATCCGATTCAGTACCACCCATTGTAGGTTGATTCTGCATTGAACCACCACCCATAGAAGGTGATTGTTCATCATTTGAAGCGTTACTATCAACATCTTCGTTTACATCGGAATCACCACTACCACCAGCGCCTGGCGTTTGTTGTGGTTCACCATCTTTATCTTGCTCACCTTGTCCACCACTTTGTGGTTTAGATTGCGGAAGCGGGTCAATAGCTTTAGCTATTATTTCAGCGATTGATTCGGCTACTGCCAAACTATCCAAAGTTGTTTTTAAACGATTAATATTTTTAAGATTAACCAATGAATAAATCTTAGCCAAACCTTTAAGTTTATTTAACTTAGTGTTAGGGTTGGTAAGGTTGATAATACGAAACATATATGATTCGATAGTTTCATCGGTAAATTCATCTGAAATAATACCTTTATCAATTACCTTATCATTAAAGTATTCATCGTATAAAGCACGATAGTAATCTCTATAACCTGGACACGTATCGAAAATGAATTGGTCAATACGTCTATCTTCAATCCAATTGGTAAGGTTTTTAACCAAGTCCCAAACATATCCGTTATAAACACCTTTCGATTCAAACAATTCATTCAAATGCTGTGGAACTTTGTAAGAACGAAATGTATCAAAGTTGGTTAAATTAATGTGAGATGCTTCGTGCAATGCTAAACCAACAGCCACATCAAATTTTTCCGGCTTAACTTCAGCGGAGAGAACAACATACTGCCCGTTAGTGTAGGATTCACCTTTTTTGTAGAATTTAACGGGGATACTTTTGTTAGTAAGAATGTTAACAAAGTTACCAATTGCTCTTCGGTGAGCTGATAACCTTAACATTTCAACAGTTGAAGATTCGGTTGTGGATAATTTTTTAGTGGTCCACTCACCTTTCTCATCATCGTAATAAGATTCAGCGAAATTATCATCATCATAGTTACTCCATTCATCAGCCCAAAAGGATGATGCGTAACTAACTTTGGACTTTTGTTTTTTATCCAATTTTGAACTCCATTTAGATAAGTAACTCATATATACTCAATTTTATAGTTTAACTCTCAATTGTTACACAATATACGAAAAATATCTGATATTGCAAAATGTTTTTTAAAATATTTTTTAATTCATTGATTATCAACACGTTAGGCATAAAAAAAGACCTACATATGTAAGTCTTTGATTATCAATTAGTTATGAAATATTAGTTTTTAGCCTTTTTTAACATAGCTACAGTTGCTTTATATACAGGCGAATTTTTATCGTACTTTAATGCTGATTTTACTTTAATCATTTTACCCGTTTCAGGGTTTTTAACCAATCTATCAGCTATTCCTTTTGGTAAAAGTGATTTTAATTGTGTTGGGTTTGCTACCATTTTTTGAGAACCAGGTTCTGCTTTTGTTTGAACTTTTGGCTCATCTACTTTTTTAGGCTCATCTTTTGGTTCGAATGTAAACACCTTTCCACCTTTCAATTTACTATATCCTTGTGCTATTTTGCCAGGTGAGAATTTTCCGATGTTAAATGATTCGCCTGATTTTGAATCAATGAAAGTTGCTTCACCTTTTGCTTTAGTTTCTTCATCAGCGAATAACACACTATCTTGCTGATATTTCTTACCCAAAGATTGTATATCATCTTTTGATATGTTTGGAATAAACAAAGATTTCTCTTCGGTTGGTACTAACATTTCAGGCGGACAATCTTTATATTCCGTATCAGGCTTTCTACATTCTTGCCACATACCATCTACGTGAACAAATCCGTATCCCATTTTACGCAAATCAGCTTCTAACTCTTTATTTCTTTTTTTATTTTCAGCCGGAGTCATTTCACCTCTACTCGCCGTTACTACTCCCCAATTTTTCATTTTTGGGTTTGAAACAACGTGTTGGTAAATTCTACCTAATGATGCTTCGTTTAAATCGTATCTACCTGCTTTTATCATTACCTATTATCTTTTGTATAAATATAAATTAAAAGGTAAAATCTTCTTTTGGGTCGAATCCTTTTGCTTTAGGCACTGAATTACTTTGTGGTTTATTACCTACAACTGTAATCTTTGTTTGTGATTGTGGTTGTATTGATTCCAATAGTTGATTTTGCTTTTTTAGCAAATCTCTAATTTCATGCAATACATTTAATATATCAAAATCGTGTTTCATCCTATTTCTCCTTCGGTGTGTACTTTTTCATCATCCCAGTCCTCTACCCAAGGTGCTTCTGCATTTTCCCAATCTAAAAAATCTTCTCCCTTATAATCAGGATATTTTTTATGCATGTTATCAATGCCTTTTACCCAAAAGTATGCTACTACTGCTGATAAACCTACACTTATTCCGATAGCTATTAAGTGTTCTTGTCCCATTTTATTATTTGGTTATTGTTAAACTATGATTAGCTGTGATGAGAGGATTCGAACCATCTACGAGGTCTTTAGCCATAGAACATTTGCCGGCATTGTGGTCAACCCTTTATTCTACGTTTATCAGATACTCCCCACCCCCGAGACAGGAGGGCTTGTCTGCCAATTTCAACACATCACATTGTGCGGAGAAACAGGGATTCGAACCCCAGATACCTTTCAGTATGCCGGTTTTCAAGACCGGTGCATTCAACCACTCTGCCATTTCTCCTTTATATACAACTATATGTATATATTAAAAAACTTTTTCTCCGTTTCTACCATCTAAACTATTATCGGTATCAGCGTGTTTTCTTCTTGCTTCTTCAGCTTCTTTGTAAACTCTAACCCACGTCAAAAAGATATCAACGGGAGCTAATGCCCAACACATCAAAAGAACAGCCATAGTGTCCAAACCAGGTGTGATTCCCAATCCACCTGCACGAACATCTCTATTCCACCTACGTGCTGACATATACAAACAATAAGCCAAAGTAAGTAAGTAATAATACAAAAATCCAGTCATAACATTTGTTTTAATTTTTAATAAGGTTGAGTTTGTGAGGAATGAATCCAATTAAAAAGGTTATCCAAGTTTCAGCGAGTTTTGATTATATTGACATGCCGACAAGAGACCCTAATATTGTTGAAGTTTGTTAATTATTCATTATCTTATTCGTTCATCCGCTATATTGGCATCATAGTAGAATTGTAAGAATAAACTAATCAATCAGTTTCAAACC